>JAEEGI010027483.1_pt1 | contig 10882 bp, 3 predicted proteins | sample 8958751 | NCBI WGS metagenome assembly JAEEGI01 (sample SAMN16246545, study PRJNA631951) | gut metagenome | biome: gut microbiome; feature: rumen; material: KS-attached | host: Bos | place: Iran: Karaj | collected 2018-10 | reverse complement strand
TATTAAAAAATAATATGATATTTTAAAAGAAAAAAATAAATTTGAGATTTTTAATGATTAAAATTTCAAAATTTGAAAATCCTTGAAATGAAAAAGAAGATAAGATTTGAAGAAGGAAAAATAATTTAAATATATCAAAATGACCTTTTTGAATAGATTTAGAAAAAAAAAGAAAAACTTTTAGAAAATTCATTAATAGAATAAATAAAATAATAAAAAAGAAATAAATTATTTGAATGATAATTTAATTATAAATGATAATTTTAATAATATAACAAAATATGGAAAATTCATTTTTTGTGTAAATAAACTGAGTTATTGAAAAACAATAGAATAAATTAATAAGAGAAATTATAATTAGAAAAATCAAAATCTAAAAAGAAAGAAATAAAAAAGACATAATATAATAGTTAATAGATGAAAAAGAAAAATACAAATTAACAATATTAAAAAAAAGTAAAATTGTTAATTTTAATTTTCAATTGAATAAAAATAAGATGATGATTATTTAAATACAAATAAATTTTAGAAAGAGTATGAAGTTTAAGAGATTCGTTTTTTATAAAGCAGGAAGAAACTCAATTTTAAATAGTAAATATATTAATTCAAATAAAAAAACATATTAAAAATATGTTTTTGTTTGTTTTTTGTTTGTTTTTTTGTTTATAAATATAAAAAATTCTTTTTTAAATTTTGTTTTATTATTTAATATTTAAAGGCTTATGTTTAGTATTCAATTATCTTATTTTAATAATTTTCAAAAATAATATTAGAAAATGTTCTTTAATTTAATAAAAAGATATCATTTATTCGAAGATAAAACTAAAAAAGAAACTCCTAAGAAAACATTGATTAATAAAAATAATAATACTACTAGAAATAAAAAAAACAGAAATCAAATATATAATAATATAAAAAATATTACGAAGATAACTTTTATTTCTTATAAACCCTCTTTAACAGAAGATATTATGGACACTCAAATTTATGAAACAAAAATAATACATAAAATTTATGATTTTAACAAAAGAGAAGAATTAAATAAAAATTTTATGAAATATTTTAATAGTTATGATAGATTAAAGAAAAAATATATCTCACTCATATCAAATAATAATAATATAAAAAAGAGAGTTAAAAATTGTATTTATTTACCAAAATTAAAAAAAAAAAAAACTAAGAAAGAAAATAATTATTCAATTGATTTTTATGATAATTCAGAAACTCCTATTTTATTAAGTATTGCAATACAATATTTTTTATATTTAGAAAAAAAATATAATGAAAATGATGAAGATAATCAAAATAAATTAACTACAATTCCTATTTTTTTAGATAAAATAATAAATACAAAATTAGATAAAGTTAATTATGATAAATTATTTCATTCTTCTGTTGCTTTAAGAAGAATAGAATTTGATTTAAAAGAAAAATGCTTTTTCATTGAAAAAAATTTTGGATTGAAAATAATTTTTATTCAAAGATTTATAAGATATTTTATTTATAATAAAATTTACCCTAAAATAATTTTAATTCAAAGTCACTTTCGTTCTTATTTTTTAAGAGCAAAAATATTAAAAGCTTTTTTAAATTTATTTAAACCTTTTTTAAAAAGATTATATGGAAATTTATATTTATTTTGGAATAAATTAGTTGAGATTAGAAAAATAAATAAAATTAAAAAGAAATTTAGAACTTTTAAATCACCTAAAAAAAATGTTTCTATAAGTATTATTGAAATTCCAAAAGAGAATGAAGCTTCTGAAGAAAATAATGAAGAGAATATTGAAAATTCATTTAAAAAAACAATTATTTCAAAAAATAATATTGAAAATTCTAATTTTAAATCTTTAAATGGAAATTCTAATAATAATTCTAATGAAAACTCGAATGAAAACTCGAATGAAAATTCTTATGAAAATTCTAATGAAAATTTAAATGAAAATTCTCAGGAAAACTCAGATGAAAATTTTAAAGAAATTTCTAAAGAAACTTTAAATGAACATTCAAAAGAAAATTTTAAAGAAATTTCTGAAAATTTAAAAGAGAATTTAAAGGAAAATACAAAAGAAAATCCAAAAAATAATTTAAATGAAAAGTTAAATAACAATTTAAATAAAGATGAAGATTTCTTTGAAAATAAAAAAGATGAACAGTTAACTGAAAATAATGAACAACTTAATCAAAATTTTGAAGAAAAAATAATAATAGAAAGTTTTAGTGGAAATTCTGAAGAAAAATCAAAAAAAAATTTAAAAAAGATTTCTAAGCACTTAAGTGAAAATATAAAATCAAAAAATATTTTAAGTAAATACTCTAGTACTTATTCACAAGGTTCTGAAACATCAAAAAAAAAAATTGATTTAGAAAAAAATTTAGATTTCAGTCAATTAGATAAAAATTTTGAAATGAATAATATAGATAAAAATCTTGAAATAAGTAATTTAGAAAAAAATTTAGAATTAAGTAATTTAGAAAAAGAATTAAAACCAAATATTAATTCAAAACCAATTAATAACAAATGGAGTTTTTTTTCCAAAATTATTATTATTAAAAATAATAATATAAAAGAGGAAATAAAAAAAGAAAAACATTCTTTTCATAAATCCACTAATTCTGAATTAACTGATGATGCAAAATGGAGAATTTTTATTTTATTTTTAACCAATGTTTTGACTAAAATAATACAGAAAAAAATATTTAAACAATTTTTTAAGAAAAATGAAGACAAAAAAATTAAATTTCAATTAACCAATTCATATGCTTTAAAACATATTAAAAATAACAGTTTAAATGTCAAAATAGAAAATAATAATTTATATATTAAAAATATTGTTAATTTTGAAATGAGAAATGGAAATCATTATAAAAATTATAGTATAGAAATGAAAAATATTGAAGATAATTCAGATTAAATATTTTTTTTCAATAATTAATAAGTATAATATAAAATAAATCAATAATATATAATATTTATTATAAATAATTTTTTTATTTATATTTAATATATAATCTTAAAAATTATGGAAACAAAAGATGAAAAAGATTATGAACAATATGAATGGATATATTATTTTTTTGATGGATATGATGTGACTTCTTTTAATAATGAAATATATGATGAAAATGGAAATAATATTTTAATAAATTTTCCGAAGCAATTAAATATAAAAAAAAAAGATAAAAAGATAAATACTTTAATTGATACAAATGGAGATAATAATAAAATAATCTCTGAAGAAAATATTAAAGAATTAAATTTCAATAATAATGCTAATTTAGTAAGAAGTTTAAATTTGAGTTCTAGAAGTCTTCCAAGAAATAATGGTGAAATTTCATTTGTAACTAAAAGTTTTAATCAATTTTCTTCAAGAGAATCTCCTTTAGATAGAAGTTTAATTAAAGCAAAAAGCAAAGAAGTTTTGAGTAAAAATTTATTAATTGATGGTGAAAAATTTGAAAACAATGATTTAACTAATTTTAAGTATTTTCGTGCTAATAATAAAAATAAAGAAAATAAAGAAAGTAATATGATCAAAAATGTTGCTGATTTATTATTTGATAATAAGAATAATTTAGAAAAAAATAGTAATGAAATTGAAAATGATGAAGATTGGGAAAATTCAAAGAAATTAGTAGAAGGTTTATTTGAAAATAATAATAATGATTTTAAAATTAATCCTTATTCTGATATAAATAATATTAAAGATAATAATAATAACCCAAAAGATAATAATAAAATAAAAGAAAATATATTGAATGAAAATATTCTTGAAAAGAATTTAGAAAATGATGAAGATTGGGAAAATTCAAAGAAATTAGTTGAAGGATTATTTGAAAATAATAATAATAACTTTAAAATTAATCCTTATTCTGATATAAATAATATTAAAGATAATAAAAATAAAGATAATAAAAATAATTTAAACAATGAAAATGAAAAGAATTTAGAAAATGATGAAGATTGGATAACTTCTAAAAAATTAGTTGAAGGATTATTTGACAATAATAATAATAACTTTAAAATTAATCCTTATTCTGATATAAATAATAAAGATAATACTAATAATTTAAATAACATTAATAATCTTAACATTAAATCAAAGAATGATTTAAATGAAGAAGAAAAAGAAAATATCAACAATGTGATAAAGAATAATGAATTTGATATAAATTCAGATAATAAAGAAGATATTAATAATAAACTGAGAGGAATCCCTAAAATTAAAAATAATATGATAGATGAAGATAGAAATGAAGAAGGAGATATGATAAAAAATATGGTAAATAATAATAATATTTTAAATGAAAATTCAAATAATGAGAAAAACAATAATAATAATGAAAACAATTTCAAAAATGCTATTTTAAATAAAATAAATAATATTTCAGAAGAGAATGATAATAAGATAAATCAAGATATTTTTTCTGAAAATAATGAGCAGTTTAATGTAGATAATAAAGAAAATGATTTAAAAAATGATGTTAAGAAAATATTTACTCCTGAAAATGATTTAAATAATGATAAAGATTATGATAATAATAATAAAGATTTTTTGAATGATGTTAAAAATGTTTTTAGCCCAAATGAAGGTAATGAAAACATTAAGGAAAAAAATGAAATAAATAAAGAAGTAAATAATAATGATAAAAATAAAGAAAAAGAAAATGATAATATTAAAAATAAAGATGACAATAATAATAATGAATTATTAAATGATATAAAAAATGTTTTCACTCCAAATGAAGAAAAAAACAACGATAAAATTAAAGAAAAAGAAAATGATATGATTAAAAATAAAGATGACAATAATAATAATGAATTTTTGGATGACGTTAAAAATATTATGACACTCAATGAAGAAAATAAAAATGATAAAAATATAGAAAACAATAATAATATTAAAAATTATGACAATGATAATAATAATAATAATGAATTTATAAATGATATAAAAAAAGTTTTCAAACCAAACGAAGAAATTAAAGAAGAAAAAAATAAAAATAATGAAGAAGAAAACAATGATAGAAGAAATAAAGAAAATGAGAATGAAAAAGATAAAGTTTTAAATGATATAAAAAGTAATTTTGAACCAAAGGAAGATATAAAAAAAATTGAAGAAAGAAATGACAATATTAATAATGAATTGTTAAATGATATAAAAAATATTGTTACTCCAAACGAGGAAAATAATAATGAGAAAATTAAAGAAAAAGAAAATAATATTATTAATAATAAAGAAGATAATAATAATAATGAGTTATTAAATGATGTAAAAAATATTGTTACTCCAAATGAAGAAAATAATAATGATAAAATTGAAAAAAATGATATTATTAATAATAAAGATGATAATAATGAATTATTAAATGATGTAAAAAAGATTTTTACTCCAAATGAAGAAAATAATAAAGAAGAAAATAAAGAAAAAGAAAATGATAATGAATTTTTAAATGAACAAATATCTGATAAAGAAAATAAACTAAAAAATAAAGAAGAAAATAATATTAATTACAATAACATTTTAAATAATGATGAAAATTTATTTGTCCCAAATCAAGAAGATGATAAAAATATTGAAAACAATATCAATAATAATAATTTAAGTAATGAAGACTTTAAAAAAAAAGATTTAGAAGAAAATGATAAAAATAAGTTAAATGTTTTAAAAGATTCAGAAGAAGATAAGTTAAAATCTGAAGAAATAAGTGATAATAAAGATGAAAATTCATATCCTAATGAATACAATAATAATAAAGAAAAAGAAAATTCAGAAAATATTAATGAAAATGAAAAAGATAAGAAAGAAGAAATTCCTAATAATGAATTAAAAAAAGTTGATAATAAAAATGATTTTAATGAAACATTAAAAGATGAAAATAAGGAAAATAATAATAATGAAAATAATATTATACCTCAAATTAAAAAGGAATATACAGACTCATCTGTGAATGACAATAATAAAAATGATTCTAAAATAAATCCTGAAAATTCACAATTTAATAATCAAAATTTAAATGAAGATAACAATAACATCGAAGATGATAAAGAAAAAGTAAATAATGAAGGTAATAAAGTTAATGAAGATAATAAAATAAATAATTATCAAAAACAAGATAATGAAAATTTAATAACTCCAAATGAAAATAAAAAAGATAATAATAACATTATTACTGGTATAAAAACAGAAAATAATTCAAATGAAATTCCTTTAAATAATGATGAATCTATTAAAAATAATTTATTAGATAATCCATCTAGTGAAGATAAGGTTATAAATAATAATAATAATATAAATAATTATTTGGATGATAAAGAAAATTCAAATGTTGAAAATAAAGATTTTGGTTTAGCAGATATAAAAAAACCAAATGAAATTAATGAACAAAAATCTTATGTTAATGATAATAATTCAGAAAATAAAAGTGATAAAAAACCAATAAGTGATCTTGAAACTGATATTACTTCAGGAAATAAAAAAAATGAATCAGAAAATAATAAACCAAATAATAATATTAATCAAGATTATGAGAATAATAAAGATAATAAATCAAATAATATAAATGATAATACCAATAATTTCGATAATAGTTTAAAAGAAGAAGAATCAAATAAAAAAAAAAGTTTTATAAAAGATGAAGAAAATCCAAATGAAAAAGAAGAAAATAAAGGAAGTTTAAATAAAATAGATAATTTAAAAGAAAATGAAGAGAATTTAAATAAAAAGAATGAAGAAGATGAAAAAAGTTCAAATAAAATAAATGAAGAAGAATTAGAAAATTCAAATAAAAATTATGAATTTTCTAAAAAAGATGATGATAATTCTCAGAAAGTAAATAATCAATTACCTGAAAAAGATAATAATATTATTTTTGATAATGATAATTCTAAAAATAATTTACCTTATAATAAAATTACAAATAATGATAATAAAAATAATGATATAAATTCAGTTTCTACTCCAGAATATGTTGAAAATCAAAATTCAATAAAACCAAATTTAGAAGATAAAAATAAAATAAATATAAATGAATCTAAATTATCAAATATTATAGAACCATCTAATAGAAACAAAAATGAAGATGAAAATAAAAATAAAATTAATGAAGAATTAAATAATAAAGATAAATTAAATCCTTTATCTCCAAATAATATAGATTTTACAAATAAAGAATATAAACCCTCTTTAGATGATAATAATAAAAATATAAGAAAAGAAAACAATCCTTCATTAAATAATATAATAGAAAAGGAAAATAAAATTAATCCATTTGTCAATGATAATATAAAAAGAAATGAAATTGATGAAAATATAAATAAAGATAAAATAAAAAAACCAGAACAAAATGATAAAAATATTATAACACAAGGGATTAACTCAAATAAAAAGTTAGATAATGATATATCAGAAAATGAAAATAATCCTAATAAATCAAAAGATAAAATTGACTCTAATATTCCAGGTATTAATATAATAAAAAAAAATAATGCCTTAAATGATGAAAATAATTTAAACAATCAACCAACTAAAAAAGAAAAATTAAATGATTTAACTGAAAACAATAAAAACTTAATTAATAAACATCCACCTGAATTAAAATTAAATGAATATAATTCTATTAATAAAAAGCCAAATAATAATAATATAGATTTAAGTATTCCTATAAGTAATTATAATATAAATTCTGAGAAAATAAATATTAATCCTGTTAATATTGAAAAAAATACTGATAATAAAGTTGACTTTTCAAATTTTGATGATAAAATAATTAAAAAAGAATTTCCTTCGATTACTTATAATTCAAATATAAATAATAATGAAGAACCAATAAAAAGAAATGAATTTAATCCTCGAGAAATTAAACCTTCAAATAATAATACTGCAAATGAAGATTTAAATATAAATAAATATCCAAAAAATAAAAATACCCTTTCAAATCAAACAAATATAAATCCAAATAATAATACTAATCAAAATAATAATAATAATGATAGAAAATATAATATAAAAGACAATTCAAAAGGAAATAAAGAACCTTTAATTTTTGATTCTTCAAAATTACGTTCAATAAAAAATCCTAAACCAGAATTACAAAAAGATTTTCAAACTCCTTCTTCAAACATAAATGATAATTATAAATATCAAAAATTATCAGATGAAAATCCAATAAATACATATAATAATAATATAAATAAAAAAAAAATGCCTGCACTTAATTTTGATTTTCCTTCTAATAATAAAGAAAAAGATAAAAATGAAAATTCCTTAAATGTTAATAAAAAGAAAACTTTAAATATTCCAAATATAAGAAATAAATTTAATAAATTAAAAAATAATGATGTGGATTTAAAAACAAAAATAGATGAATTTAATAATAATTTCATTAATAATAATAATAAAAAAATAAATCAAAATCCAGGAATAAATATAAATGATTTTAAAGAAGAAAGAAAAATAAATAATGAAAAATTAACTAATGAAATAAATTCAATTCAAAAACCAATTATAGAGAATCCTATTCCTTATCAAAACGTAAATGAAGGAAAAGATAAAATTTTAAAAGAAATAGAAAAATTAAATAAAGAAATATTGAATATGCAAAATGAAGAAACTAAAAATAATTTTAAAGACAGATTAAATTTAATTCAAAATGAAAATTTAGATACATTTATTTCTCCAATTAAACAAGAAAAAAATAATAATTATTCAAATTCTGATTTTGATTTTTCAAATAATATAAAAACAATAGAAAATTTCAGAAACACAAATCCAAATGTTAATTTATTAGAAAATTTCAATGAAGAAGAAGATGATGAAGAATTACCAAAAAAATTAAGTCCTTTAGGTTTAGTATATCCTGAAAAACCAAGAAATAGTAATAATATAATTAAAAAATATATTGATAAAAATAATGAAAATGATATTGAATTTATATCCTCATATAATAATTATTTAAATACTACTGGTAATTTATTAAGAAGAACTAATAAAAATTTCAATTTAAATAAAATGAGTTTAAATGAGAAGAATTTAATGAGATTAAAAAATTTAAGATTAAATTATTTAAATAATGAAAATGATTCTCCTAAAAATAAAACTTTTGAATCTAATGTTATTTATCCCATAAATGAAATTCCTATTGATTTGAGAAGTCCTTTTACTAAAGTTTTTAATAGAAGAAGTGTTAAAAATATTCATAATTATAAAACTATTGAGACTGAAAAAGGAGATGTTAATAAAAAAAAAATAATTAAAAAATTAGATTTTGATGAACAATAATATATTCAGATATTATATGATTATTTTCTAATATAATAATCTTAAATTTTTTTATTTTTACAAATATTAAAAATTAAATAAATTAATTTCTTTTTTTTAATTATTTTCTTTAATATTTTAGATTTTAAATACTTTAAAATAATAAATCCTATATTTGAAAGGAATTTATTTTTTTGAAAGTATAATGAAAGAAAAGAATAAATTTTTTTTGAATATATATAATCTTATTTTTCTCAAATTGTTTATTCTAATTCTAATATAAACAAATTTTAAAATTTGTTTTATTGATAATTTTATTCAAAAGATAAAATTTATTATGATACATAATGACTTTTTATTTTTTAAAAATTTTATTATATATATAATACCCCTTAATTAAAAAAAAAATATTGTATTAGAAATTTGTTCTAAATTTATGTATTTTTTATAAACAAATTTTTAAGATTCCTTTAAATTAAAAAACAATTAAATAAAATCTTTTTCAATTTTTTCAGCAAATTCTTTTTCTCTTTTATGCTGAAGTAAATTAACATTTTCATAATAATCTAAAAGTAACAAAGGAAATTTTTCTCTAATTTTTTTATTAGTATAAGTTGAATTTCCAGGTTTAATTCCATTTTTTCTTTTTTTCCATTCAATTTCAATAAATAAAGAAGTAGGATCTTCATTATTTTGTAAAACTGTTATAAATTTTTTAGGAATATCTTTTTCAATATCACCTTTAATAATACTATTTATAAAATTTTTATCTAAATTATTATATTTCTCATTTATTTTTTTAACATCATCTAAATTAGGAATTTTAATATTATTTCCTATTTTTTCTTTTTTATTATTATTTTCAGGTATAGAAACTTGTTTCAATTGATTATTTTTACTTTTTTCAGACAATACTTTTTTATTGCTATCTTTATCTTTAATAGATTTATTATAATCTTTTAATAAAACATTAATTATATTTGGGTCTTCAAAACTAGTAATTGGTTCATAACTACTTTCTTTTGTTGGATAACCTACCCATTTACATTTATAGAATTTTGTCCCGTCTATTACTTTTATATCTAATATTTTTTCTACTTCAAAAGAATATTTTTTATTTTTATTTTTATTTTTTTTTTTTAAAGGCATAAATTTTCTTTTTCTTTTTCTTTTATTTCTTCTTCTTTTTCTTTTTATTGGAGTTTTATTTGATGAATTATTTTTTGGATGAGAAGATATTTCATCATCAGAATTTTCATTTTCTATTTTTTCTTTTTCTTTTTGAATGTTTGAATTTTCTTCTAAATCTATTTCTATTTCATTATCTTCATATGTCTTTTCTATTTCTTTTTTTTCTTTTTTTTTTTTATTTTTTATACTTTTTTCTTTTTCTTCAATATCTTCATTTACTTCATTTTCTTCATTTTTTTCAATTTCTTCTGTGTTTTCATTTTGTTTTTCTTTTAATGCTAATATATTATCTTGTTTTTCGCCTTCATTATTATAATTATTTAATTTTTCTGCATTTTTTTCTTCTTTTATTATATCTTTATTTAATTTTTCTTTTTCTTCTTTTTCTTCTTTTTCTACCTTTTCTACCTTTTCTTTTTTTAAATTATTAT
>JAEEGI010027477.1_pt1 | contig 10884 bp, 11 predicted proteins | sample 8958751 | NCBI WGS metagenome assembly JAEEGI01 (sample SAMN16246545, study PRJNA631951) | gut metagenome | biome: gut microbiome; feature: rumen; material: KS-attached | host: Bos | place: Iran: Karaj | collected 2018-10 | reverse complement strand
AAATACTGTTATTGGATGAAAATAAAACTTTTTTAATTTTAATTTTTTCTTCTCTTTCACTTATTTTCCTCCTCTTCCACAATCTTTTTTAATTTCTTATTGAACTCAATTCTAGGAATTAGAACAGTTCTTCCACAATTAATACATTTTATCTTAATATCGGCACCTGTTCTTGTTATTTCCCATAGATTAGTTCCACATGGATGAGGTTTTTTCATAATCACTTTAGTGCCAACCCCATAATTTAATATCTTATTTTCCATTATGCACCTCGATTTGAGTATACGGAATCTTAACATGCTCTTTATCTAGTCTCTTTTTTATATTCTCTCTTAAATATCTTTGTGTTTCAAATTGTTTAGTAGGTTGTACTTCTACTACTAATCTATAAACAACTGATGAGTCTGATAATTCATTAACTCCTAATAATCTTAAATCAGAAGTTGCATTTGGTATTTTCCCTTTTAATTCTTCTATTATCTTATCAAATGCTTTATTAACTCTATCTAGATCTTCTTCATAAGCAACAGCAATATCTACTATAGCAAGTGAATCTGTTAATGAGTAGTTAATAACTTTATCCATATATCTGTTAGCAACTATATATGTGGAACCATTGAAATGTTTAATTCTAGTAGTTTTTAATCCCATAAATACTACTTCTCCTAAGAATCCATCAGTTTCGATAGTATCTCCTATTTCATAGTTTCCTTCTGTTATAATAGAAAATCCAGCTATGATATCTTTTGCTAAGTCTTGGAATGCCAATCCGATAATAGCAGTTGTTATTCCAAGTCCTGCAACCAATGAAGTAACATTTATACCTAAGGCTGATAATACAGCTAATATTTCAATAATTACAATAATATATTTAATTATATTAATTATCAATGTATTAACAGTTTGAATACGTTGTCTTCTCTGTTCAGATACCTTCTTATTAGCATGATAAGATGCTTTTAAGATAAGGCTCTTAATTACCTTATAAACAACTACTCCTATAACTATATATATTATAGGTTGAAGTATCATTTTTAAATCTATTTTATCTAACTTATCTAACATTAGTTACCACTCTCATTCAAATCCATGATTTCTAATATTCTATTTAAATCATTAACGTTAACAAAAGATATTTCAATCTTATTAGATTTTACTTTTACTTTTGTTCCTAGTTTTTCACTTAGACCTTCTTCTAAGTATTTATATTCACTTGAAGTTTTCTTTGTTACTTTATGTTTTCTAACAAATTCTTTTTGTGATGAAGTTAAGTTTTCTAACTCATGAACACTTATTCCTTCTTTTACAACTCTATTAGCTAAAGATTCTTGTTGCTCTTTGTTTTCAAGTTTAGATAGAATTCTTGCATGTGCCATAGATAAATCTTTATCTTCTATCATTTTTTGAATAGACATAGGTAATGATAAGATACCCAACATATTAGTAATATGTGATCTTGATTTACCTAATCTTTTAGCTAATTCTTCTTGTGTTACATTTAAGTTTTCTTGTAACTTTTTATAGGCATTAGCTTCTTCTATAGCATTTAAATTTTCTCTTTGAAGATTTTCTAATAGAGCTATTTCCATCATCTCTTGATCATTAAAATCTCTGATGATAGCAGGGATTTCTTCTAATCCAGCGATAAGAGAAGCTTTAACTCTTCTTTCTCCTGCGATTATTTCATATCCTTTGATACCTTTCTTTACGATGATTGGTTGAATAACACCATGTTCTCTAATTGAATCAGCTAATTCATTTAATGCTTCTTGATCAAATACTTTTCTAGGTTGATATGGGTTAGCATGTAATTCAGTTAATTTAACCTTTTCAATAGCGTCTTTTGGTGTTTCACTTAATATTTTTTCTTCAACTTTGTCATACATAAGTGGTTCATTATTAAATAGTTCTTCAAGACCTCTACCTAGAGCTCTTCTTTTATTATCAGTTTCCATTTCTAGCAATCACTTCCTTAGCCAAATTTATATATGCTTCAGATCCTCTACTCTTTGGATCATAAGCAATAATAGGTTCTCCATGTGATGGAGCTTCTGTTAATCTAACTAATCTTGGGATTATTGTGTTATATACTTTTTCTTTGAAGAATTTTCTTATTTCTTCTACTACTTCAAATCCTAAATTAGTTCTAGAATCTAGCATTGTTAATAGAACCCCTTCTATATTTAATGTTGGATTTAAATTCTTTTGAGCCAACATTATTGTTCTTAATAATTGAGTAATACCTTCTAAAGCGAAGAATTCACATTGTACTGGTATTATTACTGAGTTTGCTGCGGCTAAAGCATTTGTTGTAATAATTCCTAATGATGGAGGACAATCAATAATAATATAGTCATAATTATCTTTAATCGTATCTAAATATTTCTTTAATTGTTCTCCTTTTGAATAGTTAGCTTCTGTTTTACTTTTCTCAAGTAATTCAATATTAATACCAGCTAAATTGATACTAGCAGGTATTACTGATAAGTTAACATATTTAGTTCTAATGATTGAATCATCTATAGAACATTCACCTATTAAAACATCATAGATACTCTTATCAAGATCTCCTTTATTAATACCTACTCCTGTTGTAGTATTACCTTGAGGATCTAAATCTATTAGTAAAACTCTCTTTCCTAAAGCAGCTAAAGATGCAGAAAGATTAATACTTGTTGTAGTCTTTCCAACTCCACCTTTTTGATTTACTAAAGCTATTGTCTTTCCCATCTTATCACCCATTTCTTGTTACTAATTTATTGTACCAAATAATAGGTTTTTTTTAAACTTTTTTAGAAAAAAAGTAGAAATTTCTTTCTACTCATTTTTATTAATTTTAATAATAACTTGGTATTTTTGAGGGAAATTCATTTCATCCATTGTTATATTTATACCTTTTCCCTTTAAATCATCTACCAATTGTTTAATTTTATCTATCGCAACATCTGGTGTTACCGTCTCTTCTTCAACTGATTCTACTGGTGATTCGGCTTTAGTTCCAGTATCTATTTCAGTAGGAAGAGCAATTGATGATAAATCTGGAGTTTTGAAATAGTCTTCTACACCAGAACTATTAGTATCTGTTCCATCTTCAGCAGTTTTAACAATTGCCTCTGCTGGAGATAAGAAGTTTTCTTCTTTTGGTTCTTCTTTAATAGTTGGTGTTGGTAAATTTAGTAGACTATCTAATGATGATCCTCCTGTTGGTGGAATAGTTGAGTTGATATCTTGAGCGTTCTCTTTAATATCTTGAACATTTGGTGCTGTTCCAGTTAAGAATGTATGAGAACTATTATCTTCTTCATCCTCATCATCATTAATATTTCCATAATCTAAGAATTTCTCTTGTCCATCTGGATTTTCATCATCTATAATTCTAACTTTAGTGCTATTAGCGTTAGGATCTTTAAACTCTGTTGTTGGGGCTAAAGGTGCACTATTAATAAAGCTGTTTAATACATTTTCTTGAGGAGGTTCTGGTGTTGGAAGAGGTTCTTGAACAGGAGCAATTGGCTCTTGAATTGGTGTTATTAAATCAACTGGTGAATTAACAGGTACTTCTTCTTTCTCTTTCTTTGGATATAATGCATCTATTTCTTTTTCTAGATCACGAACATTTATCTTTTCAGTTATTACTCTTTTTAACATTTCAGTTTGTTGTTCTGGATCTTCTATTCTTAATAGAGTTCTAGCATGACGCTCTGATATCTCTTCACTAAGAAGAGCTTTTTTAGTATCATCATTTAATTGCAATAGTCTTAATTTATTAGCTACTGCTGATTGACTCTTACCCATTGTCTTAGCTAATTCTTCTTGAGTCATTTCATCTAATTCTAGAATCTTTTGATATGTTTTAGCTTCTTCAATAGGATTTAAATTTTTTCTTTGTAGGTTTTCTAATAATGCTACTTTAGATGATTCTTTATCATCTAAGTTATTTACTATAGCAGGGATAGTAGTCTTACCAGCTAATGCTGAGGCTTTATATCTTCTTTCACCAGCTATAATTTCATATTTGCCATTAACTTCTCTAACAACGATTGGCTGAATAACACCATGTTCTTTGATAGATACAGCTAATTCTTTTAAAGATTGATCATCAAATACTTCACGAGGTTGAAACTTGTTAGGTATGATGTCATCTAAATTTAGCATTATAACTTCTTTTTTGTCACCACGAGCCATACGCATCCCTCTATTCTTTCCTATAATACATTATATATTATTTTTTCTATTCTTTCAATTAAAAAAAACTCTTTTAAGAGTTTTTATAATTCTATAATTTTAGGTTCATGATTTAGACTAGGTAAAATTACATCAATTAAATCTTTAGTTTTAATCTTAATGTGACGAGTATTAGCTCCAGTGTTACATCCAAAGAATTCTTCATCAGCTACTTCTTTATCAATAACTACTTGTACAATATTATCATTGTCTTTGATAACACTCATTACTGTTGCACTACCTGGTAATACTCCTAATACTCTTTCCATATCTTCAGCTCTAGCAAAAGACACTCTAGAACATTCCATTTTATTTCTAAATTCTTTAGAATCAAATCTCTTTTCTCCAGGTAATACTACTAAATAGAATTGAGTTTTCTTCTCATTACAAACAATAATTGTCTTTCTAATTTCAGTACCTAGTTTTTTGTCTATTTCAAGACATTCTTCCATAGATTCAACTACATCATTATCTACTCTATCAAATGATATGTTTAATTCATCTAATTTTTCATAAACTTCTTTTTCTAATTCGTTAGCAAATTCTTGTGGTAATTCATTTGTTATTTCACTTATAAACATATTAATCTCCTTTATCAATTTGTTTAATTATAACATAGTTATTATTTATTTTATTAATTATTTTAAAAATAACAAGCGTTGGCTTGCTATTTGTTGATTATTTATTTCTAATTGATATAAGACTTCTTTTACTATTTTCTATTGGTAAATTAAACTCTATTATTTCTTCAATAGTATATTTTTTACTGATTCTTTTTTCCACATCTTCTGTTAATTCTTGTGAAATATCACCTTTCATAGCAATAAGTTTTCCATTCTTTTTAACTAAGTGCATTGTGTAATCCATTAATTTCTCTATATTAGCAACTGCACGAGATGTAACAATATCAAACTTATTAGTATATTCTTCAGCACGGATATGCTTAGTCTCTATATTCTTTAGATTTAGTTTTTTTATTACTTCATCTAAGAACTTAAGTTTCTTTTCTCTAGCATCTACTAACACTATATCTAAGTGTGGATAAAAAATCTTTAAAACTATTCCTGGGAACCCTGCTCCTGTACCTATATCACATAAAGTATTATAATCATTTAAATCAATTATTTTCTTTATAGTTAGAGAATCATAAAAGTGTTTTAAATATACTTCTTCTTTATCAGTTATACGAGTTAAATTCATTTTAGAATTCCACTCTATTAATAAATTATAATATTCTTCTAACTTAGATAATTGTTCAGTAGTTGGATTTATTCCTAGAAGATTTAATTCTTCAATAAACATTTTATCTGTCATTATATTTTCTCCTTAAATATACCATTAATATAGATATATCAGCTGGATTAACTCCACTAATACGAGTAGCTTGACCTATAGATAGTGGTCTTATTTCTTTTAATTTTTCTCTTGCTTCTGATGCAAGATTAGCTATATCATCATAATCTATATCTTCTGGAATACCTTTAGATTCTAAAGATAACATCTTTTCTGCTTCTTTATTGGCTTTTTTAATATAACCTTCATATTTAACAATTATTTCTACTTCTTCTTTAACATCAGTAGAATAATCTAAATCCATAAATATAGATAAATCATCTATAGATATTTCAGGTCTTTTTAAGAATTCATATAATGAAGATCCTTCATTTAGAATAGAAGTATTTAGTCTTTTTAATAACTCTTTTGTTTCTTTATTTGGAGTTATTCTTTTTTCTTTTAGTTTAGTTATTAATTCATCAATACTATTCATTTTATCTTTAAATCTTTTATATCTATCTTCAGTAACTAATCCTACTTCTTTTCCATATTCAGTTAGACGAATATCTGCATTATCATTTCTTAATAATAATCTATATTCTGCTCTTGATGTTAGTAATCTATATGGATCTTTTATTCCTTTAGTTACTAAATCATCTATTAATACTCCGATGTATGATTCATTTCTTTTTAGAATTAATGGTTCTTTATTTTTTAATTTTTGATTTGCGTTGATACCTGCGATTAATCCTTGACCTGCAGCTTCTTCATAACCACTTGTTCCATTTATTTGTCCTGCGGTAAATAGATTTTCTATTACTTTAGTTTCTAAAGATTGTTTTAATTGTAGAGAATCTATTGCATCATATTCAATAGCATAAGCATATTTTAATATTTTAGCATTTTCTAATCCTTCTAAAGAATGAACCATCTCTTCTTGTACATAATGAGGCATACTAGTAGAAAAACCTTGAATATAAATTGTATTACCATAATTTGGGTCATCTATAATAGTACTTTCTGGTTCTAAAAATAATTGATGTCTTTCTTTATCACTAAATCTTACTACTTTATCTTCTATAGATGGACAATATCTAGGTCCTACTCCTTCTACATATCCTCCATACATGCTTGATTCTTTTAAATGATCTTTAATGATTTGATGCGTTTTATCATTTGTATATACTAGGTGACATGGAATTTGATTCTTATAATCATAATATGCTTTATTATCAAAAGAAAATGTTAATTCTTTGTTATCCCCTTCTTCTAATCTTGTTTTAGAATAATCTATTGTATCTTTATCTATTCTTGGTGGTGTACCTGTTTTTAATCTTAAAATATTAAATCCATATTTTTTTAAATTATCTGATAGTTTATTTGATCTTTTTTCTCCGTGTGGACCACTTGGTTCTCTTGAATCTCCTACTAAAATATCTGCTTTAAGATATGTACCTGTTGTTAAAATTACTATTTTTGCTGTTATTTTTTCATTATTAGATAGAATTATTCCTTTTACTTTATTATTTTCTACTATTAGATCTTCTACTATCGATTCTTTAATATCTAAATTCTTTGTACTTTTTAATGTTTTTAACATTTCTTGTGGATAAATATTTTTATCTGCTTGTGCTCTTAGAGCTTGAACTGCTGGTCCTTTTTTAGTATTTAATAATTTTATTTGTAGGGTTGCTTTATCAGCATTTTTACCCATTTCTCCACCTAAAGCATCTATTTCTCTTACAACTGTTCCTTTAGCAGGGCCTCCTACTGAAGGATTACAAGGCATATCTGCTATATTATTGATATTTCCTGTTACAAGTAAAGTTTTATTACCTAATCTAGCTGAAGAAAGGGCTGCTTCACAACCAGCGTGTCCTCCACCAACTACAATTATATCGAATTCCATTTTAATCACCCGACTTCTATTTTCTAGTATACTCCTTTTTTCCGTATGTATTATAACAAAACTTTGTATTATAAACAATATTTATGATATTATTTGTATGAGGTGTCTATTTATGAGTAATTTTTTTTATTTATTATGGTATTACCTTTGGGATGAAATGTTTATTTTTATTTTGTTTTTTATACTTTTATTGATTATTACTATTTTAAAAAGAAAAGAAAATATATTTATTAATACATTTGTGCTTATCAATTTTATTGCTTATTATTTTATAAGTTATCCTGCTATATATAGTATAGCATTAATGAATTTTAATGATTCTTTTGGTCCATACTTACATGATACTTACTTATCAATTGGTTCAGGTTTATATTTGTTATTTTCATTACTTGTATTTATATTTAGTATTATAATTTTGCTTTTAAAAAATGTTAAAGTAAAAATCGGATTATCTTCTGCTTTGATTCTTTTAACTACTTTTATATTTTTATTAAGACCTGTAATGAATAATGATTTTTTATATTTAAATGAGGAAGAAACTTTTACTTTTATGGATTCATTTATTCCTTCTATTACTTCTCATTTTTATATATTCATAATAGGATTATTAATATTTATAAGTTATATTATATTTACTAATAATCATTATCTATTAAAAAAGAAGACTAAATAGTCTTCTTTTTATTTTCCTACACAGAAATTTTCAAATAAATTATCTATTATTTCTTCTGTGTATGAATCTCCTGTTATTTCTCCTAATTTATCAAAAGCATTTTTTAAATCTATTTCTATTATATCTATTGGCATTTCTTTTTCTAATGCTTCTTCTACTTGATCTAAATAATTACGAGCTTGTTTAGCAATAGATATTTGTCTTGAACTAGTTAAATAAGTATAATCCTTTGTTTTTATTTTTTCTGTTTTAAATAGTTCTTTTATTTTATTTTTTAATGTTTCTACCCCATTTTCTTCTATAGTTGATGTTTCAACTATATTAGTTATATTATTAGGTATTTCTAATTTTTGTTTTAAATCTTTTTTATTAATTATTATTATTCTATTTTTATCTTTTGTTTTTTCTAATATTTCTTTATCTTCTTCTGATAATTTTTCATTATTATTTAATACAACTAATACTAAATCAGCTTCATCTATTAGTGATATAGATTTCTCTACACCAATACTTTCTATTTTATTATTTGTTTTTCTTATCCCTGCGGTATCTATCATATTCAATATAATACCATCAAGATTTATTTCTCCTTCTACTATATCTCTTGTAGTCCCTGCGATATTTGTTACTATTGCCTTGTCTTCATTTAATAATTTATTTAAAATTGAACTTTTTCCTACATTTGGTTTTCCTAATATTACGGTTTTTATACCATTTTTTATAGGAATTATGTTTATAGATTCTTTTATTAAAATATCTAGTGATTTCTTCATATCAGATAATTTTTCTTTTATATTTTTTAATGTTACTACTTCTATATCATAATATTCTGGATAATCTATATTTACTTCTATTTGTGATATTAATTGTTTTAATTCATTTCTAAATTTTTGTACTAATTTTGTAGTATTTCCTTTTAATGATATTAAAGCTAATTGTCTTGCTTCTTCTGATTTAGAATCTATTATATCCATTACTGATTCTGATTCTATTAAATCTATTCTACCATTTAAAAATGCTCTTTTAGTAAATTCTCCTGGTTCTGCTAAACGAGCTCCATTATTTAACATAGTTTCTAATATTCTATTAGTTGATATTATTCCTCCATGACAATTAATTTCTACTATATCTTCTTTTGTATAAGTTTTAGGAGCTTTCATGATTGATACTAATACTTCATCTATTAATTCGTTTTTATCATATATATATCCATAATTAATTGTATGTGATTCTACTTTATTTAAATCTTTACCCCTAAAACATCTATTTACTATTTCTATAGAATCTTGTCCTGATAATCTAATTATTGATATAGCTCCTATTCCTAAAGCTGTAGATATTGCTACTATTGTATCATCCATGGTATCTCCTCCAACGTCGATATTATAACATATATACTATTTATTTAAAACAAAAAAAGAGATTGCTCTCTTATTCTGATTTTTCTTTATGATCTATTGGTTTAATTACTACATATCTGTTTGGTTCTTCTCCTTCACTTTCTGTAGTAACATATTTATTATTTGTTAAAGCATTATGAATTAATCTTCTTTCATATGAATTCATTGGATCTAATTTAACTTCATCTTTAGTTAATTTTACTTCTCTAGCTAATTTTCTAGCTAATCTTTCAATTCTTTGATTATTTTTTTCTTTATAATCATTAACATCTATAATAAATTTATAACTATGTCCAGTTTCTTTTATTATATGTTCTTTTACTATTAATGATAAAGCACTTAAATTTTTACCATTTTTTCCTATTAGTAAAGAGTCATTATCTGAAAATATAGTGTATGTTGGTACTTCTTCTTTTGATTTAACTTCTACATTCACTGTATATCCAGCATTTTTTAAAGTAGTTATAATGAAATCTTTTATATATTTCACTATATTTCTTTTTTCTATTACTTCTATTTCTACTTTAGAACTTTTGAATAATCCACCTTTTTGTTCTTCTTTTACTTTTATTATTAAATTATTTTCTAATTCTTGAAGTGTTTCAATTGCTTTTTGAATTGCTTCTTCTTTTGTTTTTCCAGTAAATATATGTTTATCCATTTTTCTTCCTCCTCTGTACTAATAAATTTTGGAATATTGTGAATATATTAGATGCTACCCAATATATTCCTAAACCAGATGGCATAAATAATCCCATAACTATAATCATTATACTCATAACTATTGGCATCATCTTCATTGAAGGATTTGTTTGAGCCATATCATTTTGAGTCATCTTGAATGAGAATATTGTAGTCAAACCAATCAAAATCATTAATATTAAGTAAGAATAAAATGTAGCTGATACTATACCAACATTTGGTGTTGTACCTAGTTGTAATCCTAATAATTTATCTTCAAATATAGCTGGTGTTCTTTGTATTGCTTCGAAGAATGCGATGAATAATGGTAATTGTATTAATGAGAATATACATCCTAAAGCAGGGTTTATTTTATATTCTTTATATACTGCCATCATTTCTGATTGTTGTTTCATCATTGATTCTTGATCATTCTTATTTTGATATTTCTTTTGAATTTTATTTAATTTAGGTTGAGCTTCTTTCATTAATTCTGATTGCTTTGCCATATTTTGAGTTAATGGAAATATTATTAATCTTATTATTATAGTTACTATAATTAATGATAAAGCATAATTTTTAACTAATATACCTAACTTTATAATTACAAAGGCTAATGGTTTAACAAATAAACTTGTCCATAAACCTTCATAACCACCAGAATTTATTTTTAGATCATCACATTTAGGTAATTTCTCAATTTTTACTCCATTTTTTTCATA
>JAEEGI010027476.1_pt1 | contig 10884 bp, 7 predicted proteins | sample 8958751 | NCBI WGS metagenome assembly JAEEGI01 (sample SAMN16246545, study PRJNA631951) | gut metagenome | biome: gut microbiome; feature: rumen; material: KS-attached | host: Bos | place: Iran: Karaj | collected 2018-10 | reverse complement strand
ATAATAATTAAAATAAAAATAATAATAATAATAAAAATAAAAATAATAATAATAATAATAATAATAATAATAATAATAATAATAATAATAATAATAATAATAATATTAATATTAATATTAATATTAATAATCAAATTAATATAAACACAAATCATAACAATAATAATGAAATTAATGATTCACCAGAATCTCCAATAAATAGTCCAAAAGCACAAAAAAAATCAAGTTTAAATATTACACCAAAAAGATTATATTTAAGAAGAAATACTGTAGTAGTTCAAAGAAAAAATACTACTTTATTAAAGAAACAAATTACTACTTTCACTCAAGATGAAATTGAAAACTTTCAAAAAAGTTTCTTAAATAATAATTACGATGGAATAACAGATGGAGAAAAAATTATGAAAAATTTAAAAAAAGAAAATGAAACAAAAAGAAAAATAGTAAGAATAAATGCTTTAAATTTATATGAAAATATTTTACAAACAGATAAAGGACCAATTGAATTAATGGAAGAAATTTCAGTTTCTTTATTTAGTTTAATTATAAAAAAATCATTAAACAAATTACAAACAGAATTAATTTCTTCTCAATTATTATTAAATATATGTAATTCAACTGAATTTCAAGAAATAAAACTTTTAGTTGCTGAATTACAAGCAGTTGATTTAAAAACAATATTAAAATATCCTGATTTTAATACTTGTTTTTGGTTAAATGCATATAATTTTTTAACTATATTCACTATTATTTTAAAAAGAGAAGTCCCTTTAACTTTTTATGAATGGTATAGATTATTAAAAAATTCATTTTTTAAAATTGGAGGATATTATTTTAGTTTATATGAAATTGAATGTGTTATTTTAAAAAATACTAAAGTAGCAAAAGAAATTTATGGAGAGATTATATCTTTTAAATCTGAAGATAATAGAAATAATTTAATAATTAAAAATGATTATAAATATCTTCCTTTTTGTATATCAATTCCTTGTATTTCTTCACCGTATTTACAAATTTATTTTCCAAATACTCTTCAAAAACAAATTTTAAGAAATACTATTGAATTTTTTAATAATAGAATTTCAGTTGATATGGAAAATCATTCAATTAAACTTCCTGAATTACTTATTTGGATTGAAGAAAATTTTATTGATAAGTTAGAATCTTTTCAAGAGTAAATTATTTTTTTTTATTTTTTAGTGTTTGTTCAAGAGAATTTTTAGATTTTGTTGGGAATAATCAAGCTAATTCTGAAATTATAAATTTTGATTGGTCAATAAATTTCCTTAATTCATCGATATAAAATTTATTTTTTCAAATTTATATATATTATTTATCTTCAAATAAAGAGAATACTTAATGTATGAAATGAGTATTTTTATTATTTTTATATAATTTTTTATTTATTTACAATAATTAACTTAATATCAATATATATTTCAACTCAAATTTTGTTATATAGGATGTAAATGATGATATACTTATTATTATTTTTTTAATTTCATTATTATATTCTTTAATAAATTTATTATAAAATTTTTTAATTTAGTATTTAATATTTTAATATTAACATTATTTTCTTTATTCGACGATAACATAATTACTGAACTTCATTTTTTGAAATTTAATTTTTGAAATGTATATTTTATTGAATCCATATTCTAGTTAAGAATTAAAGTTTATATCACATTCAGGATAGACGAATATTATATTGTATTTTTATCATTAAATTTTAAAATATTCTTCTTAATTTATTTCAATATTTACCATATAATTTATATTCTTTATTCTATTTTTTTGAAATTTTTATATTTTTTAAAAATTAATTCTTTTTAATATGAATAAAAAAGAAAATAATATCTTTTTTTTATGATTACAGATTAATTAGTTAATAAGAGAACCTATATTAAAAATATTTTAGGAAAATACTTTAATATATAAATAAATAAAATAATTATTTATATTTCTCAAAAAATAAATAATGAATTATGTTAGAACATTAGTAAGTGGTAAAAAACTTCGTTTTCAAGATAGAAAATATAACTTAGATTTGAGTTATATAACTCCTAGATTAATAGCAATGGCATATCCAGGGTCAGGATTAGAGAAAATAATAAGAAACAGTATAGATGAAGTTTCCCTTTTTTTAAATGAAAGACATGGTTCAAATTATTTAGTAATAAATTTAAGTGGTAAAAAATATGACAAAGAAAAATTTAACAACAAAGTAAAAAAATTTATATAATTTATTTTGGTATTAGAATTTGAATGGATAGATCATCATTCTCCTCCTTTAAAATTATTATTTATAATATGTGAAAAAATTCAAAAATTTTTAGAAAAAGATAAAGAAAATGTAGTCGTTGTAAATTGCAGAGCAGGGAAAGGAAGAACGGGAACAATAATATGTTGTTATTTATTATTTTGTGGAAGATTTAAAAATCCAGATGATGTTTTTTTATATTATTCAAGGAAAAGATTTAGAAAAGGAGAAGGAGTTACACAACCAAGTCAAAAGAAATATGTAAGATATTTTTATCAAATGCTAGTAGGAAATTATGAATTTCCTTATGTAAGATGTATAACTGGGATTCAAATTAAAAAATTTTCTAGAAGTAATTATAATAATAAATATATTACTCCTTATTTTGGATTTTTTTTAAGAAATTCTGCTCAAGAGTCTTATTCTACGAAAACTAATTATTTTTTGCAAAACAAATTTTTAGTCACAGATGATTCAGTTTTTATAACAGAAAATAATTTTTCATATACTATTGCAGGAGATATTACAATTAAAATTTATATGAATGGATTATTATCAACTAAACAATTAGGTAGAATAAGTTTTAACACTGCTTTTTTAGAAAGAGAACAAACTGAAATTAAATTTAAATTAAATGAAATTGACCCAATTGGTTTGTTGAAAAATAAAAAAGTACCAAAAGATTATGAAATTAATGTATTATTTAAAAAAATGATTTGTGATTGTCAAAATAGAGGTGATGATCGTAAGATATGTCAAAATTGCTTAGATATTTTAACAAAGAATAATGAAATAAAAGATTGGGAAGAAATAAGAAATATTTTACAACTTTATATTCCCTATGAAGAAAATAATGAAGAATGTAAAAATAGAGGTAATAAATTATTATTTGGAAAAAATGAATTAGATGATGTTGATTCTATTTTAAATATGAAAGATAATGAAAATAATAATGAAGAAAATGAAAATGATGATAGTTCAGATTCTAATAAAAGTGATAATGAAGAAAATGAACTTGATGATAGTTTTGAAGGTGAATGTTTTATATATTAATTTATCTTAGTAATTAATTATAAATTAATTAAATTAATTTTAATAATTTATAAAAAACTGTTATGAGTAAAAAAAATCATTTAATTTTACCAATTAAGATTTTTTTGAACTTATTATAATCTACTAATCAGTAAATCATTCTTTTTTAATAACATGTTTAATATTTTTTTTATTCATTTAAGGTCTAAATGGCATATTAAAAATTTAACTTTATAGTTATGAAAAAGAATTTTTAATTAAAAAAGATTTTTAATGTTATTCAAATGGGATAATTTTTAGATAAAAAGTCTTTAGAAATGGAAAAAATAAAAATTATAAATAGAAAAGAATATAATGTTCTTCCTTTCACATATTATATATATTAATAAGAGTTTAAATTTTATAATCCATATTTGTTAAAATAATTAATTATATTATTGTTTTATTATTATTAAGATTCATTATCTTTTATAATTATTTTAACCAAAAAAAGTTAATGAACTCATTAATCTTTGAAATCTATATATATTATATTGATAAGAAACAAAAATGATCAAATTAATGAATTTTTAATTTCTTTTTAATTTTATGATAATTTTATGGAAATTAAAAAAAATTATATTGACCTTTTAACTGAAAGTAAATACATTATCATTTTTTATTATTTTTTTCTATAAATTAAGAGCGTAAAAAATTTCTCTATTTAATTTTTTTTCTAAAATTTCAAAAACAAAGAAAAATTTTCATTTTAATTTAAATTAATAAATTATTTCGTAGAAACATTATAAAAAAAAAAAAATATATAATTTTGATCCCTATTTTCCAGTTTTTTATGAATATAATTTTTTTAAGTTCAAAAAAACTTTGTTAATACCTAATTTTCAGTAAAAAATGCAAAAAATAAATGATGAGTAGAAATATTATAATTTAAAAAAAAAGCTTCTTTAAAAAAAAGGGGACTTTTAATAATGAAAAATTCAGAATGTCTTTTCTAAGAAAATAATATTTAATAACTAGAATAATTATAAAAACTATAAAAAATATTTTGCTCTTTTTTTATAGACACTTAAATTTTTTGTGTTTTTTTGCAGTTCAATAAATAATTTTATGTTATTTTCAGTTTCGTTAATATTACATATATATTTAATATCCATTTCATCAAGGAAATTTATACAATTCAAAATTTCTTTAAAATTTATTCTTTTATTAACTTCAGGTTGAATTAAATTAATACATAAATTAATAAGTTTTATACTATAATTCATCTTATTTAATTCATTAAAATGTTTCAAAAGCTCAATTCCTTTTGTGATTTCTTGAGTAACTGCACCAATTTTATTTGTTGCATTTAAAATAACTGTACTTTGAATGAGCTTTTTTCTTGTAATTAATTCAAATAAAATACATCCTATTGAAAAATAATCAACTTTATATGCATCGGCACTCAGTGTTTCTCTTTGGTAATTCTCAATGCTTGCGTAAGAAATTGTTCCAAAACCAAGCATTGTTTTATTTAATTTGGAAATGCCTCTGATAACTGAAAAATCAGTTATATTCAAAACAAAGTTCTTATTTATTAATATATTAGAAGGTTTAAGATCATTGTGAATAATATTATGTTGATGAAGACAAAATACACCTTTAAAAATTTGATTTATGAGAAAATTAATAGTTTTTTCAGATAGAAAATATAAGAACTTAAAATTTGAAGTATTATTAGTGATTTTATAAATATTCTTTTTTTGAATATAATAAATAAGTGAACTAAGGTCTTTATTGAAAGCTTTATTCATAAAAATGACGTAATAATCATTATTTTCATAAGTAAACGATATTCTAAAATATGAATGAATTATATTTGGATGATGGATATTTAAAAGGGTGTTTATTTCTTTTATTATTCTTGATTCATTAATTCTATATTGAATATCATTTGTTTTTTCATTTTTTAATAGTTTTATAGCAACATATTGATTATCATATTTTGCTGAATATATTATTCCAAATGCTCCACCGCCAATTTTTATAATATTTGAGACCTTTTTATTTTTTTCAAGATTTTCATTTATTAGTTCTTCTAATTTTTGGATTTTTATATCTTCATTATTTTCCATTATGTTTTAATTTTAAAACAATAAATAATTCACATTAGTGTTTAGGAATCATAGTGTTTAAAAAAATTGAATTTGAATTAATGATTGGAAAGTTTTTTTCAATAAATGATTGAAACAGAAAAAAAGAGTTGCGAAAAAAAAAAAAAAACAAAAAAAATAGCGATTCTCAATATTAAAAAAATTTTTTAATTATGAATAAAAAAAATATTTTATTTTTTTTTAAAAATTAAAATGGAACAACATATTAATCAAAACAATGAAAATAATCCAAACAATAATCAAATAAATCAAAATGACAATAACAATAACAATAATTTAGACACTCTAAATTGGGATGCATCAAATCCTTCTACTTATCTTAATATAGCAAATGATTATTTTCATTTAAAAAAATACAAACAAGCTTTAACGTATTCATTACAATTTTTAAAATTTTATCCAAATCATTCAGAAGCTTATATTTTAAAAGCAAAATGTTATATGAAATTATTTCAACATGGAAAATCAATTGTTATTCTTAACAAAGCAAATAATTTAATTGTTTCAGATGAAAATAATATAAAAAAATTAGAAATTTTATTTTTAAAAGGAAAATGTTATACTTCAATTGGAAATTATGATGCAGCAATAACTGTTTATGATAAAATAAATTCTATAAATCCAAATGCAAGAGCATATTTAAATAAAGGAGTGAATTTATATAATAAAAAAAATATTGAAGAAGCAATTTTAAATTATGATAAAGCAATTGAATTAAATCCCAATTATACAGAAGCATTTTATAATAAAGCTATATGTTTATGTAATATAGATAAAAAAGAAGAATCAATACAAATATTTAATAAAGCAATTTCTTTAAGTCAAAACGACCCTGAAATTTATTTACAAAGAGGATATTGTTATTTTTGTTTAGATAATATAAGAGAAGCCTTAAAAGACACCAATCATGCAATTGAATTAAATCCAAATTTTGGAGAAGCTTATTATAGAAGAGGAATATATTATACTAAAATGGGAAGAGAAAATGAAGGAATATTAGAATTTAAAAAAGCTATTGAGGTAAATGATATTAATGGAAATAAGGAAATTTTGGCTGATGGAGCTTATAGAATTGCAGTTTATTATAATAATCAAAATAATTTAAATGAAGCATTAAATTATTTTATTAAATGTACAGAATTAAATTCTAATTTGGAAATACCACAATTCAATGCTGGAATCATTTATATGAAAATAAATCAATTTGATAAAGCAATTAATTATTTTGAAAATGTTTTAAAGATTAATAGAGCTAATATTCAAGCCATTTACAATAAAGCTATTTGCTTGAGTAAAATAGGAAAATTTGAAGATGCTATTTTAGAATTTAGTAAAATCATTCAATTAAATCCTGATGATATCGACAGTTATTTTAATAAAGGTTTATGTCTCATGTGTTTATTAAAATATGAAGAAGCTATTTTACAATTTAATAAAATTTTAACTATTAAAAGAAATTTTTTCCCAGCTTTATTAAATAGAGGAATTTGTTATGTAAAATTATACAGGTATGAAAAAGGTATTATTGATTTAAATAAATTTTATTCTTCAGCAAATGAAAGTGAAAAAAATTCTTATGAATTATTTTATCATAGAGCTCTTTGTTTTATTAATAGTAAAAATTATATAGATGCAATTGAACAATTAAATCATTCAATTAAAATAAATCAATTTTATCCTAATGCTTATTTTAAAAGAGGTTTTTGCTATTTATTAATTCAACATAATGAAAATTATGAAAGCAATTTAATTGAAGCTTTAAAAAATTTTGATAATGCTATTAAATTAAATCCAAAATATTCAGAAGCTTATTATAATAAAGCAATTACATTAACTAAATTAAATAAAATTATAGATGCAATTTATTGTTATAATATATGTTTAAATATAAATAAAAATGATATAGAATGTAATTACAATAGAGCTTTACTTTTAATTAAAATAGGAAAATATGAAGAATCAATTTTAGGTTTCAATAAAGTTATTGAATTATTAAATAAAATAAAATCTCCATTAAAACAAAAATTATATGATATTTATTATAATATAGGATTTTGTTATAATAAATTAGGAAAATATGAAGATGCTAATTTAATTTTAACTTCAAGTATTCAATTAAATCCAAATTTCAGTGAAAGTTATTTTCAAAAAGCAAAATCTTTAACAAATTTAAATAATATCAAAGAAGCTTTATATAATTTAACTAAGACTTTTTTATTGAATCCAAATCATTATGAAGGATATTATTTAAAAGGAAAATGTTTTCTTTCTCAAGATAAATACGAAGAAGCAATTAAACAGTTTAAAAAATGTTTAGATATAAAAAGTGATTTTATTGAAGCAAATTTTAGAATTGGATTTTGTTATTATAAACTGGAAAAATATAAAGAATCAATTGAAGAATTTGAAAAATGGAATAAAATTTCTCAATCTGAACCTGATAGTTATTTTTATATTTCTTTATGTGAAATTCAATTAAAAAACTTTGAAAAAGCTTTAGAAAATATAAATAAAACTTTGGAAATTTATCCTAAATATAAAGAAGCAATTAAAATAAAAGAAGAATTAGAAGAAAAATTAAATGTTAGGAAAATTGAAAAAAACATTGAAAATGAAAATAATAAAGAAAAAGAAGAAAGGAAAAAAGCAAATGAAATTTTCCAAAAAACTCCATCGAAACAAAATAATAAAAAAGTTGAATTTCATTTAAAAGAAAAAGAAAATGAAGAAGAGAAAAATAATAATCAAGAAATAAATTTACAAAGAAGAGCATTAAATTATATGAGAAAAAGAGAAAAAGATAATAAAGAGGAAAAAGAAAAAGCAGAAGAAAACTTAATAAAAAATTTAACTCCAATTCCAAATAATATTCATTCAACTTCAGCAAGTGAAGTTTTAGCTGAATTTGAAAAAGAAAAAAAAATTGAAGAAGAAAAAGAGAAAAAAAGAAGAAGATCAAAAAATAAATCAAGAAGATTTAGTAATCCTAAATATAGAAAAGCAAAAGGTACTATAAAAGAAGAAGATGAAGAAAATGAATCTTAACAGAAAATTTTTTTTTTTATAATTATTATTATTATATATAAATAGAAATTTATAAAAATGATAAGAACTTTTTTAAATAAGAATTAATTTTTTATTTTCTTTTTCTTTAATTATTGATTTTTTTAAATTATTTTTTATTTTGTGAAAAAATAAAAATATTATATTTAAAGATTTTAAATTTTGAATAGAATTTTTAACTCATTTTTAAACATTTAATTAAATAAATAAAATTTAATCAATTACTAATTTAAATATCATAATTGAATTTAATATATTAATTTTTATGAAATTTATTTAAACCATTTAATATCAATTAATGTTAAAATAATTCATTTATATTTTTTCAAAAATAAAAAAATTATTATGAATAAAATAGGAATCCTTTAATCAAACAACAAGAAATTGTTATATTAATCATATAACAAAATATACATAAAATAAAAAATCTTAAAAAACATCCAAAATTATAATTTTATAACAATACAAGTCATATTATCAGTAGAACCATTATTTTTAGCTTTTTCCATGATATTTTTACAAATATCTAAAGAATTATCCTTATTAATACTAGAATAGAATAATTCTTCTTCATTTAAAAAATCCCAAACACCATCTGTAGCTAAAACAAGGAAATTTTTTTCATTATCATTAAATACAACTTTATTAATATAAGGTTGAGAAATTAAACCACAATCTCTCATATTATAATCACCAAAACTTCTAGTAACAGAAATATTACCTCCTACTCTTCCATTAATAATACTTCCATTTCCTTTTTTTATTCTTTTTTCTTCCATTTCATCATTACATCTATGTTCATAAGTTATTTTTTTATATCCATTATGATTCATTAATTGACAATTTGAATCTCCTAAATTTGCAGAATATATTACTTTTTGCTTTCCTAATATTTGATCCATTTCTTTTACTATTAATATTATTGTTGCTGTTGAACCCATTTTTTGAGAGCCTTGAATTTTTTTTATTTCATCATCACAATGAGAAAAGGTTTTTTCTAGTATTTTTTCATAATTTTGATTATTGTATTTTTCTGATATTTTAATAAAAATACTAAAAAGATTATTCATTAAATAATTACTTATTTGATATCCTCCGTGACCGTCAAAAATTGCAAAAAGAGATTTATTTTGTTCATTATGAGGAAAACTAACTAAAATACAAAATCGATCTTCCATATAATCTCTATTATTTTTATTTTGAAATTGACATACTGAAAATTCTTTAAATAAATCTGAATGAGTTGAGGTAAATTTTTTATATTCACCATCTGATATATCTTTTGAACTTATTAAACCATTGTGATGATGATGTTTTACTTTAGAATTCATTGGAGAGTGATCATCAAACTTTCTAATTGGACTTTTTGATAAATTCGGAATTCTTTCTTTGTTTGGAGTTTTAGGTTTAGAATTTTGAAATGGAAGATTTAATAATTTATGATTTAAATTTTTTGGCAATATTACATTTGACCCTCTTCTTTTGTTATCACAATTCATTTTACTTATATTTTTATTATCATTAGTTTCTTTTTTTACTTCCATTATTTATAAAAAAATCATTAAAAATTCATTATACATAATTAAAAATAAAATTAATAAATAAATTAAATAAATAAATAAAAAAAACTTAAAAAAAAAAATAAGATAATTAATTAAAAACTCCTTAAAAAAATAAATAAAAAATGGAACCAGAAAACCAAGAAGAACAAGTAGTTCCTTCATCAAAATATAATTTAAACACATTTGACGAGAATTTCCGAATGGATTTAGATTGTATATTAGAATTAAATGAGCCGAAAGGTATTCACAGTGTAAAGTTTAATTATAACGATCAATATATAGCAGCAGGTTATCGTGATGGAAATGTTAGAATATTTAATATGATGACAAAGAAAATGGTATGTGAATTAGATTGTAATGATGGTTCAGAAAATCAAACTTTAGTTCAAGTAATGAAATGGCGTCCTAGAATTGAAGGAAGAACAAATAATATATTAATGTGTGCTTGTCGTGATACTATATATGAATGGCATACTCCATCTAGGAAAATAGTACATAAAAAAACTTTTCCTGATAATACTATTTTTTCAATGGATTATTCAAATGATGGTAGTGAATATGCTTTAGGTTTTAAAGATTTTTCAATTAGAATATATGATGGAGTAAAAAAATCAGAAAAATTAAAATTAGGTGGTCATGATAATCATAAAGTTACTGGTCATATGAGTAAAATATATGCTATTAAATATCATAAAGAAAATCCAAAGGTTTTACTTTCTGGTGGTTGGGATGGTAATGTTTTAATATGGGATTTAAATACTGAAACTCCTATAAATATTATTAATGGTCCTATGATTTCAGGTGAAGGATT
>JAEEGI010027474.1_pt1 | contig 10886 bp, 5 predicted proteins | sample 8958751 | NCBI WGS metagenome assembly JAEEGI01 (sample SAMN16246545, study PRJNA631951) | gut metagenome | biome: gut microbiome; feature: rumen; material: KS-attached | host: Bos | place: Iran: Karaj | collected 2018-10 | reverse complement strand
CCGAACGGCACGACGCTCTTCGGCACGCTCAAAGGCTCGGAGCAGCCGTACAAGGTTTCGATTGCCGACAACGCCACCGTAACGCTCGACGGCGCGACGATCAACGGCGTGAACGACGCGAACTGCAAGTGGGCCGGCCTCAACTGTGCGGGCACCGCCACCATCATCCTGAATGACGGCTCGGAGAACACGGTGAAGGGATTCCATGAGTATTATCCCGGCATCTTTGTACCTGAGGGCAAGTATCTCACCATCAAGGGAGGAACACTTGGTAATGGCAAGCTCACGGCCAGCCCCTTCGACGGCGGTACTGATAAAAGCCTTGGTGCTGGCATCGGAGGATCATTTGAAGATGACTGTGGCGCCATCGAAATCCAGGGCGGCATTATCACGGCTAACGGCGGTTACGGTGCTGCCGGTATCGGTGGCAGCAAACATGGTAATATGGGTAATATTACCATCTCTGGCGGAGAAGTTAGAGCTAAAGGCGGTTCGCTTTCTGCAGGAATCGGCAGTGGATTTATATGCTTTAGTATCAGTAGTATCAGCATCACAGGCGGAACCGTCAATGCTACTGGCGGTCAAGGTGGTGCCGGTATCGGTAGTGGATACGGAGAAACAAATGGAAATACTATTATTCTTTCCAGTTGCGGTAAAATCACCATCTCTGGCGGAACCGTCACGGCTACTGGCGGTCGTTGGGCTGCCGGAATCGGTACCGGATCTCAATTTTCCGGATGTGGTAAAATCACGATTACTTCGGGCGTGGACCATGTGACGGCCAAGAAGGGCACGAATGCTTTCAACAGCATCGGCTTGGGCAGAAGGGAAGAAGATTATCATAACTCCTGCGGCACGGTGACTCTCCCGGACGATACCTCGAAGGTGACGCAGCAGTAACCCTCTCTCGCGCGAATATATCTATAATCTATCGTCTCTCATCAGACAAAAATACAAGTATTCAATAAATCAACATCAGAAATGCAGACCCAGGGAACGATCATCGGACGAAGGACGGCGGGCGCAAGGGCTCGCAGGGGTCTTGTAACCGTTACAAACCCCGTTCCGGCTGACGGATGGCCGATTGTAACCGTTACAAACCCGTTTCCGGCGCGCCGGATGGCGATTGGATGTAACAAAAGAACCGTCCCCCTGTTACGGAAGACAAGGAGACAAGAATTCAAGAAGACAAGAATGTTGAACCAAAAAAACAATATTAATAATATAAGTAATATGAAACAACTTAAACGAACATTACTGACGCTCGTCGCGCTGATAGGCCTGACGACGGGCGCGTGGGCCGACGGTACCACCACCGGCGGCACTGAGATCAAGCTGACCCAAGGCACGGGCGACAAGGCCAACGAGTGGACGATAGACGGCGGCATGCCCGCCGGCAACGTCACCTTCATCATCGATTACGACGACCCCCTGGTCACCCTCACCGCCAGCGACGCCACAAAGGGCAGCGTGCACATCAGCAAGTACAATTACAAGTGCATAGCTGAGTTCAGCACAACCAACACCACTGACGCGAATGGCAACTACAAGTTCAACACAAACACCGTTGGAATGGATAATGGCTATTACATCAATACTAGTGATGTGAATGGTGGTTACCTGGAAGTGACACAAAACAGCCAATTTGCAGTTGACAATACCGGTTACGCCATCTTCTACGGCCCCAACAACGAGAGTCACCGTGTAGACTACACTGGCGGCTTTATGTACATCTACATCAAGAACGGCAAGACCTATTCGGACAATTCCTACACCAATGAGCTGTGGGAAGGCGGTGTGAAACGCGTTGAGGTCTACGCCCTCACCTACGGCCTGCCCGACGGCGTGACCGACAACGGCGACGGCACCTACTCCGTCAAGGAAGGCACCACCATCACCATCGAGGCCGAGCCCGCCAAGCACAACTACTTCACCGGCTGGACCGGCACCAACGGGACCGACACGAAATTCACCGTGACCGTCGGCGGGGAGGACCTGTCCTACACCGCCAACTTCGCGGCCTGCTTCGTGCTCACCATCAAATCGAACGACATGTCGATGGGTGGCGTCAGCATTGGGCTCGTGGATGGCGAATCAATGATTTACGATCTCGATCCCGCCAATCTGTACGGACAGAACGTACAAACCTATATGCCGACTGGCTTCACTTACCAGGAATCCGCCAGCATTCTGGGAGCAACCGAATGGAACAACGCAGGCACGGATGTGCAGAGCATCTTGATCAGAGGCGAAATGTCGCACATCGAGATCTACGGACAAAGCGACAAATACAGTGTAGTGCCCCAGAAAGCATCATCGAGCGCGCGTCAGACCAACAGAGCCGCTGCACGCAGGGCCAATGTCGACCGCCAAATCGTAATCTACTTCAAGAATGGCAACACCTACATTGACGCTAACTGCACCCAGATGCTGTGGCAAGGCGGCGTCAAGCACATCGAGATCTACACCGAAGGACAGGCACTGCCCGCAGGCGTGGAAGAGATCAGCTTCGATGATGGCACCTACAGCGTAGTGCCCGGCACCACCCTGACCCTCTTGGCAAGGCCCGAGGAGAACTACCACCTCGACAGCTGGAGCAACCAAACCTCGGGGAGCGCAACCTTGAACAACAGCATCACGATGGACGAGGACTTGAAAGTCATAGCCTACTTCATGCGCAACGGCTACGGCCTGGTGGTTCCCAACGGCAGGTTCGCAACATTCTGCGCCGCCGAGAACATCAAGCTCGATCCCGAACCGGCCGCAGCAGTGGCAACAGGCCTCTACACCATCACCGGCATCCAATATGACCGCAGCAAGGCACAGCTCACGAAGCTCAGTGGCGTCGTCTTAGCTGGCACCCCGATGCTTGTCTACAACGGAACGGGCGGCGACTTGACCATGAAGCTCGTACCGACAAACGAGGATGCTAACCCCAGCAACCCAACTGCTATCCCAGAGTTCAAGGGCACAACCAACCCCTACGGCGAGACATTCGACGAATCTGACTTAACCACCAATGACTACTACACCCTCAGCGGCGGCAAGGTATTCGTCAAGGCTCTCAATCCCGGAACCATCGGCGTCAACAAGTGCTGGCTCGAGATCGGCAAGGGCAGCACCGCACGACAGATAGAGCTCGTCTTCGACAGCGAAGCCACGGGCATTCGCTCAATGGACAATGGACAATTGATAATGGATAATTGGTACGACCTCAACGGCCGCAAGCTCAACTCCGCCCCAACCCGCAAGGGCGTCTACATCAAGAACGGACAGAAGGTAGTGAAGTGAAAAAGAAAGAATAAACATTAAAGAGTATATGATTATGAAACAAAAGATATTTAGTTTGCTCGTGCTGATCATGATAGCAGTACCAGAAGCATGGGCGTCATGGCATGGTAGAGATATATCCGGTCTTTATTCGGGGCGCGTAACGATTGAAGGAGATATTAAAATAAGTGAGAACACGAACATCGCTGTCCTCAACGGTACGATCGAATTCTCAGGCAAATTCACTGTCGATGAAAACGTCAATGTCAACATCGTAAACATCAATGGGCAGGTCAAATTCAATGAAGGTATCGATATCGCTCTAGGAAGCAAACTCACCTTCGGAGGTTCCGGCGGCACCGTGGGCATCCAGGGCAAGAACGGCCTTGACGTCGGCACATTCGGATATACAGGTGATAACGGCACCGCCGGCCAACCGGCCGTTATTGGCGCTGGCAGCATCAATATCAGCGGCGCTGATGTGGAGATTACCGGCGGCAGAGGCGGCCGCAGAGGCACAGCCACAGGCGGCACAGCCGGCACAGCCGGCCGCGGCGCCAATGCCATCGAAGGTAATGTTAATGTAGTATTGCTGAGCGGCAAAATGATATTAAAAGGTGGCGAAGCCGGCGACGCCGATGGAAATGTGACGAACGGCACCCTAGCCGATGCTGGCGCAGCCATCGGCAGAACTGCCGAAATGACAATCAAAGGCGGAACCGCAGAAGTTAGCTGCGGCACCAGCGCCAACACCGGCGGCGGTGGCGCCAGCTCTACTGTGAAGGCCGTAGAAACAGGCGCCAAAATTACTCTCCCGACTGATAATGGGGGAGTAGATATTTCCGCCGGCCCGTCAGAAGACTTTGCTAATCCCGTTTCCACCGAAGATATGGCGGCTGCCATAGCCACTATCTCAAAAAGTGGTTACTTCAAAGTCTCCGCTCCCCCGATTCCCGACTACACCCACTATCTCATCTACAGCAATGATGACACCAAGGGAGCCATCACGTTCACCGTGGGTGAGGACGATAGCAAGGTGGAAAACGCCACCACTGCCGAAGAGGAAGAACAGGTATTCGTCACCGTGACCCCCGTCGACGGCTTCGCTGTCGGTACCGTCAACGCCTGCACCTTCAACAACTTTGAGAACGCAGGCGCACGCCGCAGGGCACCCAGCGACGGAATCCCCCTGCTCGGCGACGAAGTGACGCTCGAACCCGTTCAGGGCCAAGCCAACACCTGGAACTTCGGCATGCCCCCCTCAAGCGTCTTGGTCAGCGTCACATACAAGAAACAAGCAGCCTTCGAAACCCAGGGCGGTAATCAGCTCGCCCCAACAGCCGTTGAAGGCGTCATTGCCGGCGAGGACAAAGCCATCGTCAGCCCAGGAACCGTGGACGTCGTGTCAGGAGGAACCGGCCTGCAGGGCATAGTGTGGTACTTCTTCACCAACGACGGCACTATAACCGCCGACCAGATCCCCTCTGACGGCTGGAGCAAAGACCTGCCCACCGCTGCCGGATTCACCGGCGATACCGACAAGGATGTCTCCGTCTACGTATGGTACTACATCGAGGCCACCCCGGGCTCAGGCTACGCCAACAGCACCCCCGTCTGCCTCGAAATCAAACTGCTCAAGAACCTGTTCGCCGTGAAGATGGCCGACCCGACCGACGCCGAGGCCAAGAACTGGAAGATTCATTCGGGCGACGCCTCCGAGAGCGGCAACGTGGCCACCGGCCTCACCGGCCTGAAGGCTGGCGCCGCAGTCGATCTGGTCTACTCCGGCCGCCTCAAGGTGAAGAGCGTCACCGCCACCACCGACGCCGCGCCGGCGAAGGAGCCCGTGACGCTGGCCACGCCGCTGACCATCGAGGCCGTCAGCGCAGGAACCATCGTGGTGAACATCGGTGGCACGCTCCAGACAGGCATGAAGTACTCAGTGGACGGCGGCACGCCGAGGTTAATCACAACGACTACGCTCATCGGAGACCTAAAGGCGGGCGACAAGGTGCAGTTCTACGGCAACGGCACCAGCACACAGGCCTATGGAAACTCCCCAGAGGTGAAAATCCTGGGCGACGGCGACGGCTTCAAGACGAAGGTGTATGGCAACATCATGAGCCTGCTGGACGAAGAAGGCTTCGCGACGAAGACCGACCTGCCGAATGCTAGCAATGTCTTCTATGGACTTTTCTGGGGAAACACCACACTTAATGACGCCAGCGAGCTGCTGCTGCCCGCCACGCAGCTGGCAGAATCCTGCTACCGCTCTATGTTCGAAAACTGCACCAGCCTAACCAAGGCCCCCAAGCTGCCCGCCACGCAGCTGGCAGCGCACTGCTACCGCTCTATGTTCCAAGGCTGCACCATCCTGACCAGTGCCTATGTGAAGGCTGCCTATGCAGAAGGAGATGGCGTTATCTTTGGCAGCATGTTCAATGAATGCACGGCAACTGGCGCTGTCCTGCACACCACTTTCGACAACAAGGCAAGCTGGAAGGCCGTGATGGGCACGGGCAAGATCTGGTCAACCTGGTGGGTCGCCGACGACTGGGAGGACTAACCCGCCCCCCTCACGCGAAATATATAAATAAGGTATAAAGAGCAATCAGAAACAAAATCCCCAAAATCCTTGGCGGATTGAGCGAAAATATTTATCTTTGCACTCAGAAACGAATCAACGGCTAGATACAGCTAACATGATCATATTTATATATTAACTTTATAACATTACAGCTTATGAAAAGAAAACGGCTACTACTTCTGCTCGCGCTGCTGATGACGGCGGCGACGGGCGCAACGGCGCAGACCGAAACGCTGGCCGACGGCAGCTATTATGTTAAGAATGGAGCCCTCTCGCTGTACATGGCTGCCGGTGGCAAATGGGGTACACAGGGTATCGTAAACGAGAGGGGCCTCGACCTTATCTTTACCTACAACAGCGGCACAAAGACCTACACCATCGATTCACGCTTGTATAATGGAGATGATCACTTCCTTGGCACTAATTTCTATATGGACGCTCCCTCTTTCGGATGGACTGTCGAGGGTGAAAACAGCTTTACTATCAGTGCCAAATTAGATGGTGTGAAGCACTACCTCGCCGTGGACCAGAACAACATACTGGTATTCACCGAGGACGGCACCGCCGAGAACGCACAGTGGACCATCATTCCAAAAGCCGATAATGAGAACGCTGTGCTGACTGCAGGCCTGGACGCAATGAAGGCTGCTACAGCAGAAAACGGTGTCGACGCCACCTTCCTCATCGCCAGCCCCGGCTTCAACCGCAATGACAAGCGCAATGCTGAGGCTTGGACGATCGAGGCCAACCATTTGGAAATGGGAGGCGCTGGCTCGGAGGGCAACGGATGCGCCGAGAGCTTCAATTCTACATTCACACTGAGCCAGACGCTCAGCAACGCTCCCGCCGGAGTCTATACCCTCACGGCACAGGGTTTCTATAATCAGAATGGCTCTGACAACGAGAACCTGCCTTACTTCTATGCCAACGACGAGAAACAGACCTTCAAGCTGCTCGAGGACCAAGTTCATAACATGTCGGGCGCTGGCCCGCTGTTCACCCAGGGAAAATACACCATCGACCCCATCACTGTGGTAGTGGCTGAAGACGGTGTACTTACCATCGGTGCCAAACTGGAGACGAACACCACACTGTGGTCTTGCTGGGATAACTTCAAGCTCACTTACTATGGACCTCTTATGTACAGCGTGACGCTGGCCGACGGCACGAAAGACGCCGGCAAGTGGACGGCGAAGGTGGGCGAGGGCCAGGCCCAGGCGCTGCCCATCGGCGGACTGAAGGGTGACGGCTCGGAGACCGTGACGCTGCAGTACAACGGACGACTGAAGGTGAAAGGCGTGAAGGCTACAAGCGACGCGGCTCCGGCTGTTAAGCCCGCTGCTACGGTGACGACGGTGCCGACGGGTGCGGCGGTTGTTGGCGTTGGCAAGACCACGGAGCTGGTGAGCGGTGGTGCGGCCAACGGCGGCACGCTGATGTATGCAGTGACCACCACGAACACGAAACCTACCTCGACGGCTGGCTTCAGCGACGCGGTGCCCACGGCTCAGAGCATCACCGCCAGTGGCAAGGTATATGTTTGGTATTACGTGAAGGCCGACGACACGCACACCGACAGCGAGATTGCGGCTACGGCCATTGAGGTTCCCGTGGCCGACATCGTATGGGACGTTACGAACGTCAGCAACCTTCAAGTCTGGGGCACCGACCAGTCATATGAGAAGGAGGGCGTCACGCTGAGTGGTAATGCCGACCAGATACAAGCCCGTTATAATGGAGATCCGGAAGTGGCTGGCATCGTGTTCGAGGCGTACCAATCCGGCGGCTTTACCTTCACAGCACCGACCGGCAAGGCGTTCACAAAGATCGAGATGACGCTCAAAGAACCTATGGAATGGGACGATGCAGATCTCGGCTCTGGATGGTCGTATAGTGGAGATTCTATGACAGAAATATATAAAGTCACGTGGAAGGGCAGTGCCGCCGCCTCGACGGTTGGCCTGCTGACGGGCGCTGATATGTTCAGCGGCACACCTGTGAAAAGCATCGCGTTCTACCTGTCGGAGTAATCCCCCCGCGCTCATACTATATATAATGTATAAAGGAAACGATGGAGACGAAAAAGTGCTACTCAACGACTGAGCACGGGGTTTCGACCCTCGGCGGGCGCTACTCAACGACTGAGCAGTCGCGGGGACGGGCGCCTGGGGCCGTCCAGCCCGAAGGGCAGCCTTCCCCCGCCTCGCATGCGTATAATATATAATTCACGCGTATAATATACAAGAAGACAGGAATACGACAATGCACTACCAAGGAAGCAACATACAGACAGTGGCGGCGGAGGCGGTTATCGCCTTCGGCGGCGCGCCGGAGTGGTGCTCACGGCAGCGGCAGGCGTCCGGCAGTATGCCGAGGCATTGCCGCAGCGTGTCGGCAGGAGTCCGGCGGTGCGCCGAAGTGGCATTACGGCCGTCGGCAGATGTCCGGCAGAGCGCCGAAGTGTCGCCGCAGCGTGTCGGCAGATGTTCGGCAGTGCGCCGAAGTGCCATTTCCGGCGGCGGCATCAGTTCGGCAGTGCGCCGAAGTGCCATTTCCGGCGGCGGCATGAGTTCGGCAGTGCGCCGAAGTGCCATTTCCGGTGGCGACATGAGTTCGGCGGTGCGCCGAAGTGGCATTACGGCCGTCGGCATGAGTTCGGCAGTGCGCCGAAGTGGCATTACGGCCGTCGGCAGATGTCCGGCAGTGCGCCGAGGTGCTGTCGCAGTATGCCGAATACTGCTTTGTGGCGACCGCATGATGCCCTTGCGATGCCCGCTCCCCCTCGCTTGTCGGCGCAGCACTCCCCTCCCATCGTAGGGGAGAGAGCGGCCGGAGAACATAAAGAAAAATTATAATAAATAAAACAAATAAGAATATGAACATCAATGAATTCAAGCAAATCGGACGCTTCGTCCACACAGTAGCCAAGCAGTCAAACACCCGTCACCTCTCATGGATGACGCAGTTCAAGAACCGCATGCAGACCGAGATCACCGACCTCATGGGTCAGGACGTGCCGCCGCTCATGGCCCAGGCCATCACGCAGCTCAACACCGCCGTCACCATCGAGGACCAGACCTATCTGCTGCCATCCTTCAAGTCGCTCTCAGCCCAGCTCGGAGAGATCGACGACGAGCGCGACAAGAAGTACGGCGCCGCCAAGCAGATGGCGCAGGCGCTGACCAGCATCGGCTCCGCACAGCAGCAGCAGGACGCACAGGAGCTGCTCGACCTGATCGACCGCTACAAGGTCGACGTCAAGGCCAGCTACGCCGACGAGACCACGAAGATGAACCAGCTCATACAGGAGCTGCAGGGCGCCGCCTGGCAGCAGAAGCTCACCGGACTGGCGCTGAAGACCACCTTCGACGACCTCAGCAGCCTGAACGCACGCATGCAGGAGCTCATCGACGAGCGCAACAATGCCTTGGCGCAGATTCCGCAGCGCGCCATGCAGACGGCTCGCGCCGCAGCCGACGAGGCCTACGCGCTCTGCGTCACCGTCGTCAACGCCTTCGCCGTCGCACAGTGGGAGGTCGGACAGTCGCCCTATGACACCTGCATCGACCGCGTCAACCAGGATCAGGACTACTACGTGAACCACGTCTTCCCGCGCGACAAGAAGCTCAAGACCATCCAGATAGCCGACAACATCGCCTTCACCTACCTGCAGGGCGAGACCTGGAGCGAGGCCATGGACGAGCACCCCGAGGAGAACCAGGACTGGGCTACGAACGCCGACGCCGAGGTGATCTACGGCGAACAGCGCCTGCTCGACAAAGACGCACAGCCCGTAGCCGCCACGGCCAAGGTCGTAGCCGGCACCTACTCCCTCGAAGGCGCCGAGCCCTCGCCCTCGCCCGAACCCGAGCCGCAGCCCGAACCCGAGCCGACGCCCGTCACCCCCGAGTGATGCGATGCGGTCGCTACGCTCAAAATCTCACAAAATCTGAATAAAAATCTCACAAGAGGAATCACCAACAGAAAGATTTTGAATAAGATTTTTGAAAGATTTTGAGCGAAGCGACCAAGGACAAATAAAAGAAAGATAACATTTATAAAAATAACATTATGAAACAACTAAAGAAAACTATACTGACGCTCGTCGCGCTACTGGCGCTGACGACGCAAGCATGGGCAATGTGGACGGGTGGAACCTACACCGCCACGGGCAATGAAGTAAACTGGAATTCTGTTAACGTAACAGACGACGCCACACTGACCATCAATCAGGACGTCTCAGTTACGACAGGATCTATCTCCATCAGCGCCGGCAAGACGTTGACCGTTGTTGGTCCCGGGCATCTGGTCGTAAATAGGGGGATCACAGGCTCTGGCACCATCATCGTAAAAGGGAACGCTTCATTACTAGTCTACGGCGCTGATGGCTCTGAAGGCGATTCAGGTTATGATGGCAGCGCTGGTGGCGATGGCGCTGCAGCCATCATGTGTTCTATCACCATCTATAGTGGCACCATACAGGCTATTGGCGGTGATGGCGGCGATGGTGGCAATGGCGACGATGATGGTGGCTCAGGCGGCGACGGCGGCAACGGTGCCCCTGCCTTTGGAGGCTCAGGCACGCTAACCTACTATGGTGGCAGCATAGAAGCTATTAGCGGCTCCGGGGGTAATGCGGGCGAAGGTTCTGTGCCCGGGGAATCTAGTGAAGAAGCCATGGCCTTTGCCGATACCTACAACGTAGTCTTTGAGAATCAGCCGACATCAATTCAAGACGCTTATGAAAATCCCATCGATATCAATGATATTAAAGGAGTAGGGAATATCAAAATCTTAGGTGACGACGCCGATGCCGCCCCCGCCGCCACCGGCCCCGAGGTCGCCTGGGACAAGACAACCAAGACCGGCACGTTAACCATGCCCGGCGGCAACGTGACACTGGAGCCCGAGTACTACCCCCAGGCCGCGCTCACCGCAGCCCCCACCGCCATCAATGACGTGCCCGCCACCACCGACGGCGCCATCGTCAAAGCCGGCACCGTGGCTAACATCGGCAGCACCGAGACCG
>JAEEGI010027473.1_pt1 | contig 10886 bp, 7 predicted proteins | sample 8958751 | NCBI WGS metagenome assembly JAEEGI01 (sample SAMN16246545, study PRJNA631951) | gut metagenome | biome: gut microbiome; feature: rumen; material: KS-attached | host: Bos | place: Iran: Karaj | collected 2018-10 | reverse complement strand
TGGAAATTTTGCTCAAGAAAGATGTGGCCAATCTCGGCTACGCTGGTGAGATCGTCAAGGTCAAGGCCGGTTATGCGATGAATTATCTCGTGCCGCAGGGCTTCGCCACCGTGGCCACCGAGTCCGTGAAGAAGCAGCACGCCGAGACCCTCCGCCAGAGGGCTCACAAGGAGGCCAAACTCGTCGCCGACGCCGAGGCTCTCGCTGCCACCATCAACGCGCAGGTTCTCGAGGTCGCCGCCAAGGTCGGTGAGACCGGCAAACTCTATGGTTCCGTGACCACCGAGCAACTCGCCGAGGCCCTTGCCGCCAAGGGACTGAACATCGAGAAGAAGGACATCACCATCCTCGCCGACGAGGTGAAGAACCTGGGTGAGTACGAGGCCGCCGTGAAACTCTACAAGGGGATCAAGGGCACCTTCAAGTTCAACGTGGTCGCCGAGTAATCCCGACCCCGGAAAAACGGAATCCCGGCCTTGCCAAAAGGTCGGGATTTTTTGTATCTATTTGATTTACAACGAATTGCTTGGTAATTATCGAGCGGCTCGATCCTTTGGCCATCCGGCTATCGTTGCGTACCTTTGCCGCTGATACCTGCCGTCCGTTTCCGGCCGGTCACCTGGGCCCGTCTGCCGTGAGGGTATTCAAGAAAAGTCACCGACGCAAGTCGATGACTTTTTTGCATACCGTGCGTCAATCGCCCTTCGGCTTCCCGTCCTGGGGCTTGGCGTCGGAGTCCTTGGGCTTTTCGGGCTCGTCGCCGCGGACGTCCTTGTATTTGAAGCGGCGGATCTTCTGGGTAGCGGTCTTTTCGAAGGGTTCCTTCATCGCATCGACCTCGCCGATCTTCGAGTTCTTGCCGACGGTCTTGTTCACCCAGTCCAGGATGGCCTGCTTGCGGGCCTCGAGTTCCTCGAACCACTTGTCTTCCGTGGCCTGGTCCCAGTCGAGGGCGTTGTCGTTGAACTTGACGAGGGCGACGAGTTTGCCGTCGCGTTCCATCACGAGGGATTCCTCCACGCCTTCGATGTTGTTGATCACCTGTTCGATCTCCTCGGGGTAGATGTTCTCACCGGAAGGGCCCAGGATGGTGTTGTTCAGGCGTCCCTTGATATAGTAGTTGCCCTGCTCGTCCATGGTGGCGATGTCGTTGGTGTGGAACCAGCCCTCGTCGTCCAGGACCTGGAGGGTACGTTCCGGGTCCTTGTAGTAGCCCAGCATCACGTTGTCGCCGCGGACCACGATCTCGCCCTCGCCGTTGGCGGGGTTCACGTTGTCGAGCCGGATATCGACCTTGTAGGTGGCGACGCCGATGGACCCGAGGTGTTTCTTCTTGTCCACCATCACGTTGCACACCAGCGGGGCGGTCTCGGTGAGGCCGTAGCCGACGGCATAGGGGAACCTGCATTCGATGAGGAACTGCTCCACGGCCGGGTCCAACTTGGCGCCGCCGATGCCGAAGAAGGTCAACTTCCCGCCGAAGGTCTTCACCATGCGGCGGCCGATGAACCAGCGCAGGATGCGCGGGATATGGGCATCGGCCCAGGAGAGGACACGGCTTTTCCGGATGGTGGGAAGGACGCTGTTCTTCACCACCTTCTCGATGATGAGCGGGACGGAGCACACGATGGTGGGCCGGATCTTTTTCATCGCCGCCAGCAGGATGGTGGGAGTCGGCGGTTTCTGGAGCGTGTAGCAGGTGGCGCCCACATAGAAGGAGTACAGCGTGGAGACGCTCATCTCATAGGCATGGGCGGCCGGAAGGATGCTCAGGAAACGGTCGTTCTTGAAGGCGGGCTTCGCCTTGAAGGCCGCGGCCAGGTTGCTGGACAGGTTGCGGTGACTGAGCATCACGCCCTTGGCCTTGCCGGTGGTGCCGGAGGTGTAGATGATGCAGGCCAGGTCGTCCGGCTGCGGATCCTTCACCCAGCCGTTGCACTTGAAGTCCTCCTTCTCCTTCTTCAGGAACTCGAAGGTCTCGATGTCGATGATGAGGGTGAGTTTCTGCCTGCATTCATCGCTCAGTTTGGGCATCATCCGCTTGGAAATGAAGATGACCTTCGATTCCGAGTGGTTGAGGATGTTGGTGAGTTCGGTCTCCGAACTGTCGGGGAGGATGGGGACGGCTACGCGGCCGAAGGCCGTCGCGGAGAAGAAAGCAACCACCCAGTTGGGCATGTTCTGCGAGAAGATGGCCACACGGTCGCCGTGTTTGATGCCGAAGCGGGACATCCGCTGGGAGAGGCGCTCGGTCTTGGTGCGGAAATCCGCATAGGTATAGTGCTGGCCACCGTCCACGAACTGGTAGGCGGTGCGTTTCGAATAAGTGGTGGTGGCGTAGTCAAAGACCTTGTGAAGGGTCGTACAGGTGTTCTCGCGGTAGTGATACCGCCGCCAGGCTTTGTAGGGACTCTTGATTCTCTTTGCCATGTACTTGTTTAAGTTCGTTAAGGGACGATGAATCCGTCCTTGTGCTTCCCTTGGATGCCCATGGGACGGTAGATGTCGTAGATGCGCTGCATGTCGGCCTTGGGGTCGTCGGTGAGTTCGAAGGGTTCGCCCACGCTGATGCGCTTGCGGCCCCAGTCGTAGTAACCCACGTACACCGTGGCGCCCGTCTCGCGGGCGATCAGGTGGAAGCCGGTCTTCCAGCGCTTGACGGCCTTCCGGGTGCCTTCCGGGGCGATGGCGAGGTGGAACTCGTCCTCGGATTCCATCTCGTGGATGAGGCTCCGGACCATCGAGGCGGCGCTGTCGCGGTCCACCGGAACGGCGCCGCAGGCGCGGAGGATGGGGCCCAGGGGCCAGAAGAAGAACTCCTTCTTGATCATGATGTGGGCCACCTTGCCGAACTGGGTATAGAACAGGTAACTCACGAGGAAGTCCCAGACGCTCGTGTGGGGCACGCCGAGGACGATGGCCTTCTTTTCCTTCATGGGGCCGCCGACGCTTTCCCAGCCCATCCGGCGGAGAAGTTTGCCGCAGAACCTGGCCCAACCGGGGCGTACGGTGCTCTTGATCTTGCTCATGGTCAAATGTTTACGTCTTCAAGTTCCTCCTCGCTGCGGAGGTTCTCCATAATGAAATGCTGCCGCTCGGCGGTGTTGTCGCCCATGTAGAACTCCATGATCTCGGAGATGGATTCCTCGTCGGCGAGTTTGACCGGATCCAGCCGCATGTGGTCGCCGATGAAGTCCACGAACTCGTGGGAGGAGATTTCACCGAGACCCTTGAAGCGGGTGATCTCCACGCCGGTCTTCAGTTCCTTGACGGCCTTCTCCTTCTCGTCGATGGAATAGCAGTAGCGCGTCGATTTCTTGTTGTGCACGCGGAACAGGGGAGTCTGCAGGATGTGGACGTGGCCGCGGCGGATGAGGTCCGGATAGTACTTCATGATGAAGGTGAGGACCAGCATCCGGATGTGCATGCCGTCATCATCGGCATCGGTGGCGACGATGATGTTGTTGTAGCGGAGGTCGTCCAGGTCCTCTTCCACGCCGAGGGCGGAGATCAGGAGGTTCAGTTCCTCGTTTTCGGCCACCTTCTTGCGGCTCTCCTTGAAGCAGTTGATGGGCTTTCCCCGGAGGGAGAACACGGCCTGCGTGTTCGCATTGCGCACCTTGGTGATGGTTCCGGAAGCGGAGTCGCCCTCCGTGATGAAGATGGAAGTCTTCTCTCGCTCGTCCTCCTTGTTCTTCACGGGCTTGTCGCAGAAATGGATGCGGCAGTCGCGCAGTTTGCGGTTGTACACATTGGCCTTCTTGTTCCGCTCGCGGGTCTTTTTCTGGATGCCGGCGATTTCCTCGCGTTCGGCCTGGGCATCCTTGATCTTCTTCTCGATGACCGGGACGATGTCCATGTGCATGTGGAGGTAGTTGTCCAGGTTCTTGGAGACGAAGTCGTTGATGAAACTGCGGATGGTGGGGCCGCGGTCCGTGGAGGTGCTGCCGTCCTTGTTCTTGACCTGGGTCTCCCACATGTAGGTGGAGCCGAGTTTGGTCTTGGTCTGACCCTCGAAGATGGGTTCCTGGATCTGGATGGCGATGGCGCCCACGACGCCCTGGCGGACGTCTTCGGGCTTGTAGTCCTTCTTGAAGAAGTCCTTGAAAGTCTTGGCGATGGCCTCGCGGTAGGCGGCGAGATGGGTGCCGCCGTCGCGGGTGTTCTGGCCGTTGACGAAGGAGGAGATGTTCTCGCCGTAACTGTTGCCGTGGGTGAGGACGATCTCGATGTCCTTTCCTTCGATGTGGATGAGCGGATAGAGCGGGGTTTCCGCCATGTTCTCGGTGACGAGGTCCAGCAGGCCGTTCTCGCTCTTGTAGGGCGTCCCGTTCAGCACGAGGGTGAGGCCCTTCTTGAGGTAGGAATAGTTCTTGACCATCGTCTCCACGATGTCCATGTGGAAGGAGTATCCCTCGAACATCTCATCGTCCGGCGTGAACCGGATGAAGGTGCCGTTCTTCTCCGTGGTTTCGCGCTGGCCGCTGTCCAGGAGGATGCCGCGGGAGTAGTGGGCGAAGGAACTCTGGCCGTCCCGGAAGGATTCCACCCAGAAATCGACGGACATCGCGTTCACGGCCTTGGTGCCGACGCCGTTCATGCCCACGGACTTCTGGAAAGAGTCCGTGTCGAACTTGGCGCCGGTGTTCAGTTTCGAGGTGACGTCCACGACGCTGCCGAGCGGGATGCCCCGGCCGAAGTCACGCACGGTCACGGTCTTGTCCTCGATGTTGATGTCGATGCGCTTGCCGTAGCCCATCGAGAACTCGTCGATGGAGTTGTCGATGACTTCCTTCAGCAGAACATAGATACCGTCACCCTGCCGGTCGCCGTTTCCCAGGCGTCCGATGTACATGCCGGAGCGCCTGCGAATGTGTTCGTACCATTCCAGGGTCTTGACGTTTTCCTCGCTGTAGTTGGAAATGTTCTTGTTCTCTTCTGCCATACCTTCCAGGTTATCACTATCTGGCAAATTTACGGATAATTCCCGAAAATTTCAACCCGGCAGGCAGGCCGGGCGCTATTTAATGAGGCCGGTCAGGAACAGGTTGATGAGCGGGCGGGCCGGGCAGTTGGTGGTGAGGGTGAGCATGACCACGGTCTCGCCCTTGGGAAGGACGGACGTGTCCAGCGTAACGGGGATGCTTCCCTTGCCTTGCGGCGCGGTTTCGCCGGGGAGGGTGGCCGTGAACCCCTCCGAGTCCGCGTCCATGCTGTAGAAAGTCAGTTTGCTCTTGCCCTTGTTCGTGAAGGTGAAGGAGGCCTTGACTTTCGAACCTGCGGTGACGGTGCCGAAGGAGACGGTGCTCTCGTCGAAGATGCACTGGGCGGCGTTCTTCCGCTGCTCGGGCGTCCAGGATGCGAAGTTTCCGCGGGTGAGGGCGGTGACGGTGATGGGTTTGCCCGATTTCACGCCGTTCACGACGGGGGTGGCCTTGTACACGTGCCTGCCCCAGAGAGCGGGATCGGACTTCACGGAGAAGCGGAGGGCGGCGGTCTCGCCGGCCGGCACGGTGGCGGGAACCACCTCGACGGTCAGGTTGGGGGAGACGTCCGTGAAGGTGACCTTCATGGGCTTCTTCCCAAGGTTCGCGATCTTGGCCTCATCGGAGGAAGACTCGCCCTGGAGGATATTGGAAACCTTGTAATTCAGGGACTTGAGGCCCATGGTACCGATTTTCTCGGCCCCGTAGAGTTCCGCCACGGACTTCTTCTTCTCATGGACCAGGCCGCGCAGCCGCAGGATGACGGGCTTGCCCACGCCGGCGATATAGACGGTAAGGGTCTTGTCGAAGGGGACGGGACCGTCCTCGTTCTTGTAAGTCGCGGAGATGGTGCCGGTCTTGCCCGGCTGGAGCGGCTCCCGCGTCCAGGAGGCGTCGGTGCAGCCGCAGGAGGTCACCACCTCATAGATGGCGATGGGCTCCTGGCCGACATTCTTGACCGTGAAGGTGCAGGTCTGGGGGCCGTCGTCGATGCTGATGTCCCCGAAATCGTGGACCGTCTTGTCGAACTGCACGACCTCGCCCGTCTGGATCCCGTCCTCGGTGCTGTCGTCCGGTGCGACGGCCATCGTGGGATTCTCCGAACTCTGGCCCAACTCTTGCATAGCCTTCTTCACCTCCGCACTGCTGGCGTTGCGGCAGCCGCAGGCGACAACGAGGATTGCAACGCAGTAAAATACCTTTTTCATCATGTGACAAAGTTACTAGGTGATGGTTTGAAAAACAAATTTAATGCCTATATTTGCATACCAATTGAAAAGACACTACAACAATTAAAAGAAACACGACTATGGCTTACGTAATCAATCCCGATCTCTGCATGGCATGCGGAACCTGCCAGGGCGAGTGCCCTACCGGCGCCATCAACGAAGGCGATGTCTACAGCATCGACCCGAACGTCTGCATCGACTGCGGCACCTGCGCCGGCGTCTGCCCGTGCGAGGCCATCGCTCCCGGCGAGTAAAGTCCGGAACTCACACACAAAGAGGACGACTCAAATGAGCCGTCCTCTTTTTTGTCATACCGGGTGTGATCCGGAATCCTATTCCGCCTCGGCGGTATTCGCGGGTTTCATCACGACCTCGATCAGGTTGCCCTGGGCGAGGACTTCCTGGAGGACCTCCTGGATTTTCGCCTTGGTCAGCGCATTGATCGCGGCTTCGTTTTCCTTGTCGGTATCCTGGCCGTAGAGCAGGTAGGACTCGAGGGCACCCTGCCAGTAGGAGTTGGTCTGGCGACGCTCGGGAATGTTCTTCTTGAGGTTGAGGATGGCGCTGTTCACCTCTTCGTCGGTGGGACCGTTCTCCGCCAGGTCCTTGATGCCCTGGACGGCGAGGTCGCGGAGTTTGTCGCACATGGAAGGACGGCAGTCGAAGGCCACCTGGAGCATGATGCGTTCCTCGGGACGGCGGCCGTAGCCGACGTTGGTGCTGGCGCCGTAGGTGCCGCCTTCATCCTCGCGGAGGGAGTTCGTGTAGCGGATGTCCAGGATGTAGGACGCGGCGTCCAGGGCGGCCTTGCGTCCGGCGGTGTAGGGGAGGTAGGCGGTATGGATCTGGGCCACGGTGCTCTTCGGGGTCTGCATGTCCACGGCGAAGATGTCCTCGATGTGCCCCCGCTGGATGCGGATGCCGTCATCGACCCACTTCAGCGCCTTCTTGCCCTTCGGCAGGGAGCCGATATACTTCTCCACCAGCGGCTTCAGGGTGTCCAGGTCGATGTCGCCCACCACCAGGAAGGTGGCGCCGGCGGCGTCGTTGAACAGCATCCGGTAGTCCTTTTCCAGGGTCGCGAGGGAGGCTTTGTCGAGCGTCTCCTGCGAAATCATGGACTGGCGCGGGTTGTCGCCGTACAGGACTTTGAAGAGTTCCTGCTGGAGTTTGTAGTTGGGCATGCTGACGAGGTTCGGGAGGACCGCTTCGATCTGCTTGATGCCGTTCTCGTACTCATCCTGGTCGAACCGCGGCTGGGTGAAGAAGAGGTAGATCAGTTGCAGGGTGGTTTCGAGGTCCTTGCCGACGGTGCTTCCGCTGATACCGTGGTCGAGGGAGTTGATGTACGGGGTGACGCTCAGGGTCTTCCCGGTGAGCATCTTGGACACCTGGGTACCGGAGAAGCCGGCGACGCCCGTGTTGGTGAGGTAGAGGCTGTAGATGTTGTCGTCGAAGGAGGCGATGTCCGCGGTGGGGATGAGGCTCTTGCCACCGTCCTTGTACAGGTCGAAGAGGATCTGGTCCTTGGTGTAGTCGGTCTGGAGGAAGACGACTTTCACGCCGTTGCCGAGCATCCATTCGGTAGCATCGTAGAGGGTCTTCCTGGCCTTCTTGGACTTGGCGCCCTTGAGGGTGGCGGGATCGAGGAACTCGGTGGCGATCTCTTCCCCTTCCATCGGCTTGATGTCGGAGGCCTTCACTTCCGCGATGGCGGCGAGGAGTTGGTCGGCGGTCGGCGTGGCGATGCCTTCCTTCTCGGGACCGGAGTAGAGGATGATCAGGTTTTCGTCGGTGAGCATCTGGGCGGCGAGCATCGACAGGACCTGGGCATTGATGCTGGCCAGGATCTGGTTGACAACCTGCTTCTCGGTCTCGGGCTCCATGAAGGGCTCGTTGTCGAAGAAGTTGCTCAGGATGGGGCTGATGAACTCGCTGTTGCGGCGGGTGGGGGCCTTCTGGACGGCATTGTCCAGGATGGTCTCGATCTGTTTCTTGGCGCGGTTCACCTCGTCGTCGTTCAGGCCGAAGCGCTTCATCCGCTCGAGTTCGGTATAGTAGGCCTTGAAGCCGCCCAGGATGTCGTCCTCCTTCAGGGCGACGTCGCCCGTCACCGCGTCGATGTCCTCATAGATGAGGCTGCCGATACCGAAACTGCCGGCCAGGTACGGGCTGTCGGGCTTGGAGACGATGTCGGCGAAACGCTCCTGCATCACCAGTTGGACCAGCACCTTGAGGAGGTCCTCCATCTGGCCGACGAGGGTGGCGTTGTACGATTCGGGCGTAGCCTCGCTGTGCCAGACCATCTCGATGGACGGGCTGGTGGTCTCGGGATCGGTGATGACGCCCACGATGGGCTCCGCATGGTCGGGCACGGTCAGGTGCTCCTTCGGCTGCGGATTCTCGCACTTGGGGATGACGGAGAAGATTTCCTTGATCTTGGCCTCGGTGCGGTCCACATCCACGTCACCCACGACGACGACGGCCTGCATGTCCGGGTGGTACCAGGTCTCATAGAACTTGTGGAGGCTTTCGGGCTTGAAGGTCTCCAGGCTCTCCTGCTGGCCGATGAGCGTGCAGCGCTCCATCTTCGTTCCCTTGAAATAGTAGGGGAGGGAGGCTTCCATCGTGCGCCACTGGGCGTTGCGGCGCTGGCGGCGCTCCTCGATGATCACGCCGCGCTCCTTGTCGATCTCCACCGGGTCGTTGTTGACGAAATGGGCGTAGTCGCACAGGATCATCAGGCATGTGTCCACGACGGAGGGACGTTCAACGGGGATGTTGTTCAGCATGTACTGGGTTTCCTCGAAGCCGGTGGAGGCGTTGATGTTCCGGCCGAATTCGGCGCCGATGGAACGGAGGTAGTCCAGGATGCCCTTGTCCGGGAAATGCCGGGTGCCGTTGAAGCACATGTGCTCCAGGAAATGGGCCAGGCCGTCCTGGTCGGGAGTCTCCTGGATGGCGCCGACGTTCGTGGCGAGGTAGAATTCCGCCCGGCCGGCGGGAAGTTCATTGTGGCGGATGTAGTAGGTGAGTCCGTTGTCCAGATGGCCCACACGGACCGCCGGATCGTTGGGGAGGGCGGCCATCGCCTGCTGCATGGCCTGCTGCCGGTCCTGCTGGGCGCGGGCCGGGATGACGACCAGCATCAGCGGGAAGAGGAGCCAGAATACGATCGGGATTCTTTTCATTTGCTTTATGTTTTATAAGGTATATTCCGTCTGTTTGTAAATGCTACAAAAACTACACCGCGGGTCCGTTTTTGGCACTTGGCAGACCTTTCTGATACAAAGATAGTAAATTATTATTGAAAAACAATAAATATGTGCAAAATTTCAATAAATTTGTTTTTGTCAGTCGAAATCGCTTACTTTGTACCCAACCATAAGCAACCCTTATCATGCTGGATGATTTCAGACTGCGCGTGTTCATGATGGTGGCGGCCGAGGGAAGTTTCACCCGGGCGGCCCAGCACCTGGGCGTCACCCAGCCCGCCGTAAGCCAGAACATCGCCGAACTGGAGAAGCAGGTGGGCGCCACCCTCTTCGAACGGGGAAGGGGAGAAGTGGCCCTGACCGCCGAAGGATACGTATTCAAGGACTATGCGGCGAAGATCCTCCACTGGTACGACGCCACCGACGCCCTCTTCGGCAGCGCCGGCAAGATGACGGTGAACCGCCCTGTCCGCATCGCCGCGACCGCCTTCGTAGCGGCCTATCATCTGCCTGCCCTGCTGCGGGATTTGCTGGCCGTAACCGCCACGAGTTTCATTATCGATACTTATCCCGAAAGTTCCTTCCCCGAATCCATGGACGCGGACCTCTACTTCTTCACCTCCGCGCGCGGTGACACGCTGAACTTCGATGCTGGCTCCATCATCGGTACGGTGCCGGCCGCACTTGTCACCTCCGGCAAGGACTTTCCAGAGGAACCGCGCTATGCGGTCTGGGCTCCTTACCGTCCCTTCGTCTCCCCGGACATCTACGCACGCTCCGTCCTGGTTTCCGACAGTCTTCCCGCACTCCTGGACCTCGTCACCAACAATACGAACCTCGTCGGAGTCCTCCCCGCCCGTGCTGCCGGCACCCTCATCATCCATCCGGACCCCCTCCCGCACCTCCAGCAGGACCTCCACCTCCGCATCTCCGACGCCTTCTCCCGCACGGCCATGGCCCAATGGCTTGGTTCGCGTTTCTCCGAATAGTCTGACCAAGGCCATATGGGAGGAGGCACAGGTGTCCGGGGGACTCCGCTTCGCTCCGGCCCCTCCCAACGTCTCCTGCGTCATTTGCTGCGCAAATAACTTGTAGCCGTCGGGCCCCTCCCCCTATACTTGTCCGGGGGTGGACAAGCCCCCGGACACCTGTGCCTCCTCCCATAAGAACCCGGGTAACCAGTGGTTTTTTTGGAAAATAAAGAGGGATGGCCGGTCGGCCATCCCTCTTTTCAGGTGGTTAGCAGGCGATTACTTGCCGGCGAGACGCTTGTAGGTGTTCAGGCGGACCTTCGCGAATTCCTCAGTCTTCTGGAGGAGTTCCTGCGCGTTCTCCGGGAACATCTTGTACAGGGACGCGAAGCGGACCTCTCCCTTCAGGAAGTCCTGGAACTTGCTCCAGTCGGGCTCCTTGGAGTCGAGGGTGAACGGGTTCTTGTCCGTGCCTTCGAGGGCCGG
>JAEEGI010027470.1_pt1 | contig 10887 bp, 9 predicted proteins | sample 8958751 | NCBI WGS metagenome assembly JAEEGI01 (sample SAMN16246545, study PRJNA631951) | gut metagenome | biome: gut microbiome; feature: rumen; material: KS-attached | host: Bos | place: Iran: Karaj | collected 2018-10 | reverse complement strand
CCAGAAGAAATCAGCGCTATGGTGCTTTCCAAAATCAAAGCCGACGCCGAAGCCTTCCTCGGCGAACCAGTCACCGAAGCCATTATTACTGTCCCAGCCTACTTTGACGATTCTCAACGTCAAGCTACTAAAGACGCAGGCAAAATTGCCGGCCTCGAAGTAAAGAGAATTATCAACGAGCCAACCGCTGCCGCTCTAGCTTATGGTCTAGAGTCCAAAAAAGACGAAAAAATCGTCGTCTTCGATCTTGGTGGTGGTACTTTCGATGTATCTATCCTCGAACTTGGCGATGGCGTTTTCGAGGTGATGTCCACCAACGGTGATACCCACCTCGGTGGTGAAGATTTTGATAATATCCTCGTCAACTTCCTCGTCGACGAATTTAAAAAAGAATCTGGTATTGATATCAAAAAAGACGCCGCTGCTATGCAACGTGTTAAAGACGAAGCCGAAAAAGCCAAGAAGGAACTATCGTCCAGTACTTCTACTGATATCAACTTACCATTCCTATCCGCTGACGCTGACGGTCCAAAACATTTCGAATATACTTTAACTCGTGCCAAACTCGAAGAATTGGTATCCGACCTCCTAGATCGTCTTGAAGAGCCAGTCAGAAAAGCTCTAAAAGACGCCAAGCTTGACACCAAAGACATTAACGAAATCGTCATGGTCGGTGGCATGACTCGTATGCCAGCCGTCATCGAGAAAGTCAAATCCATCTTCGGTAAAGACCCGATGCAAGGCGTTAACCCAGACGAAGTTGTCGCCGTCGGTGCCGCTATTCAAGGTGGCGTCCTTCAAGGCGATGTCAAAGATGTTCTACTTCTTGACGTCACTCCGTTAACTCTCGGTATTGAGACTATGGGCGGTGTACGCACCCCATTAATCGAACGTAACACCACAATTCCTACTTCGAAATCCGAGGTATTCTCTACCGCCTCAGACAATCAGCCTCAGGTAGAGATTCACGTTCTCCAAGGTGAACGCGAATTCGCTAAAGACAACAAATCGCTTGGTCGCTTTATTCTCGATGGTATCGCCCCAGCTCCACGCGGTATTCCACAAATCGAAGTTACCTTCAACCTTGATGCGAACGGCATTTTGAACGTTACTGCTAAGGATAAAGGCACCGGCAAAGAGCAATCAATTACCATTCAAAACTCTGGCAACATGAGCAAAGAAGATATCGAGAAGGCTCAAAAAGAAGCCGAGCTTCACGCTGATGAAGACAAGAAGAAACGTGAAACGATTGATGCTAAAAACCGCCTAGAAACCACCATTCACCAAGCCGAAAGAATGCCTGAGGACTACAAAGACAAGATTTCTGACGACGACAAAGAAACCATCAAAAAAGCCGTCGAAGAGGCTAAGAAAGTTCTTGATGATGCTGATGCCGACAAGGAAAAACTTGAAGGCGCCGCAAACGAGCTTTCTAACAAGATCATGCCAATTGGCGCAAAGCTTTATCAGCAAGCTAGCGACAATGGTTCAGACAAGAAGTCCGATGACAAAAAATCTGACGCCGACGATGCCGTCGAAGGCGAAGTGGTAGACAAATAATCTACCATGAAAAAGCGACCCCAACGGGTCGCTTTTTTTTGTTGTCTAATTAAAAGCTAAACGATGCTGGCTTTGCCACGCAGCGTACGTTAAGACCATTAGTGATGTTTACGCTGTCGTTTGGATTATTGCTGAAGGTAGAATCGTTGCCGTTGATAGTTTCTTGCATTGTGAAGGCGTGGGCCTGGCCGTTGCCAGCAGTACTGGCGGACCAATATCCAGCTGAGCGTGGGCTTGTAGTCCAATCGTTGGTGCCATCAAATTGACCAGCATAGTTCATGAAGTACGGCGTGCTGAGCAATACCGTGTTGGTATCACCGATAATTAGTTCGTCATTCGCGTCATAACCAGTAATCACCGCATAGTAGCCGTAGCCGTTGCCAACACCGCTATCGTTGGATCTAAACGAGAACGTTACGGTATCGCCAGAAATATCGCCTTCAACCGTCGTGCCACTGTAACCGCCGTATTTGCCGGTGGTGTTGTTGCCGAATTTCACACCCGAAGAATAGTTATTGCTGGCGGTGTAATTTGGATAGTTTCCTGCCCAGAAGCTTACCCAGTCGTAAGAATCAGATTGGCCAGCATAGGTAAGTTTGATGTGAAGCTTGGTGGCGCCTGGTATCGTAATGACCTCGGCCGGAGTATTCAAGTTGTTACCGTAATCACCGTTTTGTACGCCGTTATCATTGATGTTCGACGTATGCGAATAGCGTTCCGCGATCTTTCTGTATAACGTATCGAAGTCTTCGCTGGTTGGTAACCTCCAGCTGCTCGGACAAATCGATTCCGATGCGTTAGACCCAGACCCGGCCGTAGCGGCATTCCAGGAATAATAGGAACCGAGCAAATAATGCCGATCACTGCTGTCGGAAGCTAAGCTAGAAGAGTCTGTGGCAGCATCAAGCCCATTCGGGCGGTACAGATCGCCGGCATCTTTGTAAAATGCCAACGTATCATCAACGCCCCAGGTTGCGGCATTAGTAGAAACTGTAACGGTCTTCGTAGAGTTTACATCCGATGTATCAGGGTCGAGCACCGTACCTTCGGCCGAAAGTGTAAGGTCGAGGTTTTCGGTCATCCAAACTTTGCCGTCTTTAAGCTTTGAGATGAAGTACTTTTTGTCGTCGCGCTTATCCATCAACTGGTACTGCGTGCCAACTACCATACTATCGATAACATCCTCGTCGATCTCTTGCAAGTAGTCGATAATATCGATGGTATACGGGATGCGATTGGCGATAGCTACGACGGTGAGGTCGCAATCATAGGTGCCGGATGGCAGCTCGGAATTGATTTTAACACCGAAGGTGATGGTTTCGGCATCGTTAGTAACTGGTGTATCGGTGGTTTTTACTTTGTAACCAGAGAAAATCGGATAGTAAAGATCGTTGCTGCCCAGAATTCCCCATCTGTTGTTGGCAAAGTTGGCAGCCAGCGTGCTGTTTTCGAGTGAAGGAATTACGTAGTCCGGATTGTTACGGTTGATGAGGTTCTCATTATTCATCAGGAGCGCCATCGTGTACCCAGTTGGGTTATTGGTGGTAACGGTGGTTCCAATAGCGGCTTGGTGAATTTCACCATCCGGAGACTCAAAGCGAACCGACGGCGAAGTATTAGATACGGTAAGCTCAATTGAAGGTTCAATCTTGATGTTGAATTTGGTAACGGCCTCTGTATCAGAAATAAAGCCAAGAGCGACGAACGGCGAGACAGCGAACAAAATTGCTATGACCTTCGCTAAGCTTATACGATTAGAAAGCTTAAACATAATCTTATTATAGCATAAGGATTTCGGTTGTGCGCACTATTTTTTGGCGATTTTTGTGCCAGGCCGCTCCGCAATAAGTAAGAACAAGGCCGGAGTCAAATAAATATGTAGGGCATTAGGCAGCCCAGAGAAGAATAATAGCGTTACGGCGTATGCCAAAAGTAGCGGTAGCAGTAAGCCACTGTTTGGCGATTGCTTGATAGCCAAAAATGTCAAAATGAAAATGACAATTAGAAGTATTGCCCCAACCAAACCAAGTTCGAGCAAGATGCTGGCGTACTCGTTTTGAACAATTTCCTTTTTGCTGCCAGTTTTATTGTGTTCAAAAAGTGCTTCGCCGGCGCCGCCTAGGCCAACGCCGATTAGCATGGTTTTTGGATCTTCTTTCCAAACTTCAAGAGCCGCTCGCGTGAGTTGCATACGTACCGCCGTTGACTCCTCAACGTAGCCATCGAACTCGGACTTGCCCGGATCAATCGACTCATTAACCGGAGCTTCTTTGAGGTAATCAATGTCGCTTTCTTCCGGCGCTTCGGAGCGTTTAAAATCAATTAGTCCTAGCGAAAGTTGGCTAATGACTTTATTTACGCCCGAAAAATAGTCATCATCCGTATATGAAAGTGCCGAAAAAATTCCTTGCAAATTTAGCGTAAAAATGAATGCCGCAATAATTACGAGCAATGATTTTAATGGTGCCGCTTTTTTGGTTTTAATAATTTCCATAATTAGCATTGCGATCACGGCAACCGCAAAGGCATAGATCGCGCCGCGCGAAAAGGTCAAAAACAATGTCGCAGAAAAGAACGCCAAAAGAATTGTATTTTTTGTTGAACGTTTTTTGACGAATTGGAAGAGCACATACAATGTTGGCGCTAGCAATAAATTACCCATAAATTGCGGTTCGATAGCGAACCCGTTTGGATGCGGGAAGCCAAACGATTGCACTGTACAACCCGCGCAAAGCAGCGTGACATCGCGATCAACGCCGGCTACATTTAAAATGCATTGCACAAAGCACCAAACACAAATGATACATGATGAAACCATAAAACATTTTATTATTTTTGTTTTAGAAAAATCAGTCACAAAAATTTTTGTTAGAAAAATTAGTGCAAAAATTGCAAGGAAAACCAGCCACAAAATGCCGGCCGTTAGAATGCCGCGTAGCGGGTTTTGTGACCAGAAGATTGAAAGTGTAGCAAGAAACGGCACCCATGAAAACATGAAGAATTTGCGGTCCGTAATGCCCTGGTATTTTTGGCCAAATTTGATTTTATAAAACATTAAAATTAGGGCGACCAAATCGAATAACGCAAGCCATACGAGCGGAAGTGAAAATTCCAAATTCATCGATCCGGTTGCGCCGATCGAAAAAATTGGATAATACGAAAAGAATAAAACCGCCGGCAAAATATAAATCAAATATTCATAAACCTTAGCGAGTTTTTTCATCTACGAACTCCGATAATTCTTTATTAAAACGCGTTACCGAAAACTTGTTGGCTGATGCGGAAATTTTTTGTGGATCGAATGACATTTTTTCGAGTTTTTCAATTGCTTCCGCGAGTGCACCAGCATTTTGTTTATCAAACAAAACTCCATTTTCGCCATCCTTAATATAATCAAGCGAGCCACCTTCAGCAAATGCAACCACCGGACAACCAGCAGCCAAGGCTTCGACCGGCGCAATACCAAAAGGTTCCAAGCTAGGGAACAAAAAACCCTTCGCATTAACAAGCTGTTTTTTGATATTTTCCCTGTCAGTTGGTGGCACGAATTTAATCAGTGGCGAACCACCAGCTAGTTTTACCAAGCGTTCATGTTCCGGACCTTCACCAATCAACGTCAATGGTTTTTTGAGTTTAAGACAGGCTTTGATGCAAAGGTCCAAGCGCTTCCAGTTAACTTGGCGCGCGATGGCGATGTATGGTTTTTCTAAATTCAAATCAGCAATTTCCTGGTCTAGTTTGGCTTTGAAATCTTCAACCTCAACTGGCGGATGAATCACGATTGCTTCGCGTTGATAATATTTTTCAATTTGCGCTTTGGCGTGTTCGGAAATCGTAATAAAATAATCCGGACGCTGAGCCGCTTTAAAATCAGCTTTTCTTAGTGGCCTCACGAAAAGTTTAAAGAAAAATCTCACAATCGGATTCAAAATTCCAAAGCCAGGGTTTTTGATGTAATCATCATACATTTGCCAATAATACTGTGTTGGCACGTGGCAGTAACAAAAATGAACCGCGTTGCCCTTTTTTACGGACTTCGCTTCGGCGCCAGTCACGGAAATAATCACATCATAGTCGGACAAATCCAAATGATTAAAATAGCGTTGGCGAAGCGGGCCAAGCAAGCGACGCATTTTGGCTGGAAAAATTTGCAGCCAGCCCGTACGCACATCGGCGTCTTTAAACCAATCGATTCCCTTCCTGCTGTATTTTGAAGTATAAATTGGTGCTTCCGGATAAAGTTGGTGGACCCTGAGCAAAACCTGCTCGGCACCACCCACGTTGGTTAACCAATCACATACTATTGCAACTTTTTTCATTTAGCACCTTCTCCTTTTAATACTGCCGCGATGGTTCTGAAAAAGATTTGTAAATCAAGCCCGAGCGACCAGTTCAAAACGTAATAAATATCAAGCGCACGGCGTTCTTCAAACGAAATATCGCGACGGCCAGAAACTTGCGCAAAACCCGTGAGCCCAGATTTTACACTTAAAATCAACGAGCGATCACCATAGGTTCTGAGTTCGTTCGGCAAAAGTGCACGCGGTCCAATTAATGAAATGTCGCCCTTCAAAATGTTGAAAAGTTGCGGCAATTCATCGAGCGATGTTTTGCGGATAAAATGGCCGAGTTTAGTAATGCGCGGATCATTTTTCATGTAGTCACCATTTTTGCGATACGGCTCGATAAGTTCTGGTTTACCCATTTTGCGAAATGCTTCTTCGGCCGTCATGCCACTATATTCAGATTTCATTGAACGGAATTTATAGCATTTAAATTTGCGGTTGTAACGCGTAAGTCGCAAATCCGTATAAAGCGGCGAATGTTTTGGATCGGAAAGTTTTAAAATCAACCAAATAATAGCCATTGGAATTCCGGCAAGCACGATACCAATAATGCTGCTTAAAATATCAAATATGCGTTTAATGGCTGCCATGCCACCGGTAAGCGGCGTGGTTTTTACTAACACGGCTGGTGTACTACCGATGAGTTCAAAGTCACCAAAGTGCGACGAGAGTGCGGTCTCACCAGGTACAAAGTAATAGTTTAAATGATGGTCGAGCGCCTGCTTGTAAACATATTTCGTATTTTTTTCGTCGGTCTGGAAAATTACATCCGGGTGCAGTTTTTTCAAAGCTTCTTTGAGCGATGAATATTGATATTTTATTAATTTTTTCGACACAAATTTTTTGCCGGCCACGATACCGCTTAAACGATAGCCAGATTCTGGCGTTAATGCAATATAGGTTGCCAAATAATCTGTGTTTGGATTGTTGCCGATAATGATGGCGCGATGCGTACCATAATCTTTTTTGAAGACTTGACGCATAATGGCCCGCACTAAAGAGCGTTCTAGCGCCAGTGCAACAAAGCAGAACAATCCAGACATAATAGCAACCGGGCGCACCGGAAAAATCGTGGTTTGCTTAAAGAAACCGTAGGTGATGAGGGCCGCTACGCTAAGTAGCGCCGTAAGGAACAACCGGCCAAGCTCCGGTAAACGCGAGCGTCCCATGATGATGTTCTTTTTGTAGAGCCCAAGCAGCGCACCAATTATTAACAAAATCGGCGTGAGACAAGCGACCGTAACGATAAAATCAAAGATCTCGACCTCGAAAACATACGGGCGAGGATCGATGTAGATACGGGCAAAATAAGCGAAGGCAAACGACGCAATCATTACGACTGCGTCGCTAAAAATCAGACATAATCTTAAGATAAAATCTGGCTTTTTGCGCATACCATCATTATACCACAACTGGGGTTTTATTTTCTTGGCGTTTGTGGTATAATAATTTAGCAGGTCCGTATTCGAAAGCAAGCTTTCGAATATTTAACCTCACTCGGTCCGGTAGCTCAGTTGGTTAGAGCACGAGCCTCTTAAGCTTGGTGTCGAGGGTTCGAGCCCCTCCCGGATCACCACGAAATAAAAGAAGACCCAGAGGGTCTTATTTTATTTCGTGATAATGGGGCTCGTCCATAGGGTTCGAATGGAGGAGCGAAGCGACGACATCCCTGCCCCTCCCGGGATTCCCTGCCCCTCCCGGATCTCCTGAAGCGGTGTTTGTTATTCGGCGTTTAGATTTACGGTAATGCTACCGTCATCTAATTTTGGTAGGTTATTAATGTGTCCAATCTTTGAGTAACTATAGCTTGTATCGAATGATTCGTAGAAGATTACGAGACAGTTATCTCCAAATAGCATCACGTCACCGGCTTCGATATGCTTCGGGATATAAGTATTTGTTGGTAGAGATTCATTTAAATATACATATTTTTCATTGCCATTTAGGTCGTTCATCGAAAGTTCTAGCGGTAATAGTTTTATTAAGGCTGAAGTCGTAGAGTTATTCTCTAAATCTATTCCAAGTTTCTTGTTGTTAATATTTATATAAACTTTATCCATAGTCATTTCCTCATTATCTATTGATTGATTTGTTTCGGGCGAAAGATTTGGATCTTTGTCTGATTCTTTGTTGTTCATCATGATTGTTGTAACGACAACTGAAACGATTATCGCAATCAAGATTGGAATAGAGATAGTTAGCTTTTTATTCATTTAAACCTCAAGGCTTTCTTTTAGGAAACTCTCGATCTTATCAAATGGAATCTTATCAAGATTATCATACAAATCTACGTGCGAAGCTCCCTCTACAATATAGAGCTCTTTATTGCCGATTTTGGTACTGCCGAGTGGATAGACTCCGGTGTACGGCTTCGGAGTTACGCCATTAGTTTTTGTCTCGCCGGTAATCATATCAAACGCTGTTTCGCTGTTGTAGCGCGAATGCGCTTTTTCGCCGTGAATAATTAAAACTGGCATATCGATTTCGTTGGCGTAAGTTAGAATGCGAGTGTTTGTAAGCGAGCCGTTCGTCTGAATAGCCCAGCCGTCGTTAGAATTAAGGCTACGTTTGTGGTAGCCGCGTGGTGTTTTGTAGTATGCGTGATAGTCTTGAAGGAACTCAGGGGCCGTCTCTGGAACTGGATCTACCACGCCACCGGCGAGCTTAGATTCGCCATTTTTGTAATCTTCAGTGCGCTGATTATTTATTACCGTGCGAGCATTCTTGCGTGCCCCTCTACTATCATCCGCATCGAAATAGCCATTTCCAGCTACGCGCGTCATATCATACATCGTGCTAGCAATGACGGCCTTAATGCGGGTTTCAAGGCAGGCGGCCTGAAGCGCCATGCCGCCCCAACCGCAGATACCAATGATGGCGAGTTTGTCTGCGTCCGCCTCGTCTAAATTAGACAAATAATCTACGGCGGCCTGATAATCTTCTACATTTAAATCCGGGGAAGTCATGTAACGAGTTTCACCGCCGGATTCGCCAGTAAATGATGGATCAAAAGCTAGAGTGAGAAACCCGCGTTCCGCTAAGGTTTGGGCGTAGAGGCCAGACGACTGCTCCTTAACTGCACCGTATGGTCCAGAAATAGCAATTGCCGGCAACTTGCCGTTTCTTTCCTTTGGTTCGTATAAATCTGCCGCAATTTCAATTCCGAAATGGTTTTTGAAAGAAACCTTTCTGTGGTTTACTTTGTCGCTTTTTTCGAATACTTTGTCCCATTCGTTGGTTAGTTGTAATGCCATTGAGTTTTCTCCTAAGATAAAATCGCGATATTCTTTGGTGCTTGCCATATTACACTTTCTTCCATCTCTTGAGAGTTGGAAATACTTTCATGCAATATTCTTTCATTTGCTCGTTCGTCATACCGGCCTGTTCGCCAAACTTCGAGCACATTTCAATATACTCTTCCATGGAAACCTTATCTACGAATTCGCCATCTTTATAACACCACTTACAGTAGTCTTTATTGATACTGCCATCTTTTTCAGTAGAATACATATCTTCTGAGGTTAGTGGCATTGCGCAGCTCTCACAAATAGTTTGTTCCATAAAAGATCCTTTGTTTACTTGCTATAAGTATACCATTGACTTGTATTTTTTTATTTTCTTCATTGTCATTGTTTTAAGCTCCTACGGCTCCAATAAGGCTATACATCCTTGCCCCTCCCGCATCCTCCTGTTGTATAATATTTATATGGACAAGAATGCTAAAACTATCATCATTTATTACTCAGCCCAAGGGCACACAAAAGACATTGCGACAAAAATCGCAAATAATTTAGGCGCAGACATTTTTGAGATCGAGCCAGTTCAGCCTTACACAGAGGATGACCTTAGCTGGTTCAATTCGGATTCGCGCGTATTTAGAGAACACAGCGAAGAGAACTTGCAGGACGTGGAACTTAAAAACGTGAGCGTGCCAAATTGGGACGCATACGACAGAGTAATTATTGGCTATCCGATTTGGTGGGGCGTTTCGGCGTGGCCGGTGGATTCTTTTGTTAAAAAGACTGACTTTAGTGGTAAGACCGTAATTCCATTTTGCACTTCGCATTCTTCCGAGCTAGGAGCAAGCGACGAAAACCTTAAAAGCAAAGCCACGAGTGGCGACTGGCAGCCAGGCTTTCGTTTCTTCCAAGACGCAACTGATGCAGACATCGAAAACTGGATCAAAAATTTATAAATCTTCTTCTGCCACATCACTTACGCCATCCGGGTCGGTCATCTGAATGACGCGACGCGATTTGAGTTCGTGAGTTTTGACGGTGAAATTCAAAATTCCATCAAAACCCGTGAGCGCAGCAAACGGCGAAAATTGTGCGGCGCGAGTTTCTTTTGAAGCACGCGGATGCAGCTTCGGTTCGTAGTGTGGGTGGTTAATTATTTCGTCGTATTTCATCCGCGGTGTCCTCCGATTTGGCCATGGCGTTCGCGGCCGGTGGCGCCTTCTTCAAAATTGATTCCTTTCAAAATCGCGTTCTTGCCATAGCGTTCTTTAATTTTGACAATCGCTTTGCCCACGCGCTTTTCTTTTTCTAATTCTTTTTGCTCCGGAATGTTAGAAAAGAAATTTAATTGACGCGGTTTTTCTGCGGCGGTTTCTGGCAAAACATGATTAACGTCAATCGTGATTCTGCGCACATATAAATCTTTGTTAACTAACTTATCAAAAAGCGTAGTCACGGCATCGCGAATCATTTTTGACGATGCAGTTTGCGCGCCCAAATTAAAAGTGCCGTGCGCGTGTTTAGGAATTTCGCGACCATAAAAATCTTTGGTGGTTTCGCCGTGATAATTATTAAGACTAATTTTGTCATAACCGACTGTAAGCACAATTTGGTCGGTCGTGAGTTTTTTCGCGAGCAACATTAATGCGGTCTCGTCTGCCATTTCGTCTGCCACGATGCGCGCTTTTTTAAAGTCGTACGGTTCTTTCAAAACTTGGCCAGACGAAAATGAATTTGACGCC
>JAEEGI010027469.1_pt1 | contig 10887 bp, 5 predicted proteins | sample 8958751 | NCBI WGS metagenome assembly JAEEGI01 (sample SAMN16246545, study PRJNA631951) | gut metagenome | biome: gut microbiome; feature: rumen; material: KS-attached | host: Bos | place: Iran: Karaj | collected 2018-10 | reverse complement strand
TAATTATTTATTATTTCATTTAAACTTTTTCTTTTTAGTATCTTTGAACTTAAATAATTTGTGTCTTTATAAAATTTATCTTTTTTCATTTTTTCGACATTTTTTGAAATTTTTTTTTAATATAAATTTTTTCTTTTAAGAAAATTCTTTATTTTTTCTTCATTAATATCTAAAGATTTTTTTCTTTGTTTTAAATGATGTTTTTTATTCTTATCAAAAAAATATTTTTTGATTTCATTTGGTTTTTTTTCTGCTTTAAATTCATTTTCTACTTTATTTGATTTTTTATTTGTTATAAAATTTGAATAATAATTTTAATTTTTTTCATTTATAATTACAAAAAAAATATTCTTATAAAATAAATAAAATAATATATGAAAAAAAATAATAAAATAATGAAAAATTTATAAGAAAAAAAAATTTACTGTTGATAATAAATATTATTATGTTTCATTTTAAGAGAATTTAATTCATTTACAATAGAAATTTTTTCTGATAATTGTGATTTTAATTCAGTTTTAAGAGATTTAATATTAGATAAATATTTAATATTATCATCTTTTAAAATTTTATTTTCTTTTTCTAAATTGTCAATAATATTTTTCATTTTATTAGTTTCACTTTGCATTTTTTTAATTTGAGATTGAAAAACTTTAATATCTTTTAAATGTTCTTCAATACTATTAATTTCATTTTGAAGAATTCCATGTGCATTTTTATATTTCTTATTTTTTTGTTCTAAATCACCTTTTATTTTATTTAAAGAATTTATATCATCTTCATAATTCTCTATTTTTGAAATTAGTTCTTCATTTTCTCTTTTTAAATTATTATTTTCTAATATTAACTTTTCATATTTTTTCTGTAAATTATTTGTAAAATCATAATTTTGTGTCAAATTCATATTTTCTAATTTTAATTTTTCATATTGTTGTTTATATTCATTTTCTTTTCCTTTATGCCTATAACAACTTTCTCTTAAATTTTTTATTTCTTTTTCATATTCTTTTATTTTTAATTTTAATTTCTTTTCTAAATTTATTTTCTCTTTTATTGTGTCTCTTAATTCTAAAACATTTTCATTTGATTTTTTTAAAGCTTCTTGCATATCTAAAAATAAAGAAGGTAATAATTTTATTTCTTCATAATTTAAAATATTTGAATCTTGAATTGATCTCATTGTATTTACAAATCTTTTACTTTCTAATAATTCTTGTATTCTTTCAGCATTACTTTCTATTATTGGATTTGGTCTATATTGATTTTCATTCTCGTTTTCATTATCTGATTGAACTAATATATTCATTTCTTGATGTTCATTCATTTGAATTGCGTTTTTTATATTGTTATTATTCATTTTAATACTTTTTGAATCCATTTTTATTTAAATTTTGTTTTATAATTTAATTTTTTTTTTTAAAATTTAAATTCTCATTAATAATTTAAATATAAGATTTTTGAATTTTAAATTTATTAATTATATATTCTTACATAATTTTTATTTTATATAAATATTTTTTAATTATTCCATATAATATAAAAAAACTCAATCATTTCAAAACATCCCTCTCATCAATTTAATTTAAATTATTAACACTGTTGAAATTAATATTACTCATTTAATTATTATTTTTTTTGAAACACAAATATATTAATGAATATAATTTATTAATGAAAGTGAATAAATTTTGAATATTTGATTAATTAATTTATAAACAATATATTTGAAATGTAATTTTATATTTTTTAAAATGTTAGGAAGAGAAAAAATAGTGAAATTATTTGTAGAATCAATTTTTGAAAGAAAATCTTTAATTGATAAACTTCCATTCAATTTACAAGAAAAAATATTAAATTTAAAAACATTAACACCATCAACAATTACAAGTGATAACCAAAATAGAAGAAAATATGAAAATCAACAAAAATTAGAAAAAACTAAATTTATAACAATAAATAAATATGGTAATTTTGTACAGAAAATGAATCCAATAATTACAAATATGATATATAAAACTCCAAAAAAAAAAATAAAAAATTCAAATTCTTTATCAAATGAATTATCTTCAATAAAAAAATTATCACAAGGAATAAATAAAGAGCAAATATTTTATAGGAAAAAATGTGATATAATAAAAAGTAGAATATCAAATTTAAAAAAACAAGAAATTGAAATAAATAAACAAATTGAAATAAGAAATAATAAAAAAGAAGAAATAGAAAAAATAATAAGAGAAAAGCAAAATTTAAAAAATTTATTAACAAAAATAAAAAAAGAAAAAGAAAATAATATAAAAGAAAAAAAAGAAATAATTCAAACAGAACATATGCTTGAATTATATAGAGTTAAAAGTGCAATAATAAATAATAAAACCCAAAAACAAATTAATTATCAAAATTGTAAAACAGAAAATAAAAAAGATAAATTAGAAAATCAATTAAAACAAAATTTATATCAACAAAAATTAAATGAAATGGTAAAAAAAAGAAGAGAAAATTCTTATTCTTCAAAACATATTAATTATAATGAAATTCATAAAAATTATGAAATTGAAATTAATTTTATTAATGAAGCAAAATTTGAAGTTGATAAATTAAAAAAAAATTATGAAGAATTATCAAAAAAAGAAAATGAATATTTTAAAAAATTACAAGTCGTTAAATTAAAAAATGAATTAAATAAACAATTATATATTAGTTCTTTAAGTTCATCTAATCTTTTTCAACACAAAAACAATAAAATAAATAAAAATCAAAATTTATCTCAAAGTAATAAAGACATTGAAAATAAACCGTTAAATAATTTAAAAACAAAAAAATCCTTTACTTCAAGAAAAAAAATGATGAGTACTAATTATTTTAATGATAATATAAAAGATGAAGAAGAAAAAATTTTAAAAAAAAGAAAACAATTGGAAAATAAAATTTTCCAATTAAAAAAAAAAATAGAAATAAATAAAGAACAAAAGAAATCAAATTCAAATTTAAAAATAAATATAAAAATATAAAGAATGTAAATTTTCTTTTAATTTAATTAATCAATTTGTTTAATAGTATTTTTTTCTTTTTTTTAAATCAATAATAGTTAGTTAAGTTAAGTTAAACTGAAGAATCAAAATTTCATTTATATTATTCATTCTTTATTTCTTTTTTAATTCAAAATTAAAAAAAAACTTTTGGCATTTAAATGATTATGAATTATTGATTCATTATTATAGTGTTCATTCATTTTATTATTATATAGTATTAAACTTTCAATTTAAATATCATTTTATCATTGTCTTCCTTTAATTTAGTTATTTCATTGATTGTTTTTATATTTTCTCTAATTATAATTTATATTCATTTAAATGTTTGTTAGAATTTTCAACCTGAAAATTTGTAATATTCTTGTCGTTTGAATTTGAAAAAATTGAAAATTTTTTATTTGATTTTTTTTTGTTTTCTTAATTTTTCAATTCTAATAATTTTAATGTAGAATTATTTTCTTTTTTATATTTTGTTTGGTTTATTATTTGATTATTCATTTTTTAATAATATTTTTTTTAATTTTGTTAAAATAATTTATATTGTTTTTATTCTACTATTATAAATATAAATATATTTTTATTATTTTTTTATATATGTTCCTTTGATAAAATATTTGGAGTAGATAAATCTTTTAAAACTCCTTTTTTATAATAATTATTAAATTTATCCATAATTAAAGGATCAACAAAATTGATTTTTTTCTTTTTCCCTGTCAAAGGAGAAAAAGAATATGAATAATTTGTAATTTTTCCAACACTAGAAACACACCTTAAATAACTATTATCATTAATATTGTCTTGACTTTCTTTCAAAGGAGAAATTGAAATAGATAATTTGGATTTTTCTTCTTCTTTATTTTTCAATAATTTATATTTTTGTGATTCATTTATATAAGAACATAAAATAAAAGTCTTTCTATTTCTTTCTTCTAATTCATTTTTACATTTTTCAAGATATGAATTTATTTTATCTTTTCTACTTCTATTTATTTTATATATTTTTTTTAAATTAGAAATTCTTTCTAATTTCTTTAAAAATATTTTTTCTTTATTTTCTTCCTCAATAATACTTTTCCTACTTTTTTGAATAGAATTATTCAATTTAAAACTATTATTTTTAATATTTATATTAGGTAAAAGAAAAGTAGAAATTCTTTTTTTATTTATTTTTTTGATAAAAAATTCTTTTTTAACAAAGCTATTGTTAATAATTCTTTTAAAATTATTTTTCGGGTGAATATAATTTATACTCTTATTTTTTTCTTTATTATAAGTATCAAATATTTTAATTTTACTTAAAATTTCTTTTTTATATTGTTGAAGTCTGTTAATAAAAAAATCTAATTTTAAATTAATTAATTTTTTTACTTCTGATTTAACACCATTTTCTCTAGAAATTAATAATTGAAAAGTATTATAAGGAAGAATATAAGCATCATTAATTTGAGAAATACATGAAAAAGTAAATAAAGCTTTGTTTGTATTTGGATCTATACAATCATTTAATCCTATTATTTCTTTGTCTTTTATTACTGTTAATATTATATTTCTTCTTTCATTTATTATTTTATAATGTTCTTTAATTGAAAATTTTTCATTCATTATTAATTCTTCATTTTCATATTTTTCATCTAATGTCTTTTCTAAATTTTCATTTGAAATTCTATTTATTTTTCCTTTTATTACTTTTATTTTCACAATTAAATCATTTAATTCAATTAAATTTTTATTGATTGAAAAAGTAAATTGGCCTGAATTTATAAATATTGAATTTTCTAATAAATCACCTTCTTTAAAAATTTTTTGATTTCTATCATATTTAATATACTGCATTTGAGGATAATATCTTGTCTCAAAGATATTCTTTGGAATTTCCATAAAAATATGATGAGAATATATTAAATCAAATAATTGTTGTTTAGCATTTTCTTCTATTTTAATTAATATATTTTTGTATTCATCTAAATCTAAAGTTATTAACTTACTATCTTCTAAAGTAATTAAAGTTTGATCTATTTTTTTATTTTTATTGTTTAAAGAATCAACTACAAATATTTCATTATTATTATAAATTTGACTTATTTCAAAAGAAAAAATAAATACTTTTGTTCTTTGTTCAAAAGGTAAATTTTCATTTTCTATTTGGTTACTGTTAATATATAATTCAGGCATAATTTCATCATAAATATTATTTAAAAAACTATTTGCTTTTATATTTTTTTCAGTTTCAATGATTTTTTCATATGTTTTTGAAGAATATTTTAAATTTATTGGTTTAGACATATAATCATCATATAATTTTTTAATTGTTAAATCAAAATTTTCTCCTATTTCAAAATTATATAAATTCATTTCTATTGTTCTTTTCAATACTTCTATTTCATTATTATTTCTAAGTTTCATAAGATAATTTAAATATTCTTCTTCATTTAAATAACATGATATTATTTTAGTCGTTAATAAAGCAATTTTTCCAGATAATAAAATATATATTTTATTTACTTTATCACCAATATATTTATATACAAATCTATCTTTTAATATTAAATTAAATTTTAAATTAATTGCAACATCTCTCATTATTAAATTATAATTTCTTTTTTCTTTTGTTATTTCTAATAAATTTAAAAATTCAGGAATTGTTTCTATGTAAGATTTTATATATTTAATTAATTTATCTTCTCTTTCTTCATTTGGAAATTTTAAACTTTGAATACATAATTCTTTTGGATCAGTATATATAAATTCCAATTCATTTATTGTTTTTTTAAGATTTATTTTTTTATATTTTCTTTCTGAAATTGAAGGACTTCTTGTTATTCTTATCATTATTTATTAATTTTAATAAATTTAATTTTTTATTAATTAAATATTAATGCTAATTTCTTTGATTTGGCAAAAAATTATTTTAAAATTTAATCGATTTGAAAATCATAAATCAAATTGGTAATTAACTTGTATTTTCTTCTTCTGTTTTTAGATAATTTTTTTGATTTTAATTCTCATCTTAAATTCATTTTCATCATCATCACAAAATTTTTTTTACTATATTGATTGAGATTTATTTTTTTCCTTCTTTCTATTAATGCATTTTTTTAATATGTATACACAACATATTATTTTCTTCTTTTAAATTTTGATATGGATTCGTTTTCTTTCAAGTTCAATTTTGTAATTATATAACAATTTTGAAATCTTCCATTATTAATATATTTAATGCAAAATGTTATACATATTGTAAATCTAATTTATTTTTATTACATTTTTTTCTGATTTTGAATGAAGGAGAAAAATTTGTATGAAGAATATGTTTTTGATATTTATGAGTATATCCAATATTAGAAAAAGAATTATATTTTTTAAAGATTTTTTATTAGAAATTGGAAGATATAATTGGAGATAATCATTATGAATGTGTTTTGATAATTATTTTTTATATTATTTCTTGTTGATAGGTAGTTAAATAGAGATATTAATTTTAAATAATTCATATGTAGCATCTATATTAATTATCATTTTCTCAATTAAAAGCACTTAATATATTTCTATTCATTTATTTTAAAATATTATAAATTAATATTGATTATAATAAAAATCAATTACCTTATATGAGTTTTTAGTTTACTAAAAATAAGAAATATAGTAAAAATATTATTGATAAAATATTTATTTAAGCATTTTTCAAAGATTAATTTAGTTATGTTAATAATTAGTTTTATCTTACCCTCTATTCATTTATTATTAATATATGTTACCTTCTATTCATTTATTAATAAAAAATTAGTGGATATTCATGATATAATAATTATTTTGATTTTTAAATGAAAAAAAAATTTATTTTTATAAATAATTTATAAATACTTAATTATGCTTTGGAAAAAAGATAAAAAAATTCAAAGTGGATTTTTACTTCAAAAAGATGTATATACAACAAATTTATTATATGAACATAATAAATTTCCAATAATTAATAATAGATTATCTTTTCCATTTAGAAAAATTGATGATAAAGAAGAAATGATAGATGCAGGTCCATATTTGACAATTCTAAATAATAGGAAAAAATCAAACAGTTTTTCACATAAAAGAAAAACAAAATTAAAATTTCCTTTACCAAGACCTGATATTCCTGTTTCCTCTAATATTGATTTTTATAAATATTTAAAAGGAGATGTTAAATTAAGATATATGGATGATGATTTAAATATAACTTCAAGAAAAGGTAAAAAAATTGAATATGCTTTTAAAGATTATCAAAATGATTTGGATGATAAAAGTAATTATAATACTACTTCTAATTTTCTTGTCTCACAAAAAAATACTCCTTCAAAAAATAAAGATTTTTCTTCTTATAATTCCTTTTTCCCTTTAAGAAAAAATATTAAATTGATTAATGAAAGTTTGAAAAAACTTAATCAAAAGAAAAAAATTATTATTAGAGATTCAATGTTTAAAACTCAAATACAACAATAATCATTTATTTTATGGTTTTAAATTCCTTTAGAATATATTGTTTATACTTAATTTGTAAATTAATATAATATAATTTAATTAATTTTTTTTTATTAAATTAAATAGATGATAAATCAAATATAATTTAGGGGAAATTTTTTAAATTTTAAATGAAATTTTGTTTTTAAAAAACATTTATGTCGAAATTCAATTCTTTTTTTTTTTTGAAGATTTAGTTTTATTTCTATATTTTGTATCAATTAATGTGTCTTTGTCTGTTGATTTTATTTTATTTTTACAAATAATTTTCTTTATTTTCTAATACCTTATATTCTTTTTTAACAAAATGAATTTTTTCATTGTAACATTTGCAATTACTAATGAATAAAAATAAATAAATAATAATTAATTAAAAAAATAAATTAAAAAATAGACTTCAATATGCCCAACAACAAGTAAATTACTTTCCAAACAATAATAAATTAAAAAGAAAAGAATGATGACAAAAATTTCAAATTCCATAAAAAAGAATGGGTTTTTTGAAATTCAAAATTTCTCTAAAAAATATTTGTTATTGTTTTTAATATTTTCAATTTATTGTTTTAGAAAGAATGAAAAAATACGAAGAATCAAATAAAATGTTCCCTTTAACAATTCATATCCCTAGCCAAGTGAATTTAGAAAGTTTATTGATGAATATAAATATTCTATAAAATAATTTGGATAATGAAACTTATAAAGAATAAGGAAAAGAGTATATTTAATAATTCATTAAATCGATTATTCAAATGGGAAAATTCTCTTAAATGAAGAAAAGAAAATTTATATTTCAATCCAAGGAAAAATTATAGAGAATTGAAAACTTTTTGAATGGGAAGATATTGTGAAAAACAAAAAATTCATACTATGTTTCATGGAATTCAAAGTATTATTCAAATGTTAGAAGTATTATTACTAAAGATAGATATTGTTTAATAGATGACAATTTAAAACAATGGTTAATTGAAATTAATTCTAATTCATCTTTAACTATAAATACTGAAAGGGACGCTCAAACAAAAAATAAATTTATGATTTTTTTGTCACATTGATTTCGAAAAAATTATGATAGGAAATAAAGAATTAGTGGAAGAGATATTATTTGTAGAGGAACTCCAATAAAGATAAAAAATAATTATATGTAAAAGTGGATTCTTTTAATAATAGGGAAAAATAATTGAAATGCATGAGATTAGGTAATTTATATATACAAAAAAAGTATATTAGTAAAAATAAATGTCAAACAAATAAAAAATTTTAAAAATAATTATGGAATAACAAAATTAATTATATATACAATAATAAACTCAAAAAAAAACACCCAATAAAACCTAGAAATTTTTTTAAAAAAATTAGTTAAATGTGTTATAGTTTAAAAATTAAATGAATATATAACAATATATAATAACAAAAATTTAAGAAAATTTAATTCTTAATTTGTTTATATAATTATTAGTTTTATGTGGATTATTAAAATTATTATACGAATATTCACTTGCTTTGAAATTTTCAGTAAAATGTTTATTTCTTCTATTTGAAAACAAAACATTTGTAATTAAATTTTTATTATATTTTTCTTTTATAAAAGAACTTGAATTTAAAGAATCTATATGAATAAATTTTTTATTTTTTGAACTTATAGCTCTCTTATTTTCATAATTTATTATTTTTATATCATTATTAATTTTATTTTCTTTTTCACTTAATTCATTTAATTTATAATTAAAAATATTTGAAGACATTGATTGTTTCTTATGAAATTCAAAAGATTTTTTCTCTGAATCAAATGATAAATTTCTTTTCTGTATTTTTTCATTTTTATTTTTATTTAACTTTGAAATATAATAATTTTCTATTTTATTTATTTCATCTTTTAAATTTTTTACTTTATTTAACATTTCTTTATTTTTAATATTCTTTTCTTTGATTATTTGATTTTTTTCAATTTCTATTTTTAAATTTTGATTTTCTTCATTTAATATTTTATTTTCATTAAATAAATTATCAATATTAATTTTAAATTCTTCATTTTCTTTTTTTAATTTTTCATTTATTGTTTTATTTTCTTTTATTAAATCTTCAATTTTGTTTTTTAATTCTTCATTTTCCTTTTGTAAATTTTCATTTATTGTTTTATTTCCTTTTATTAAATCTTCAATTTTATTTTTTAATTCTTCATTTTCTTTTTTTAAATTTTCAATTAAAAGTTCTTTTTCTTGAATATTTGATTTTAAATTTAAATTTTCAATTTGAAAAGTACTTATTTTATTTTCGTTTAATATATTTTTCTTTTTTAAAATTGATAAATCGCATAATAATTTTTCATTTGTTTCTTTTTTTGAAAAAATTAATTTATTTTTATCTAAATACTCATTTTGAAGTTTCTTAATTTCTTCTTTTTGTTCTAATATCTTTTTTTCTAAATCGTTTGAATTTTCATTCCAATTTTTTTTAATCAGCATTTTTTAATTAATTAATTTTCAAACTAAAAAATAATAAAAAATTTTTAATATATTTGTTTTATTTTTAAAAAATAGTTTTTAATTTTTTTAATTATCTTTCATTTTTTTCATTGTTTTTATTATTTTTATTTTTCATTATTTTTTATTTGTTTCATCAATTATTTGTTTACTTTTTTGCAAATATTTATACGACTTATCTTATTTCATTGACTATCTTTTTATTGTATTTTTTTATCTATGTATTTAATCTTTTTTATTTCTTTATAATCTTCTTCTGATTTAAAATTATTTAACCAACTATTTATATATTCTTTACTATTTTTTTATTTTGAAGAATTTTTCATCTCTTGTTATTTTATTCAATCTATCTAATTTTTAAATAAATACATTTATTTTAATATTAATAAAAAGTAACACTTTTCAAAATTTTTCTTGAAATTTTTTTTATTTTTCAATTTAAATTAAATAATTTTGGATAATTATCACATAATAGTATTTTCCTCTTTTAAACATATATTACATAAATCTCTATTTTCTTTCATATTTCTCTCTTTTTTTTCTCTTATTTAAAATCTATTTAAATTTACTTAAATAATCTTTGTTTGACTTTTTTATCCTTGAATATTTAAAATATTATATAAAAAATGTAAAATTATTTATCTTTTATATTTCCTTAAGGAAATTTTTAATCATTATTTAAAAAATATTTATTTAAAAATCAAATATAATTTTTTGTTTTATAAAATCAATACTATTTAAAAATAACATTTTTAAATCATTTTCTCGAATTAAAAAAATATTTTTTAAATTGGGGATTGGGGATTGGGGATTGGGCCCAATCCCCAATCCCCAATCCCCAATCCCCAAAATATAATCCTATTTATCTTAATAAATTTACTTTATAT
>JAEEGI010027464.1_pt1 | contig 10888 bp, 10 predicted proteins | sample 8958751 | NCBI WGS metagenome assembly JAEEGI01 (sample SAMN16246545, study PRJNA631951) | gut metagenome | biome: gut microbiome; feature: rumen; material: KS-attached | host: Bos | place: Iran: Karaj | collected 2018-10 | reverse complement strand
AGCATATACCTTATACTATGTTTGCCGCATGACCCTTGGCGTTGTGAAGCAGCCCCTCATAGACGGCGGCTTCCTTACCGCAGGGCAGCTGGGTATCATAGGGTCGGCCTTCTACTTTGTGTACGCGGTGGGCAAGTTCACCAACGGATTCATTGCCGATTACTGTAATATACGCCGATTCATGGCCGCGGGAATTGGGATATCGGCGGTGATAAACCTGGTCCTGGGCCTTCTGGGGCTGCTTCACGGGCCGCTCGGGTTCGGGTCCGTGTTCGTCCTGGTGCTGTTCTCCGTGCTGTGGGGCGTAAACGGCTGGATGCAGTCCATGGGCTCGCCGCCCGGCACCATAAGCCTTTCCAGGTGGTTCCCGCTCTCTACCCGCGGTACCATGTACAGCATATTCTCTTCCACGCCCCAGCTTGGAAAGGCCGTGTCCATGATAATGACCGGCTTCATAGTGGCATACGCCGGCTGGCAGTGGGGGTTCCTGGCTGCGGCGGTGGCGGGTTTCATGGGCCTTGCCGTGAGCCTGTTATTCATTTCCGATACGCCGGAAAGCTGCGGCCTGCCCTCCGTGCAGGAACTCTCAGGAGAGCCCCTACGGGAAATGGACAAAAAGCCCACCACAGAGCTCCAGAAATGGGTGTTCAAGCACCCCGGGATATGGGTTATAGCCATTTCTACGGCTTTTCTTTACATTACACAGCACGCCGTGAGCGACTGGGGAGTCCTCTTCCTACAGAAGCAGAAAGACTTCTCCCTGGAGAAAGCCACCCAGGTAATAGGCCTTGCAGAAATCTTCGGCGTTGCGGGTAACCTTGCGGCGGGCTGGCTGTCCGATGTGCTGTTCAGGGGCAACAGGTCGCGTCCGGTTGTTATTGCCGGTGTAATGGCCGTGATATCGCTGTTTGGCTTTCTCTTCCTTGGAGGCGGCTACTGGGCCAACATGGCCTATGTTGCCGTATTCAGCGCATCCTTCAGCGTGGTGTTCTGCATTGTGGCCGGCCTTATGGCTCTGGACTTTGTGCCACGCAAGGCAACTGGGGCTGCACTTGGTATAGTTGGCGTGTCAAGCTATGCCGCAGCCGGTCTTCAGAGCATGGTTTCCGGCTTCCTTATCGGCGGCTATACAAGCGGGGATGTCTACAACTTCACGCCTGTGTCAGTGTTCTGGATTATTGCCTGCCTCCTGGCCTTCACCCTCCCCGTAATTGGCTGGAAGTACCTTAGGAAATAGCCTGGGCCATGCTGCGGTGAGATATACGGACCGCACGGCAAGGTGGACGAAATAGGCCCCCATAAGAATATGTAACAAGGTCTCCGGCTTGGCACCGGGGGCAAGGAGCGATCCGGCAAGCCAGAAAGCAAAGAATCCTATTGCACAAAACAGGGTGCTGTTACGGAGGTATTTTGACGCCGTTGCGCCTATGAAGATGCCGTCCCACATGAAGGCGGGGCAGCCTATGGCAGGCATAAGGAGCAGCCATGGAAGGAACCCGCGGCCGGAATCTACAACGGCCGGGTCCGATGTCATGAGCCTGAACAGCGGCACTCCGCCAAGGCCGTATACCAGCATGAACAGCGCGGCAACTCCGGCGCTCCAGATAAATGTCTGCCTCACTGTAGACAGTACTCCTTCAGCTGACCTCTCTCCCACAAAGCGCCCGGTAAGGGCCTCTCCGGCATATGCAAAACCGTCCGTGAAGTAGCTGAATATCATGAGCAGCTTCATGAGTATGGTACTCACCGCCAGCATCAGGTCTCCGAACCCGGCGCTGATTGCCGTGAAGCCGATGTATACGGCTATCATGCCCACGGACCTCAAGAAGAGGTCGCGGTTAAGGGTGAAAAAGGAACTCCGTCCCTGAAAATGCCCGTTTTTGCGGACGGAGGCACTGTTTTGGCCGCTTTGTCCCTGAAAATGGCCGTTTTTAGGGACGGTGGCGGCAAACTGGCTGCGATAGCGGGCCAAAATGGCCAGCGTGCAGTAGGCAGCGCCTGTCCATTGGGCCAGGACGGTGCCAAGGGCTATGCCGCGGAAGCCAAGGCCGGCCGCCAGGGCAAGAAGCAACGATGCGGCTATGTTCACCCCGTTCACCACAAGGTCTGCCGTCATGGCCCTCACGGAATCCTGCATGCCTATGAACCAGCCCTTGAATGCAAATAGCGAAAGCGTCGCGGGTGCGGCCCAAATCCTTATGTAGAAGTACTGGGAGGCCAGCTGGCGCACTTCCGGAGTGCATTTCACTACAAGGAAAGCACCCTGTACAACCAGCCACTGCACTGCAATGAGTGCAAGGCCGGAGAGGAGGGCAATACGGAGGGCCCTGAGCAAAATATGCCCGGTGGTGACGCCCTCCCCGTACGCCTGGGCGGTGAGGCCGCCGGTACCGGCGCGGAGGAATGCGAAGTTCCAGTACAGAAGGTCGAACAGCATGGTGCCCACGGAGATACCGCCTATCAGGGCGGCGCTTCCGAATCCGGAGGCAAGGTGCCCGGCAATGGCTATGTCCACCATGCCCACAAGGGGAACGGTGATGTTGGCCAGAATGCTTGGAACGGCAAGGCGGAGGATTTCCCGGTGGAGTTTCATCGGAATTTCTTATCCTCTTCCAACATGCCAAGGTAGGAGTTGTAGCGCTCGGGGGCTATCTCTCCGCGGTCTACGGCTTCCTTGACGGCGCAGCCGGGTTCGTGGGTATGGGTGCATGGCGTGAACCGGCATCCAGCCGAAGCGCGGAGCATCTCCGGGAAGTATTTGTAGATCTCTTCCTTCTCTACGTCCACAAGTCCGAATCCCCTGATTCCCGGGGAGTCAATTACGTATCCGCCGGAAGCCAGCGGGTACATTTCATATAAGGAGGTGGTGTGCTTTCCCTGCAGGTGCGCGGTGGAAATGGCCCCTATCTTAGGGTCAAGTGACGGATCAAGCGCCTTTATAAGTGACGATTTTCCCACGCCGGATTCCCCTGAAAAAAGGTTCACCCTGCCCTTGCAGGCCTCCCGGAGTTCATCTATGCCCTCCCCGGTACGGACCGACGTTTCCAGGACATCGTACCCCGCGCTCCGGTAGATTGCCTTGAAGGCGGCCACGGACTCGGGGGCTTCGTCCCTGTACATGTCCACTTTGGAGAGGACGATGGTGGCCGGGATGCCATACAGGCCGCAGGTTACGAGGATTCGGTCCAGGAAGGGCAGCTTCACCTCTGGGAAATACAAAGACACCACCAGGTATGCCCTGTCCACGTTTGCGGCGATTATATGCGCCTGGCGGGAAAGGTTGGTGGAGCGGCGTATGACGTAATTGTCCCTTGGGAGGATTTCCGTTATGGTGGCGGAACCGTCGTCCTCCACGCTGTAGCGGACGCGGTCCCCGACGGCGATGGGATTGGTGATCTCGCTGGCCTTGAGGCGTATTTTTCCGCGCAGGGTGGCCGGGAACACCTCCCATAAAGGAAGTGCCGACAGCAAATAATGGCTGCCGGCATTCTTCACTACCGTTGCTTCACCCTGTATCATTTATTGCGTGCGCCGGACTCTATGAGAGAGCGGATGTGGCCGCAGAGCCCGTCGTTTGCTATGAGGCTTTCTACCGTGCAGTGCATGCGGTAACGCCAGTAGTAACGGGGGATTGCGGGGACGTTGATGCGCTCGTCTGCGGGGTCTCCGCCGTAGCGGACCTCTCCGTCCGTGGCAAGCCAGTCCTGCAGGGGCAGGATGGCCAGCATGGCCGGGGACTTCAGGTGCTGGGCCAGGACTATGTCTGCCAGCCAGGGCTCGCAGAAATACGGGGCCTCGCCCTCGCAGTGCAGCATCTCGTTGTAGAAGCGCTGGCTTGCCGCGCGGTCTTCTTCCCACCATGCACGGAGGGTTGAGGTGTCGTGCGTGCCCGTTGCGCAGACGCACCAGTAAGGATACTGGTCCGGGTTTGCAAAGAGGTCCCTGGGATCCTTTGGCATGCGCTGGATCTCAAGGCTCAGGATGTTCTGGTCTTCCATTACTTCCGGGACGCAGGGCGGAATCATGCCAAGGTCTTCTCCGCAGCACAGCATGCCGGTGGAGTGCAGAAGGGCGGGGAGCTTGCGCATGGCGCTGTCTTTCCAGAACTGGTTGTGGCGGCGCCAGAAGAAGTCTTCGTGCAGCTGGTCAAAGCGCTTCTGCTGCCACTCCGGCAGGGATGCATACAGCTTTGTATTGCTTGCCGATATGCGGGGATGCCAGTAGCCCTTCTGGCGGGGATCCTCCACAAACAGAACGTCCGTGCCCTCGCCCTTGTGGGGATCGAATCCCATTGCGCGGAGCTCGTCCTCCGGGTATGGCATGGCAGGGGAGAAGTGGCCCATGAGACCACTCTTGTACTGTGAAGGAATCTCCCATATGCGGAAGAAGCCAAGTATATGGTCTATGCGGAAGGCGTCGAAGTACTGGCTCATCTTGCCCATGCGGGCCTTCCACCATGCGTAACCGTCCTCTGACATCTTTTCCCAGTTGTAGGTGGGGAAGCCCCAGTTCTGGCCGTCGGCACTGAAGGCATCCGGCGGAGCGCCGGCCTGGCTGTCCAGGTGGAACAGTTCCGGATGCTGCCAGGCGTCCACGCTGGTACGGCTTACGCCTATGGGGAGATCTCCCTTGAGGGCTACGCCGTGGACGTGGGCATATGCTACGGCATCCTTGAGCTGGGCGTCCAGAAGGTACTGTTCCCAGCAGTAGAAGCCGGTTTCCTTTTCGTACTTTTTCACAAAGGCGTCTATTTTTGCCTTGCCGTAGGTGGCATATTCCTTCCACTCATGGAAGTCCGGAGTTCCAGTGACGTCACGCAGCACGTTGAAAGCGGCATAAGGTACAAGCCAATCTGCGTTTGCTGTCATAAATGCCTTGAAGGCTTCGGAAGCCATCTGTTCCTCTCCCTTGGAAGCATACAGCTTGCGGAGATACTGGTCCTTGTAGCTGTTAACTTTCTCATAGTCTACCTTGGCCTCAGCTTCAAGCTCTGCCTTCTTAGCCTTGTAGCCGGCATCCTTGCGGACGCCTGCGGCCGGAAGATGGATGAACTGCGGATGCAGCGCGAAGGAACTGGATGCATTGTACGGATAGGAATCCATCCAGGTGCGGGTCATGGTGGTGTCGTTGATGGGAAGGAGCTGGATAATGCTCTGTCCTGTCTTGACGGCCCAGTCCACCATCTTCTTTATATCGTTGAATTCACCTACGCCAAAGCTGTCTTCCGTGCGGAGTGCAAACACCGGGACGGCAACGCCTGCGCCCCTCCAGGGGAGGGTGGGGAATTTGGGCTGAAGGTCTGCCAGCACTATCTTGGTACCGGTAGGCGGGACCTCCGCAAAGAAATGGTTGGGGCCTTCTTCCCAGAGGCGGATTTCCCTGGTCTTTGTATCGACTATGACAAACTTGTACTCTACGGGCTCGTGGATGTTCAGGGATACGGACCACCAGGGGAAGCGGGCGTCCGTGAGCAGGGTCACCTTATTCCAGTTGCCAAGGACCTTGCCGGTGCCCACGATGCCTACGGACTCGTCGCTGCGGACCTCCGGGGCGGTGATGGCAAAGGTTACGTTGCCCTCGCTCAGGGCTTCTTTCCTCATGTTGCGGAACGATGCGCCGTCCGGCCTGCGGAAGATGACGTCGCTGAACGCGGAGCTGTAGAAGGCCGAGTTTGAAGGGCGTGACATCCAGCGGTTTCGGAGGATTACCAGGCCGCTTCCGTGCACCACCAGCTGGTGGGGACGCCATTCCCTCTTGACAACCTCTCCGTCACGTACCACCTCAAAGCTGTACTTGTCTCCCAGGTGAATATCCCTTCCGGTGAGCATGATCTGCCACAGCCCTCCAAAGGAATACTCCATGGGAATGTGGCGTTTGCCTATTTTGAGCCTGAGACTTTCTCCCCAGGCTGTCTGATACTGAATTTGTATACTGACGGTCATGTCGATAGTGTTATTTTAATCAAACAAATATACGGCTTTTTTCTTAACTTTGCACTCGTTATGGCAGACAACAATTGGAAAGACCGTCTGGGTGTGGTTTTCTCCACTAATCCGGACTTTCAATATACCGTAAAGGATAATGTGGAAGAGGCCACCCTGGAGCCATCCAGGCAGAAACTCATCGTGGGCATAGACCGCCGTAACCGCGGCGGTAAGCAGGTCACGCTGGTGACCGGCTTCGTGGGCTCTGCGGAAGATTTGAAGGAGCTTGGCCGCACCCTCAAGACACGCCTTGGCGTGGGCGGAAGCGCCAAGGACGGCGAAATCACCGTCCAGGGAGATTTCCGTGACAAGGTTGTGGAGATTCTCCGTTCCCTGGGTTATAACGCAAAAAGAGGCAACTGATGGTCCCGCTGTCGGCAAGCATACTGGTGCTGGTTTTCGTGGTGCTGATGATTCTGCTCCTCCCAAACTTCATGCAGCTGGTACCATATCTGGCAGACAGTTTCCTCAGGGCAAGAGGCAGCTCCGCTCTTGAAAACAGCGTGCGCGTAAGCCGTGACCGCAACACGGTTGCCCTTGTGATGCTGCTCCCCGGCCAGCTGCTGGTATTCCGCTACAGGCTCTACAATCCGGATTTCATGGCCTGGCAGTCCGGGGACGCCAGGATCTGGATCATTGCAGCGGTATTCGGAGTTTATTTCATCCTCAGGTTGGCGGTTTATGTCCTGCTGAAACCCCACCGCCGATACGAGGCCTACCAGACTGCCCACCACGCATCGTATACCTTCTTTATCCTAATGGTGCTCCTGATGCTGCTGACGGCCGGCGGGATGTTCCTTTTCAAGGCTCCTGACCAGGTTATCCGTACCGTTTTATACGCGGAAGCGGGTGCGGTATACTTTGTATTTTTGATTCGCCGTGCACAAATTTTATCATTGTCTTGCAATCAATTCCGAACTTTTTTGTACCTTTGCGCGCTTGAATTAATACCTACGGCCGCGCTGGTTGTTTCAGCGGTGCTGTTATAGTGCAGACAGATAGTAAAATGAGTATAAAGAATATCCTGGTATCTCAGAGCGCGCCACGCGTTCTCACTCAGTATCAGACAGTAACGGAGAAGTTCGGCGTGCAGTTCAACTTCCGCCCGTTCTATAAAGTGGAGCCCCTTTCCTCCCGCGAGTTCCGTGCCCAGCGTATTAATATCCTGGACTACACGGCAATAGTTTTCTCCTCCCGCCATGCAATTGACGCTTTCTTCTCCCTTGCAGAGGAACTCCGCTGCAAGATTCCGGAGACCATGAAGTATTTCTGCACTACGGAAGCAGTAGCCATGTATCTGCAGAAACACATCGTATACCGCAAGCGCAAGATCTTCTACGGCACCGGCACCCCGGAAAGCGTGGTGGCACTTATCGGCCCCAAGCACAAGGGAGAGAAGTTCCTCATCACCATGTCGGATTCCTCATCGGCGGACAGCCTCACAAAGCTGTTCGATGCAGCAAAGCTGAACTATACCACCGGCGTGTTCGTGAAGTCCGTGAGCCAGGACATCCATGACCTGGACCTTCATGCCTATGACATGATTGTCTTCTACAACCCCTCCGACGTAAAGTCCCTGCAGGAGAATTTCCCCGATTTCACCCAGGGGGACATCAAGATGGTTTCCTTCGGCAAGTCCATCGTCAAGGCAATGGAAGAGGCCGGCCTCACCATCACCGTCAAGGCTCCGTCCCCGGAGGCCCCGTCAGTTGCCCGCGCAATAGAGCTTTATCTGGAAGGCCTTCAGTAATGGCGGCTACCCTTCCTAAGAGTGAACGGCTCTCCGGCCTTTCCAGGGTATCGGAGCTCTTCGCCCATGGGAAGTCAGGCAGCTGCGGATGCATCCGTTACCGTTATTTGAAAAGGGACGATGACGCCCCTTCCCGCATTGTGGTCTCCGTGCCCAAGCGTAACTTCAAGCGCGCCGTGAAACGCAATCTCCTCAAGCGCCGCCTCCGCGAAAGCTACCGTCGCCAGAAAGATCTCCTGGGCCCCGGAGTGGATATACTTTTTGTATATCTTCCCCGCGAGGTCCTCACGTCAGGTGAGATTTTTGCAGACATGACAGCCGTCCTCACTCAGGTTCACGGCGATGATTAATATTAAAAGGATACTGGCTTTCCCGCTGATAGTGCTTGTGAAGTTCTATCAGCTGTGCATCAGTCCTTTCACGCCGCCTTCCTGCCGATACACTCCAACATGCTCCCAGTACGCGCTAGAGGCCTTGAAGAAGTACGGCCCCATCAAGGGAGGCTGGCTTGCCTTCAAGCGCATCATGCGCTGCCACCCCTGGGGCGGAAGCGGTTATGATCCTGTGCCATAATGCAGAAAAAAGATCAAATACAGAAGATGTTCGACGGCATTGCCCCGTCATACGACAGGCTTAACCACTTGATGTCGCTTGGCGTGGACAGGCTGTGGCGCCGTAAGGCCGTGAAGGAGCTTGTGGACGGATCGGTCCAGAAGATTCTGGACGTGGCCTGCGGAACCGGGGACTCCACCATAGAGCTGGCAAAAAGGGCAGGGCTGGGGAGTACGGTCATCGGCGTTGACATATCGGCAGGGATGATGGATCCGCTCATGCGCAAGGCCGCAAAGGCCGGGGTGCACGACCGCATCCACCTCAAGGTTGCCGACGGTTGCGACCTCCCCTATGCCGATGGCTCTTTCCATGCTGTCACATGCTCCTTCGGGATCAGGAATTTCGAGGACAAGGCAAAGGGGCTCAGGGAGTTCCTGCGCGTACTCAAGCCAGGGGGCAAGATGGTCATCCTGGAGCTGTCCGTTCCGGATGGCAGGCGCCTCAGGAGGCTGTACAACGTGTATTTCATGCACATAATGCCGTGGATTGGCGGCCTGGTCTCCGGAAACAAGGAGGCTTACAGGTATCTGCCGGCATCGGTCCAGGCATTCCCGGCACCGGAAAAATTCTGCGCCATGATAAAGGACGCAGGCTTCCGGAGCGTCCGTTTCCGCACTCTTTCCTTTGGCCTTTGCCGGATGTATATAGCTGTAAAGTAACTAATCCAGATATCCCTGGGGCAGGGGACGGCAGTTGTAGCCGGAGGCCATCGACTCCCCGTATGCCCCGGCGCTTCTGAGGGCCACAAGGTCTCCCCGCCTGCATTCCGGCAGCATGACCCCTCGCGCAAAGACGTCCGAGCTTTCACATACGGGCCCCACTACATCGTATTTCACCGGTTCCAGTGCCGATGTCAGATTCTCTACCTTATGCACAGCATGGTACAGCGCAGGGCGTATGAGGTCTGTCATTCCCGCGTCCAGTACGGCGAAGTGCTTGGTTAGGCCTTCCTTGACGTACAGTACCCTTGAAACCAGGGATCCGCACTGTGCAACCAGGCTGCGTCCAAGTTCAAAGTGGACAGGAACGGAAGGTGGAAGAAGGCGTTTCCAGAGGCCAAAGTATCCTGCAAAGTCCGGCATTGCCGACGGATTGGCATAGTCCACTCCAAGGCCGCCGCCGACATTGATGTCCCCGGAAGGCAGTCCCTGGCGGCCAAGCTGGGCCACAATCTCATTTATACGGTTTCCCAGGGCAACGAAATCTCCCATGTCCGTAATCTGTGACCCTATGTGGAAGTGCAGTCCGCGGAACTCCACCCCGGGAAGCTCCAGGGCCAGCCTCACGGCATATGGAAGCAGCAGTTTGTGTATGCCGAATTTGTTCTCCGACAGCCCGGTAGTGATGTTTGCGTGGGTATGGGCGCCGATATCCGGATTCACCCTAAGAGCCACGGGGGCAACCTTTCCAAGCCTTGCGGCAATTTCCGAAATCACCCTCAGTTCCTCCACTGATTCCACATTATACCGGCCGATGCCCTCCGTCAGCCCAAGCTCAATCTCACAGTCGCTTTTCCCTACTCCGGCAAATACAATGTCCCCGGGAAGGAACCCCGCCCGGATTGCGGCCGATATTTCCCAGCCGCTGACGCAATCGGCCCCGAATCCTCTGGAGGCTATGAATGAAAGAACGGCCGGATTGAAACAGGCCTTGACGGCGTAATGGACCTTCCAGAGGGGACGCTGACCCAGTTCCAGGGCAACGGCGTCAAGCGTGTTGCCAAGAACCTTTGAATCATAGGTGTAGAAAGGAGTCTTCCTGCCGGCAAAAATGGGATTCATGGTCAGAAGAGTTTGGCTGAAAGGGCCCTTAGGGCGCGGACTTTGTCCTGCTCCTTAACCAGCAGGGATATGTTGTAGTTGCTTCCTCCGTAGGAAACCATGCGAACCGGGATATCTTTCATGGCTTCCAGGACGGCGGTCTCGAAGCCAAGGTTTTCCCAGTTCATGTCTCCAACCACGCAGATGATGCACATGTCCAGGTCTACCTCCACCGTTCCGTATTTTTTAAGGTCGTGTACTATCTCTCCAAGGTAACTGGTGTCGTCGATGGACATGGATACGCCCACCTCCGACGTGCAGATCATGTCTATTGGTGTCCTGTAGCTTTCAAATATCTCGAACACCTTCCTCAGGAAACCATGTGCCAGGAGCATCCTGGAGCTCTTTATCTTTATGGCGGTAATCTTGTCCTTGGCGGCCACCGCCTTTATGGTCCCGGTGTCCGGTCTGCTGTCTATTATGGTGCCGGGAGCTTCCGGCTCCAGTGTGTTCAGCAGCCGTACGGGAACACCTGCGTGCCGTGCGGGCTGTATGCAGCTGGGATGCAGGATCTTCGCCCCGAAATAAGCCAGCTCGGCGGCCTCGTCAAAGGACAGGTGCCTCACTGCGGAGGTGCCCTCCACGTAGCGGGGGTCGTTGTTGTGCATGCCGTCTATGTCGGTCCAGATCTGGATTTCCTCTGCCTGGACTGCGGCTCCTGCCAGGCAGGCTGTGTAGTCCGATCCTCCGCGCTGGAGGTTATCCGTCTCTCCGCGGGCGTT
>JAEEGI010027463.1_pt1 | contig 10889 bp, 7 predicted proteins | sample 8958751 | NCBI WGS metagenome assembly JAEEGI01 (sample SAMN16246545, study PRJNA631951) | gut metagenome | biome: gut microbiome; feature: rumen; material: KS-attached | host: Bos | place: Iran: Karaj | collected 2018-10 | reverse complement strand
CGCCGCACGATGCCATATCGGTGCTCCGACTGAATGAGCTGCCCCGCCGACTGCACAAAAAGCTTCGGGTCGTTGTTTCGAAAAACTGAATCCAGATTGCTCTGCATCAGGTCGAGGAATTCCGCCGGGCTGCCGGTTCCTCCGTATTTTTCGGTATTGCGGCTAAGCCTCTCGGTCAGAGACAGCCCTCCGAAGGCATTCTGAGCAAGCATGGAGTAAACATCTTCCTTCATGTCCGCATAGCCATCATAGCCGATGGCCCGGGCGAACCGGATGATCGAGGCATCGCTCACACCGATCTCTCCGGCAAGCTCCAGCGAGGTCATGGACCCCACCCTCTGGACATTGCGGATGATGTGTTCAGCTATTTTCTGCTGTGATTTTGTCAGTGTGGCATTGCGCACTCTTTCCGCGACAACATTTTCCATCATTTTCACCTGCCTGCTGTGGATTATACTGTCTTTTCTGTCGTCTGTCCATCTAAAAATGTATTGTCTGCTACATTTTTCCCTCCATATGACGTTTCTTCTCCTGGATCCGGGTTTTCGCGCAAGATAAACCCTGTACTGCGGGAAATCAATACATATTGGATAAGTGAGAAAAAAGGATAAAGGCCGGAGCCGGCGATCGGAGAAAAATACCCGCGGTGCAGATGCGCCGCGGGTACGGTTTTCCCGGTATCAGAACAGAGGGAAGGCGATGGACAGCCAGCTGATCTGGATCAGCGCGATGCAGAGTGCGGGCAGCCAGGACTGCTTCATCACGCTGCGCATATCGTAACCGCCCGCGGCCATGTAGTAGGGGACGGTGCCGGTAGCCATGGGGGACATAAAGGCCGTCAGGGCCGCGGCGTAGCAGCACACAAGCGGGCCGATGGGGCTCACGCCCAGGCTGATACAGGTCTGAATGATGATCGGAGTAAAGATCGTGGCAATGGTCTGATTGAACATGAACTGTGTCAGGATGAACGGCGCGATGAAGAACAGCGCGTAGGCCACAAAATTGCTGTGGGCCGAGGAGGCGATCCGGGCGATGGCGCCGCCCATGAGCGCGCCTGCGCCGGTATTGGTGAGCGCGGAGGCCAGGCACAGGGAGCCTACAAACAGCAGCCAGACACTGATGGGCATGGCCGCAACGGCCTCCTTCGGCGTCAGAACGCCGGTGATGACCATCAGCAGCGCTCCGATCAGGGTGATCTCCCACGCGGGGATCTTAAGCTTGGCGGAGAAGAGCAGCAGCACGCTCACGCCGAAGAAGATCAGGTAGCCGCAGCGCTCGTGGAAGGGGCTCATGGCAGGCTTGCTCAGGGCTTTGTCGGCTACGGTGTTGTCCATGGACTTGATCGCCACGGGAGGCTTGGCCGGGGCGAGCCTGGGCGCGATGAAAATAGCGTAAAGAACGGTAAATACCAGAACCGGCCAGCGGCCTTTGAGCATATCGGTGACTACCATGGCGTGCGCTGTGTATCCGTTGGCGGCCAGAAGAGCGTTTTGCTGGGCATAGGTGGCCGCGGCGCCTCCCAGCGGAATGATGCCCAGGCAGCAGATGACCGTCAGGCCCAGGGAAAACATGACCTTGCTGGGGCTGATGTCCATATCCTCCACGGTGTTGGTCAGCAGGGGGAAGAGGATGCAGAACGGCACCAGGTTGGAGTTGACCAGCGAGCACAGCAGCGCGCCGCAGAGGATGTAGCCGGCCAGCACTTTGGTCAGGCTGCCTTTGGCAATGCGCACGATGCCGTTGGAGATATTCTTTACCAGCTGAGTCTTGTTGAATCCGGCTCCTACTATGAACATCGAGAGCATCACGATACCGTTGACATTGCCCAGTGAGCTGGACACAACGGACTGGTCGATGCATCCGGTGATATAAAAAGCCAGCGCAGAGCACAGCGCGGTGGTGGCCAGGGAGAGCTTGCCCCAGAGATAGCTGATGATGGTCAGCGTGAAAATGATGAGGCAAATCGTTAGCTGTGACATGTCTGTTCTCCTTTTCTTTCCGTAATTCGTTTCTGTTCCCCGATACCGGAGGGGATTACTTTTCCAGATCCAGCGCGAAGTTTTTCCTGATCTCCAGGAAGCGCGCCCACTCCGTCTCGTCCACCAGCGGGCGATAATCCGTCGGATCGGCTCCGAGCCTTTGGAACAGATCCCCGTGGGCCGGATGGCTGGGAAGGGAGATATCCACTTGAATGCTCTTCATCTCTTCACACCCGGCGATGAACTGCTTCCGCAAGGCTTTATCGAGCCCGGACTGCTCAAAATACTCGTCGCTCATGGTGTTGGTGCCCACTCCGCCGTGCATCGCGGCGATCAGGGTGTTTCCCTGCTCATCGTGATCCTCGATGAAGAAAGAGGTGGTGCCGGGCGTGTGCCCCGGGCTCAGCCTGGTACGGACCTTCAGCGCCCCGACCGTGATAAAGGAGCTGTCGTCATAAAGATGATCTACGGGAAAGACCGGGTTTTTGAACATCTCGTCGGTGCCCCGGTTTGCCGGGTGGTCCATAAAAACCCTGTCGGCTTGGCTCAGCCAGGTCTCTGCCCCGGAGATGCGTTTTTGCTGGTTGACACCGCCCACGTGGTCCACATGGCAGTGGCTCAGGAGGATCTTTTTGATCCTGCGCGCGTCGAAGCCCAGTTCCCAAACGCCCTCAAGCACCTGGTAGAAGTCTTCAAAGGTTGTTGTGTCAATGAGTGCCAGCTCGTCTCCGCCGTCGAGCAGATAGGCGCCGACCCAGGTGTTGCCCACATAATAGATATGAGGCGCGACCCGGAAAGGCTCGCGGTGCAGCTTCCAGGGGGCGTTGGCGGCGTTCCACCAGACCTGTGTGACATTTTTCGTGATCGCTTCTGCCATGTTGGGGATCTCCTCTCCTGCGTGTTTTTGTGATTTTCTGTTTTCAGAATACATTATAAATCTGTGATATAAAAGAAAGACTATTGTGATTATATAATGATAAGGTTATAATACAGCCGATAAAGGAGGCGCCTTTTATGACCACCACTCAGCTTCGGTATTTTCTGAAAACAGCGCAGACGCAGAGCATGACCGCCACGGCGGCGGCTCTGTCCGTCAGTCAGCCGGCGGTGTCCAACGCGATCCGGGAACTGGAGGCGGAATTTGACGTAACGCTTTTCACACGCCGCGGCCGCGAGCTTCAGCTCACCGATCAGGGCCGGGAGTTTTTGGCCATTGCCTCGTCGCTGATAACACACTTCGACAACGCTGCCGAAGCCCTGCATCATCTGGACGAGCCTCTGCCGAGCTGCTCTGTGGCGCTGACGAACAATTATTCCTGTCTGTTCCTGCCCACGCTGTATCCCTGGCTGTCCGCCCATCTGCCGGAGATCGATTTTCCGTTCCACAACCTCTCGGTAACGGAGATCCTCGCCGGACTCAAAGACCGGCGGCTGGATATCGGGATCCTGAGCGCCGAGGTAACGGACATGCAGCCGCTGCGCCATATCCGGGTGCGGGACTTTCGGCTTGAAGCATGTCTCTCGGAGCGGCTGGACACGCTGCCCGACGGGCCGGTGCCGCTCTCGCAGCTGGACGGCCTTCCGCTGGCTCTTTATCGGAAGGGCAGCTCGCATAATACGCTGGTCCGGCGCAGCTTCGCCCGGGCGGGAATAGAGCCGAACATCCGGTTTGAGCTGGACCAGCTCTATGCCATCCGCGAGCTGGTTCTCCGCGGTCATGCTGTGGCGTTCCTGGATCCGGACCTGTTCCGCGACGTGCCTTCCGTCCGCTTTCACGAAATCGCAAATCCGGGTTTCTCCGTACCCGTCTATCTGGTATACCGCAGAGAGACCGAGCTTCTGCGTCCCGTGCTGCGGTGTATGCGTCAGTATTTTTCCTCCACGATCTCCTTGAGCGGTGCCTCGGCCGAACCGTTTCCCGGACCCCGGCCCGGCATCGAACGCTCCGGACGGCCGCAAAGATAAACCTTGTGCTTTTGGGGAAAGTGTACTATAATATCTTGACTATCTGCGGAAAGGAAGCGCTGACATGATACAGCTCGACAATGAGAGAGGCTCCATCTGCATCAGCACCGACGTCATCACGTGGCTGGCCGGCGACGCCGCCACCCGGTGCTTCGGCGTAAAAGGCATGGCCGGCCGTGCAAAGGAAAACGGGCTTGTTCAGCTGCTGCGCCGGGAATCCATGACCAAGGGCGTCTCCGTCACACCCAACGACGACGGCAGCATCACCATCGAGCTGCATATCGTCGTGGACCACGGCGTCAACCTTGCCGCGCTGTCCCGAAGCATCATGAACGAGGTCAGCTACAAGGTCTCCTCCGCGGCCGACATCCCGGTCCGGCAGGTCAACGTTTACATCGACTCCATGATCCTGGACTGATCACCGCTCGGGACAGACTGCCCCAATGATTACCTGGGCCCTGCCCAAGGAGGACGCCATACTGTGAGAAAAACGATAGGAGGCCGGGAGTTCGCGGAGATGATCCTCTGCTGCTCGGCCGCGCTGGACGAACACCGCCAGCAGCTTAATGATTTAAATGTATTTCCGGTGCCCGACGGCGACACCGGGACCAATATGTCCATGACCATGGCCTCCGCGGCCCAGGCGCTGCGCGAGAACGCCCCTCCCGCTGTGGGAGAGGCGGCCAACAAGGCCGCCTCCGCGCTGCTGCGCGGCGCCCGGGGCAACTCCGGCGTGATCATGTCGCTGCTGTTCCGCGGCATGGCAAAGAGCCTTAAGGGCAAGACGGACTGCACCGCCGCCGAGTGGTCCAAGGCCATGAGCGACGGCGTGGACGCCGCGTACAAAGCCGTAATGAAGCCCGCGGAGGGGACGGTGCTCACCGTTTCCCGCCGGGCCGCAGAGACCGCCGCCACCCTTGTCAAGGGCGGTGTGGCGGATATCGAAGACCTCCTTTCCGGCGCGCTGGAAACGGCGCGGGAAACCCTCGCCCAGACCGTGGAGATGAATCCCGTGCTGAAAAAGGCCGGCGTGGTGGACGCGGGAGGACAGGGCTATGTCTGGATCCTGACCGCCATGCTGCAGTGCCTGAACGGCACCTTCACGGCCAAAGCGCCCGCCGCCGAGACGAAGGAAAAGGCAGACTTCGACAAAATCGACGACAAGGACATCGTCTTCACGTACTGCACGGAGTTCATCGTCGCGCGGGAGAGGGAGCGCTCCCCCGAGCTGCTGCGCACATTCCTCAACAGCATCGGCGATTCCCTGGTGCTGGTGGAGGACGACGACATCATCAAGGTCCACGTCCACACCGACGCCCCCGGGCGGGCGCTGACCGAGGCGCTGCGCTACGGCTCGCTGCAGACCGTCAAGATCGAAAACATGCGCAACCAGCACACGCAGATGGCCGACGCGGAAAAGCCCGCGCCGGAGCCCGCCGAGCCCGAATTCGCCCCTGCCGAGAAGGAAGTGGGCTTTGTGGCCGTCTGCGCCGGCAGCGGCATGCGGGATCTGTTTCTCTCGCTGGGCGCGGACCGGGTCGTCACCGGCGGCCAGACCATGAACCCCTCCACCGAGGATATCCTCACCGAGGTCAACCGCACGCCCGCCGACACCGTTTTTGTGTTCCCGAACAACAAGAACATCATCATGGCCGCCGAACAGTGCGTCCCTCTGACAGAGAAGAAGGTCCGCGTGGTGCCCACTACCACGGTGCCTCAGGGCGTTTCCGCCCTGGCCTATATGGAGCCGGACCGGAGCCCTGACGAGCTGGAGGAGGCTTTCCGCGAGACATCGGAGCATGTTCATACGGCGCTGATCACCTACGCTGCCCGCGATTCCGAATATGACGGGCAGACCATCCGCGCCGGGGAGCATCTGGCGCTGCTGGACGGCCGCCTTCTGGGCAGCTACCCCGATGTGGACGCGGTGTTCGCCGACCTGAACCGCGCTTTGGCCGAGCTGGAGCCCGAATTCCTTACCGTTTATTACGGCGCCGACGTTACCTTTGAAGACTCTCAGGACGCCAAAGCCTGCCTGAGTGAAGCCTTCCCCGACGCGGACATCTCCGTGGTCGACGGCGGCCAGCCCGTCTACTACTATATGATCGCCGCGGAATAAGCTCCGCGCGGTCTGAACCATCATACACGGGCCGGAATTATCCGGCCCTTTTCCCGAAACGGCGGTACCCGCCGGACAGGATTCTGCCATGGACAATCCGACTTCAAAGCGAAGCGGGCGCCGCGTTCGCCTTCCCGAAAGGAAGCTCCGCTTTCTGATCGCGGGCGGCGCCGTCCTGCTTTTTATTGTGATCCTTATCGCCTCTCTCGCGCGCTCCCCGGGGCCGGCGGAGGAGCCCGCCCCGGCAGGGGAACCCGCCCAGGCGGAGGGGCCCGGAGAGGAGCCGCTCTCCGAGCCGGAGCCCTCCCCCGCTCCGGAGCCCACGCCCGACGCCGCGTCTCAGGTACCGGCTGATGTCTCGGCTCAGCTGACCGCGCGCCGGCTGCTTCGCCGCGACGGTTTTCCCATGCTCAGCTGGGAACCTGACCTCTTCTCGGCGGACAGCCGCGGCCGCATGCGCTACACCGGGGCTGCGAGCACTCTCACGGGCATCGACGTTTCCGAGCATCAGTACGACATCGACTGGCGCAAGGTCGCCGCCGACGGAGTGGATTTCGCCATGATCCGCGTGGGCTATCGCGGCTCCACCGCCGGCGGGCTTTATACGGACGATTATTTTGAGAAGAACATTCGCGGCGCTCTGAACGCAGGGCTTAAGGTCGGCGTTTATTTCTTTTCTCAGGCGCTCGACGCCGGAGAGGCCGCCGAGGAAGCCGCCTTCGTACTCGAGCAGATCCGGCCCTATGAGATCACCATGCCGGTGGTGTTCGACTGGGAGATCGTGGGCGGAAGCGACGCGAGGACCTATACCGTCGATCGCCGGACCCTTTGCGAGGCCGTCCGGGCCTTCTGCGGTCCGGTCAGGGACGCGGGCTACGAGCCCATGCTTTATTTCACCCGGTATCTGGGCTACCGCAAGTACATTCTGCGCAACCTGGCCGATTACGGCTTCTGGTACGCGGAGTATGAGGACAGGCCGAGGATCGCCTTTGATTTCGACATGTGGCAGTATTCCGAAACCGGAACGGTCGACGGTATCGACGGCGACGTGGATCTGAACCTTTATTTTGTCCGGTGACGGACACATCCTGCAGGAGGAGACGACAGTGAAAGACTGGATCTTCTGGAATATCGTGGCTCTGCTGATCGGAGTAGTCATGGACCTGGTGGCGGGCGATCCCGAGAGACTGATCCATATGGTTCAGATCTTCGGCTTCGTCATCCAGCTTCTTGACGAAGCGCTGTATAAAAAAAGCCGTTATCACAGGGTGTTCTGGGGCGGCGTCCTTGTTGTCATCACTCTCGTTATCTGCACCGGGATCCCCGCTCTGGTGCTCTGGCTGCTCTGGAGATTCTTCCATCCGCTGCTCTATGCGCTGTGGGGCGGAGTGCTGTGCTGGCAGTGCCTGGCGGCCAAGAGCCTGCGGGATCAGAGCGATCTGGTGCGCGTACCGCTGGAGGAGCACGATCTGGAAAAGGCGCGCAAAATGGTCGCGCGTATCGTGGGCCGCGACACCGACGCCCTGGATGAGGAGGGCGTGGCGCGCGCCGCGGTGGAGACCGTTGCCGAGAACACCTCCGACGGCGTTATCGCGCCTTTGTTCTACCTTGCCCTCGGCGGTCCGGTGCTGGGCTGCTTCTACAAGGCCGTCAACACGATGGATTCCATGATCGGCTACAAAAACACCCGCTATATCGAATTCGGGCGAGCCGCCGCGAAGTTCGACGACTTTGTCAACTACATCCCCGCCCGGCTGGCGGCTCTTGAGCTGATCCTCGCGGCAAAGCTGTGCGGCTTCGACGCCAAAAACGCCCTGCGCATCTGGAAAAGAGACCGGCACAACCATGCCAGTCCCAACTCCGCCCAGACCGAGAGCGCCGTGGCCGGCGCGCTGGGCCTCCGGCTGGCCGGTCCGGCCGTCTATTTCGGAAAAACGCTGGACAAGCCCTACATCGGCGACGAGCTGCGCCGCATCGAGCCCGAGGACATCCGCCGCGCCCAGAAAATGATGTTCGCCGCGGCCGCCGAGATGCTCGTGCTGGCGATCGGCGTGATGCTGGCGGTCCGCTGCTTCCTGTAACCGCCGCCGGCGACGTTTTCCTTGACACCGCGGGAAAACTAAGATACAATGCACTCGCTCCATGGGGGAGTAATCGGCCGCGGCAGCGGCTGCAAATCAACAGCACTGGCGGATCTCCGCCTGGTTTGCATCAAATGACCAGACCCATGGGCAGCCGTTACGCTGCCCGTGGGTCTTTTTATACCGACACGCATTCATTCAGGGAGGGAAGCGAATTGAAATACTACTGCGAAGATGTCCGTACCGTTCTGGACGCGGTAGAGAGCCGGAGCGAGGGCCTGACCTCCGCCGAGGCAGCCGCGCGTCTGGAAAAGTACGGCAGGAACAAGCTGGCCGAGGGCAAAAAGGTCCCCGTCTGGAAGCGTTTTCTCGCGCAGCTGGCCGATCCCATGATCATCATTCTTCTGGCGGCCGCGGCCATCAGCGGAGTGCTGGCCGTGGTGGAGGGCGAGAGCTTCGCGGATGTGATCATCATTCTCTCGGTGGTCATCATCAACGCCGTGCTCGGCGTCTACCAGGAGAGCAAAGCGGAAGCGGCCATCGAAGCCCTGCAGCAGATGTCCGCCGCCACCAGCAAGGTGCTTCGCGACGGGAAAATGTGCGTGATCCACAGCGAAGAGCTGGTGCCGGGCGACGTGGTGATGCTGGAGGCCGGCGACGCGATCCCCGCCGACGGACGCCTGATCGACAGCGCCAGTCTGAAGATCGAGGAAGCCGCTCTCACCGGAGAAAGCGTGCCGGTCAGCAAGTTCATCGACCTGATCGAGCTTCGCGAGACAGTCGCGGACGTGCCTCTGGGCGACCGGAAAAACATGGTATACATGGGCTCGAGCGTGGCCTACGGCCGCGGTACCGCGGTGATCACCGATACCGGCATGGCCACGGAAATGGGCAAGATCGCAGACGCGCTCACCCGGGCAGAGGACGGTCAGACGCCCCTTCAGATCAAGCTCAGCCAGCTGTCCAAGGTCCTCACCAAGCTGGTGCTGGGCATCTGCGCGGTCATTTTCGGCGTGCAGATCATCCGCGCGGGCGGCTTTGATTTTGAGACGATCCTGCATTCGTTTATGATCGCGGTGTCCCTGGCCGTTGCCGCCATTCCCGAAGGCCTGGCCGCGGTGGTGACGATCGTACTGTCGATCGGCGTGACGAACATGTCCCGGCGCAACGCCATCATCCGGCGTCTGACGGCCGTGGAGACGCTCGGCTGCGCGCAGATCATCTGTACGGACAAAACCGGTACCCTGACGCAGAACCGCATGACCGTCACCGACACCTGGACCGACGATCCGGTCCTTCTGGCCCGGGCCATGGCGCTTTGCTCCGACGCCAAGCGCTCCCTGGGCATGCATACGGCGGAGGGCGAGCCCACCGAGGCGGCGCTGGTCAACCACGCCCACGATCTTCATGAGTACAAGGACGAGCTGGACGTGAATATGCCGCGCATCGGCGAAGCTCCTTTCGACTCCATGCGCAAGCTGATGTCCACCGTACACCGCGACGGCAACTCTCTCGTCCAGTATACCAAGGGCGCCTGCGAGGTCCTCCTCGACCGCTGCGACGGCTACTGGCAGGGCGGAGAGATCCGGCCCATCACCGAAGAGTATAAAGAGATGGTCATGGCCCGCACCAAGGAGTTCGCGGACCGCGCTCTTCGTCTGCTCGGCGCGGCTTTCCGCACCTGGGACGCCGAACCGGAAAACTACGAGCCCGAAACGCTCGAGCAGCACCTGATCTTCATCGGATTCGTAGGCATGATCGATCCCTGCCGTCCGGAAGTCTACGACGCGATCAAACAGTGCCGTGCCGCCGGGATCCGCCCGATCATGATCACCGGCGACCATATCGACACCGCCGTCGCCATCGCGACGGATCTGGGCATCCTCACCGACGGGATGCGGGCCGTCACCGGCTCCGAGCTGGGCGCCATGAGCGACGAGGAGTTTGAAAGCTGCTACCGGGACATCTCCGTTTACGCCCGGGTGCAGCCCGAGCACAAGACGCGCATCGTCAACGCATGGCGCAAAGCCGGATATGTCACCGCCATGACCGGCGACGGCGTAAACGACGCTCCTTCGATCAAGTCCGCCGACATCGGCGTGGGTATGGGCATCACGGGCACGGACGTGACAAAGAACGTGGCCGACATGGTGCTGGCCGACGACAACTTCGCCACCATCGTCGGCGCCGTGGAGGAGGGCCGCCGGATCTACGACAATATCCGCAAGGCCATCCAGTTCCTGCTCGGCTCCAACATGAGCGAGGTCATCAGCATCTTTGCCGCCACTCTGATGGGCTTTGTGATCCTGGAGCCGGTACATCTGCTGTGGATCAACCTGGTCACGGACAGTCTCCCGGCGCTGGCTCTGGGTCTTGAAAAAGGAGAAAAGGACATCATGCGCCGCAAACCCCGCAGCGCCACCGCGGGTATCTTTGCCGGGGGTATGGGAGCGGACATTGCCTATCAGGGACTGATGGTATCCGCGCTGACTCTGCTGAGCTTCTTTGTGGGTCACTTCATGGAGTCGGGCGTATGGGAGATCCCCGCGCGCAGCGCCGCGGGCACCACGATGGCCTTCCTGACCATGTCCATGGCCGAGATTTTCCACAGCTTCAACATGCGCTCCCAGCGGGGCAGCATCTTTACCCTCGGTACCATAAACTGGGCGCTGTGGATCTCCCTGGGCGCGGCGTTGCTGCTGACAACGGGTGTCTGCCAGATCCCCGCCATGGCGGCCGCCTTCT
>JAEEGI010027462.1_pt1 | contig 10889 bp, 9 predicted proteins | sample 8958751 | NCBI WGS metagenome assembly JAEEGI01 (sample SAMN16246545, study PRJNA631951) | gut metagenome | biome: gut microbiome; feature: rumen; material: KS-attached | host: Bos | place: Iran: Karaj | collected 2018-10 | reverse complement strand
CATCAGGAGCTGCCTTCCGATCTCCTGCTCTGAAATCGGTTTGCCAAGCATGAATTTCTCCAGCTTCTGGATGTCCTTGTAGCTGTAGAAGGTGATGCAGTCGGATGGTTCTCCATCCCTTCCTGCCCTTCCGGTCTCCTGATAGTAGCCCTCAATGCTCTTGGGAATATCGAAATGGATCACGAACCTGACGTCCGGCTTGTCGATACCCATTCCGAAGGCGATGGTGGCCACTATCACATCGACATCTTCCATCAGGAAGCGGTCCTGGTTCTCCGCCCTTGTCTTGGCATCCAGTCCGGCATGGTAGGGAAGTGCCTTGATACCGTTGATGCAAAGCAGGTTGGCCATCTCCTCAACCCTCTTCCTGCTGAGGCAGTAAACTATTCCGGACTTGCCTGGATGCTGCTTGATATAGCGGATGATGTCTTTCTCCGGTTCCACCTTGTCCCTGACTTCGTAGTACAGGTTGGGCCTGTTGAAGGAAGACTTGAAGACGGTGGCATCCATTATTCCGAGATTCTTCTGGATATCGTTCTGAACCTTCGGGGTCGCAGTGGCGGTGAGGGCTATCACAGGAGCCCTGCCGATGCTTTGTATCATGTTCCTGATCCGCCTGTACTCAGGCCGGAAATCGTGGCCCCACTCGGAGATACAATGGGCTTCGTCAATCGCATAGAACGAGATGTTGACTTCCTTGAGCAGATCCACGTTCTCCTCTTTGGTGAGAGACTCAGGAGCAACATAGAGGAGTTTTGTAACTCCTGAAAGGACATCTTTTCTAACCTCCTGGATCTGGGCCTTTCCGAGGGAAGAATTGAGGAAGTGGGCGATTCCGTTCTGTTCTTCGACGAATCCCCGGATCACGTCAACCTGGTTCTTCATCAGGGCGATCAGGGGTGAGATCACTATGGCGGTGCCTGGCATTACCAGAGCCGGAAGTTGGAAGCACAGCGACTTTCCTCCCCCAGTTGGCATCAACACGAAGGTGTCTTTCCCATCCAGAAGGTTCCGGATAATGGCTTCCTGGTCACCCTTGAAAGCATCAAATCCGAAGAATTCTTTCAACTTGGAATTGAGGACGGTGGAATCGATCTCCATATGTGGTCTTTATTTATCATTAAATTTAGGGATAAAAAACCAGATTAGCAAACTAAATAATCTCAATATGAATATTTTTTGCGATATTTGCGGGCTGGAAAATCAAATAATACTTTATAGTTATGAAGACAATCAATCTGTTTGCTGCAACCGCCATGCTCGTTCTGGCAGTGGCTTGCAACACCAAGAAGCCGGCAGGCAATGCCGCCGGTGCCGACAGCACGGGTGTAGCACCTGTCGCTGAAAATGTCGTTTCTGCAAAAGGACTTCTTCCTTCAAAGGCTGAGATAGATACCGTAAGTTACCTCATGGGTATCAACTTTGGCTCCATGATCAAGGGTTACAACCTGGGTGAACTCAACTTCAACGAAGTGAAGAAGGGTATCAACGATTTCGTGAATGCCAAGGGCAACCAGAACAATCCTGAGTTCGTAAAGCAGTTCAAGATCAACCCTGAGGAGATGAACCGCATCGTCAGCGAATTCATCGAGAAGAGGAATGCCTACACTGCCGCCGTTAACAGGGAGGCCCAGACCAAATTCTTCGACGAGGTCAAGAAGAAGGCTGGTGTCCAGACTTCTCCCACCGGACTTGCTTACCTTATCAAGGAAGCCGGTAATGACAATAAGCCCAGCGAGCAGGACACCGTCTATGTCCACTACAAGCTTTCCCTCAAGGATGGTTCCGTCATAGAGGAAGTTGCCGAGGACCAGCCTTCAGTGATGCTGATGCTCAACAGGGTCATCCCCGGATGGACCGAGGGTCTTCAGCTTCTTGGAGAAGGTGGCAAGGCTACCCTTTATGTTCCCGCCGAGCTTGGTTACGGCGAGCGTGGCGCCAACGCCATTGAGCCCAACACTCCGCTGGTGTTCGACATCCAGCTGGATTCCGTGAAGCATTACGTGGCTCCTGCAGAGTAGTACCGGAATGGCAGCTCTTGAACTGGAAGGCAGGATTTCCCAGAAATTCGCCAAGCAAAGCGGCCAGAGTGCCAGGGGACCGTGGATGAAGCAGGACTTCATCCTCGAGTTCCAGGACGGCAGTTACACTTCCGAGGTCTGCTTCACTTCTTTCGGTAATGAAAGGGTTGCGGAGTTGGACAGGTTCCAGGCCGGTGATGAGGTTAAGGTCTCCTTCAACCTCAGGGCCAGGGAATTCAACGGAAGGTGGTACAACGATGTCCGTGTCTGGCGTATCTCGCCGGCCGGGCAGCCTTCCCAGCAACCTGTGCAGTCCCCTCAGCCTCAGCTGACCCAGCAGGCACCTCCGCCCTCGCTGGACGATATGCCCGCCGAAGACGACTCCAACGACCTTCCATTCTAGGAAACTGGTAATAAGAAGTATCACTTCCTGAACCACTGCCACCCTCGGCACGTTAAGAGGGAGGGGCCCTCTGGGAGGGGCCGCGAAGCGGCGGTTCAGGAAGTGATACTTCTTATTACAGAATACCAGGTTATTATAGAATACCTAGAGGTTGATCCAGTTGATATCGGGGTCGCGGCGCCACCAGGTAAGTTGCCTTTTGGCATAGTGGCGGGTATTCCGTTGTATGAGGCGGACTGCCTCTTCTAAGGGAATCCTGCCGTCAAGATATTCAAACATCTCCTTGTACCCCACTGTCTGGAGTGCCTGGCAGTTCCGGAAAGGACTAAGGGAGCGGACTTCATCTTCGAGGCCTGCTTCAATCATTGAAAGGACCCTCCGGTCGATGCGGGAGTACAGATCCTCCCGTGGTCTGGTCAGTCCGATCTTCTCTATCTCGAAATCCCTGGTCTTGCGGGTCTTCGTCTTGAAGGATGACAGGGGGCGGCCTGAAACGATGCTCACCTCCAGGGCCCTTATCACCCGCTGGCTGTTCTTTATGTCAATTTCTGAATATGTTTCAGGGTCCCTTTGCCTGAGTTCTTCAGCAAGGCGATCTATTCCTTCGGCTTCAAGCCTGTCCCAGAGTCCGGCACGTACGGCTGGGTCCCCGTCAGGCAGGTCGTCAAGACCGTTGCAGACAGAGTCGATGTAGAACATGGAGCCTCCCGTCATTACAAGGGTTTCATGACCTTCGCTGAATAATTTCCTGACAAGTGCTATGGCATCGCGCTCATAGTTGCCTGCAGTGTAGGTTTCCGTCACCGGAACCGTCTGGATGAAATAATGCTTCACGGCGGCAAGCTGTGAAGCATCCGGGACGGCCGTCCCTATCGTCATGTCTTTGTAGATCTGTCTCGAATCGCAGGAAATCACCGGGGAACCATATTCAATGGCCTTTCCGATGCTGAAGTCGGTCTTTCCTACGGCGGTCGGCCCAAGGATTATGACGAGCCGGCGCTTCATGGCCTAAAAGTTCAGGTCTTCCGTTCCGTCAAAGACTTCCTTTCCGTCCTCATCATCGTCTTCCTCTTCATCATCGGAATCGTCATCGTCCAGGCTGACATCGTCGGAAGATGCGACACCGGCAACCATCGCTCCCCAGTCAGGCTTCTGGCCCGGGAGATGGCGCTGGGAGTCAGGAAGGTCTTCGAAGGCCACATAGCCGTTCTCGAATTCAATGGGATTGGGGCCCTTGGACTCTACGATGACTGGAGCATTAATGGTCCCTTCATCCATTCCCTCGAAGGTCACTATCACGCTCTTCCTGTTGGGAACATCGTAGAAATAGACGAACGAAGCTACTCCTGCCTTCACGGTCTGGTCCACAGTGACCAAGTCCACGGTGCCGGATCCGAGATCGAAAAGGCCGTAGCGGGCAATGACACCCCCGTCGTTGCCGAGGGCCTTGAACATTATAAGCTGGTCCTGGGGCAGTTCCATGTCGGCGCGCATCTGTTTGTGAAAGGAGTAGAGCGTGCAGCTAGGATCCATGCGGTAAACCCTGAAGAATCCCTTGATTCCGGCCAGTGTTACTCTGAATTGATAAACCATATGACTCAAAAGTTATTCAAAAGTACAAAAAATCCCGCTGCGTTGCAAAATTATGTGAAAAACGCTAATTTAGTAGATTGAGAATGAACGCATCGGAAAACATTATCCAAGACTCCTACAAGAGCATCCCCCGCCCTGCGGAAGGTTTGTTCAAGGATAATGGCAGTCGTTTCATTTCATTCGCATATCCAGTTGAGACAGAGGAAGAAGTGAAGGACATCGTAAGTGATTTGAAAAAGAAATACCACGATGCCCGTCACCATTGTTATGCCTATCGGTTGGGCTACCTCGGTGACCGTTTCAGGGCCAATGATGACGGGGAGCCATCTTCTTCCGCGGGGAGGCCGATCCTCGGCCAGATAGATTCCAGGCAGCTGAGTGACACCCTCGTTGTGGTAGTCCGCTATTTCGGGGGTATAAAGCTTGGTATTCCAGGACTCATAAGGGCTTACAAGACCTCTACCGCCCAGGCCCTTGACAATGCCGGGACCGTCGAAAAGGTGGCAGGCAACTGGCACCGGATCAACTTTGGATATGCTGAGATGAACCGGGTGATGAAAGTCCTCAAGGACATGGACCTTCGCCAGAAGGACCAGGATTTCGGGGCGGAATGCTCCCTAAAGGCCTGGGTCCGCCTTTCTTCGGAACAAGACTTCCTCCAGAGGCTCTCCGGAATTGAAGGATGCATAACGGAATTAATTTAAAATGAATATATTGTCATGCCCAAAAGTTTGATTTCAATCCAGGACTTCACAAAGGATGAGATACTCCACATCCTCGAGGTCGCAAAAGAGTTCGAAGCCAACCGCGAACAGAACTTCCTTGCAGGGAAAGTAGTTGCCTGCCTCTTCTTCGAACCGTCCACCAGGACCCGCCTTTCTTTTGAGACTGCGGTCAACCGCCTCGGCGCCAGGGTTATTGGTTTCCCTGACAACCGGAACACGAGCCAGTCCAAGGGAGAGACCCTTGAGGACACTATCAAGATCGTTTCTAACTATGTGGACATGATAGTCATGCGCCATCCGATGGCTGGCGCTGCCGACATCGCTGCATCGGTGGCTTCCGTTCCGGTGATAAACGCCGGAGACGGTGCCAACCAGCACCCTACGCAGACAATCCTGGACCTCTATGCCATCCAGAAGACGCAGGGCAGGCTCGAAGGACTTGACGTGAATATGGTTGGAGACCTGAAGTACGGCCGTGCAGTGCATTCGCTGGTAGATGCCCTCCGGCATTTCAATCCCCGTTTCACCTTCACCTCTCCCGACGAACTCACCATGCCGAAGAAGTATCTCGAGATGCTGGACAAGGACGCCATCCCTTACAGGCAGGTTTCCAGGATCGAGGAAGGTCTTAATGAGTGCGATATCCTCTACATGACCCGCGTCCAGCAGGAGAGGTTCCCGGACATGGATGAATATAATAAAGTCAAGGATGTTTACAGGCTCACGGCATCAATGCTGGGTGGGGTAAGGCCTGGAATGAAGGTCATGCATCCGCTTCCCAGGGTTGGTGAGATAGCCGAAGATGTGGATTCCACACCCTATGCCTATTACTTCCAGCAGGCCGGTGGAGGAATGTATGTCAGGATGGCGATAATCTCCTATCTGCTCGGTTACAGATAAACCGGATTAAATTAGTTTATTACTTTTAATTTAAGTAACTTTGCTGCCTAACCAGTTTTAATTCGGAATCATTCCAAATAAATCAGTTAAAAATTAAAATATTCGAAATGAAAAAGGTTCACGTATTCAATGCCGGCCCTTGCCTGCTCCCGCAGGTGGCCATTGACAATGCCATCGAGGCCCTCAAGGATTTCAAGGGCACCGGAGTCTCCGTACTCAGCATCTCCCACCGTACTAAGGAGTGGGACGAGACAATGGACGAGTGCCGTGCTCTCTGGAGGGAACTCCTTAACATTCCCGACACCCATGAGGTTGTTTTCCTTGGTGGCGGTGCTTCCCTTCAGTTCCTCTATGTCGCAATGAACTACCTTGAGAAGAAAGCTGCCTATCTCGAGACCGGTGTCTGGGCCAAGAAGGCTCTCAAGGAGGCAAAGGGCATCGGAGAGGCCTACGCCCTGGCCAGTTCAGCTGACAAGAACTATTCCTATATTCCCAAGGGCTACGAGATCCCTACCGACATTGATTACTTCCACATTACCACCAACAACACCATCTACGGAACCGAGATCAAGGAAGATATCGACTGCCCCGTTCCGCTCATCGCTGACATGAGCTCCGACATCATGAGCCGTCCCGTGGATGTGAGCAAATATGACCTCATCTATGGTGGTGCACAGAAGAACGTCGGTCCTGCAGGAGTCATCTTCGCAATCATCAAGAAGGATTCCCTCGGAAGGGTCAGCAGGTACATTCCTACAATGCTTGACTACCGCACCCACATCGACAAGCTTTCCATGTTCAACACTCCTCCTGTGTTCTCCATCTTCATGATGAACGAGACCTTGAAGTGGTTGAAGGGAATCGGTGGTGTCGAGGCCATCCACAAGATCGACACCGAGAAGGCTAATCTCCTCTACGGCGAGATTGACCGCAACTCCATGTTCGTAGGAACCGCCGCCAAGGAAGACCGTTCTATCATGAACGTCTGCTTCGTCATGGCTCCCGGCTACGAGACCCTCCAGGACGAGTTCTTCGCCTTCGCCAAGGAGCGTGGTATGATCGGAATCAAGGGACACCGTTCAGTCGGTGGCTTCCGTGCTTCCCTGTACAACGCCTGCACCCTTGAGGATGTCCAGGCCCTCGTTGACTGCATGAAGGAATTCGAAACCCTTAAGAAGTAAGTTGTCATGAAGATACTTGTTGCAACCCAGAAGCCTTTTTCTGCCGCAGCCGTAGCAGGGATCAAGGAGATTGTCACAAGTGCCGGCCATGAGTTCGCTGCCCTCGAGAAATATGCCGACGCTTCCGAACTTATCGCAGCAGTAGCAGATGTCGATGCCCTTATCATCCGCTCCGACAAGGTGACTGCCGAGGTGCTCGATGCCGCAAAGAACCTCAAGATCGTCGTCCGTGCAGGTGCCGGATTCGACAATGTAGATCTCGCTGCCGCCACTGCCCACAATGTGGTGGTCATGAACACTCCCGGACAGAACTCCAACGCCGTCGCTGAACTTGCAGTTGCCATGATGATATTCATGGCCCGTACCCAGTTCACCCCTGCTACCGGAAGCGAGGTTCAGGGCAAACGCCTTGGAATCCAGGCTTTCGGCAATGTCGGACGTCTCGTAGGCGCCAAGGCAAAGGCCCTCGGAATGGAAATCCTCGCCCTCGACCCGTTCCTCACTCCCGAGCAGATCGAGGCCGGTGGGGCAAAGCCCGTCTTCAACCTTGACGTTCTTTATTCCAACTCCGACTACGTCTCCATCCATATTCCTGCCCTTCCTTCCACAATCAAGAGCATTGGTTACGATCTTATTACCAAGATGCCGAAGGGTGCTACCCTCGTGAACACCGCCCGCAAGGAAGTCATTGATGAGGAAGGTCTTGAGAAGGCCCTCGAGGAGCGTCCCGACCTCAAGTACGTCACCGACGTCATGCCGGACAACTATGCTAAGCTGCAGGAGAAGTTCGGACTCCGCGTCTTCGCGACTCCCAAGAAGATGGGTGCCCAGACCGCTGAGGCCAACATGAACGCCGGCCTTGCCGCCGCACGTCAGATCTGTGACTTCTTCGCCACCGGCAACACCCGTTTCCAGGTCAACAAGTAGTGTCATTCTGAACGAAGTGAAGAATCTATGGTAAGAGTAAAACCTTTCGCGGCAATCCGTCCGCCCAAAGACATCGTTACCGAGGTTGCTGCCCCGCCGTACGACGTTCTGAATTCAGCCGAGGCCAAGGAGATGGCAGGGGAGAAATCCCTCCTCCATATCACCAAGCCCGAGATCGATTTCGAGCCCATGCTCGAGGACCACGACCAGAGGGTCTATGACAAGGCTGTCGAGAATTTCAAGGCATGGCAGGCAAAAGGCTGGCTTAAGCGCGATCCCAAGGAGTGCTACTACGTCTATGCCCAGACAATGGAAGGCCGTACCCAGTACGGACTTGTACTCTGTGCCCACACTGATGACTATGCTACCGGAAAGATCAAGAAGCATGAGTTGACACGCAAGGACAAGGAGGATGACCGCATGGTCCATGTCCGTATCCAGAATGCCAACATCGAGCCTGTCTTCTTCGCCTACAAGGACAATGACATCCTCAACAAGATAGTCGCCCAGACAGTCACCCGCGAGCCTGAGTACGATTTCATTGACGAGAATGATTTCGGTCACAAGTTCTGGGTCATTGACGATGCCAAGACAATCGACCAGATCACCCGTCTTTTCTGTGGTGATGTCGAGGCCTTCTATGTGGCTGACGGACATCACCGTACCGCTGCGGCTGCCCGGGTCGGAGCCGAGAAGAGGGGACAGAATCCCAATCATACCGGCGATGAGGAGTACAACTTCTTCATGGCGGTCTGCTTCCCTGAGAGCCAGCTCAAGATCTTGGACTACAACCGTGTTGTAAAGGATCTCAACGGCCTGACATCAGAGGAGTTCCTCGCTGCTCTCGGAAAGGACTTCACCGTTAAGGAAATGGGTACGGATATTTACCATCCGGACCATCTCCACAACTTCTCGATGTACCTTGACGGCAAGTGGTACTCCCTAGAGGCCCTTCCCGGAAGGTATGACGACAAGGATCCTATCGGAGTACTGGATGTTACAATCCTTTCGAACCTTGTCCTTGACGCCATCCTTGGAATCAAGGACCTTCGTACGGACAAGAGGATAGACTTCGTCGGAGGAATCCGCGGACTCGGGGAGCTTTCCCGCCGCGTGGACTCCGGAGAGATGAAGGTGGCTTTCGCCCTTTATCCGGTCTCGATGAAGCAACTGATCGACATTGCCGACACCGGCAATATCATGCCTCCGAAGACCACATGGTTCGAGCCCAAGCTCCGTTCCGGTCTCTTCATCCATTCTCTCGACTAAGTTTCCATTTTTAGGAATTAGAGTGCTCCAGGTGGTTCATTATTTGGACCACCTGGAGCGTTTTTCATGCCTTTATGCTCTATGTGCTCCGTTTCATGAACCACATGGAGCAGTCGCACGAATGATGGGGATGTCGGCAGACAGTGTATAATTGGAAGAACGAGGAAAGTTTATTATTTTTGATATCGTTTTATTAAGCCGTTGTTCATGTCATGATGACCAAGCCTATTGTCAGAAGATCAGTACTTTTCTTCCTATCTGTTTCTGCAGCTTTCCTGCTGACTTCTTCGGCCAGGCCGGTTAAACAGGAAGAGCCGGGTTATCCCATTTCTCCGGTGCAGTTCACCTCAGTGAAGGTGACTGACTCATTCTGGGGACAGCGTCTTAAGGCTTCCCGTGAGGTGACAATCCCTCTGGCTTTCAGCAAGTGCGAGGAGACCGGAAGGTACGAGAACTTCGTCAAGGCAGCGCATCCGAGCGATGACTACAAGGTGGGTGGCTACTCTTTCGACGACACGGATGTCTACAAGACAATCGAAGGTGCCAGTTATGTCCTTCAGACTTATCCGGACAAGAAACTTGAAGCCTATATTGACAGCGTCCTTACAATAGTAGCCAAGGCACAGGAACCTGACGGTTACCTTTACACCGCCCGTACGATGAATCCGAAGCATCCGCACGAATGGGCTGGTGAGCGCAGGTGGGAGCAGGTGGAAGAACTGAGCCATGAGTTCTACAACCTTGGACATATGGTTGAAGGGGCCGTTGCCCATTACCGTGCGACTGGCAAGCGTAATTTCCTCGACCTGGCAATCCGCTATGCCGACTGCGTATGTCGTGAGATAGGAGAAGGTGAAGGCCAGGTGGTAAGGGTTCCCGGACATCAGATCGCCGAGATGGCACTTTGCAATCTTTATCTGGTTACCGGGGACAGGAGGTATCTTGACCAGGCCAAGTTCTTCCTCGACCACAGGGGGAAGACTGAACACAGGGATGCTTACAACCAGAGCCATCTTCCCATCCTCGAGCAGGATGAGGCCGTCGGACATGCCGTAAGGGCTGCTTACATGTATTCAGGAATAGCTGATGTTGCCGCTCTTACCGGAGACCAGGCTTATATCGATGCCATAGACAGGATCTGGGAGAATATAGTCGGAAAGAAGCTTTACATCACCGGAGGCATCGGAGCGACCAACAGGGGCGAGGCTTTCGGGGCGAATTACGAACTGCCCAACTTGAGCGCTTACTGTGAGACCTGCGCGGCCATAGGGAATGTCTATGTCAATCACAGGATGTTCCTTCTCCATGGTGACTCCAAGTACTATGACGTCCTTGAACGCACTCTCTACAATGGACTCCTTTCTGGGGTGTCCCTTCAGGGAGACGGCTTCTTCTACCCGAATCCTCTCGAGTCTGACGGAAGGCACAAGAGACAGCCATGGTTCGGCTGCGCCTGCTGCCCTTCGAACATCTGCCGGTTTATTCCCTCTGTCCCGGGATATGTCTATGCCCTGAAGGATGACGAACTGTTCGTCAACCTCTACATGTCCAATACCATGACCCAGAAGGTTAAGGGTAAGGATGTAGTCCTGAGGCAGGAGACTGACTATCCATGGAACGGAGATGTGGATTTATTCATTGACAAGAATGCCGCAAAGAACTTTACTCTGAAACTCCGCATTCCAGGATGGGTAAGGGGAGAGGTCGTTCCAGGTGACCTTTATTCCTATGCTGATGGCAAGACTCTTGGCTACAAGGTGATGGTAAATGGTCAGGAGGTAAGCGCAGAACTAGACAAAGGCTATTTCTCGATAACCCGCAACTGGAAGAAGGGGGACAAGGTTTCTCTCCATCTGGACATGGAGCCAAG
>JAEEGI010027461.1_pt1 | contig 10889 bp, 9 predicted proteins | sample 8958751 | NCBI WGS metagenome assembly JAEEGI01 (sample SAMN16246545, study PRJNA631951) | gut metagenome | biome: gut microbiome; feature: rumen; material: KS-attached | host: Bos | place: Iran: Karaj | collected 2018-10 | reverse complement strand
TGGTCAGTCTCTCGGCCGGCACCGACATTCAGGTGAAAGGTAGAAAGGTGGCCGAACTGTACGTCACCGCCGACAACCTGCTGAACCGTGCCTACCAGAACCACCTGAACCGTCTGAAGTATGCCGACGAGAACGTGGTCACAGGTCGTCGGGGCATCTACAACATGGGCCGCAACATCACGTTCAAAGTGGTGGTGCCCATCACGCTATAGCGGGGCAGTCGCTTTTTCCGGTGCATGACGGCTGCGCACTATTTAGACTGTATGCACCGGAATTATCGACTGCCCCGACAATTTATGTATTTCTCTTACACCATTCAAGGATATAATCATAGCTGTCGCCTTTGTGGCCTCTATACGAGCACATGTGCTTTTTATTCTTGGCTTCAGCAATGATAGAAATGGCTTCCTCAGAACGATTATTATGGAGTAAAGCCATAATATAATCTAATCTGTCATTATCCATGGCTCTGACTCTGCTTTCATCAGGATAGAAAGTATTAGCATCTGGATGATCCTTGAGGAATTGATAAACGTCAGATGATACTTTTTCAAATACTCCATTCCATATTTCCTCTAAGATATCTACAGTATAACAATCAGGATTATTTACTATGACATCATATCTTGCAATTTCTTGAGAACTAATAGCAGCACAGCCCCAGCCCCTTAGACTCATAGACGGTTTCTTTTCTTTCTCAAACATGCCAGTTATTTCCCACCACAAATCATCAAAGTAAAGGGGCTTAACTTCTAACGATGCATCTTTGGGCTGTAGGTGAAGCAAACAGAAAAAATAATCCTTTTCAACTTTCCAGTCAAGATAGCCACTCTGCCGCCATCCATATCTCTTAGCAACTTTTTTGCGTGCAGCATCATCATTCTTTTGAAAGTCTTTTCTTGTCATATTCACTACCATTAGGATTAGCCAATTTTGCAGGTGCAAAGGTACAACTAAAAAACGGTACTGCTTTCCTATTACTTGCAAAAATAACTTTTTTTATGACCGCAGCCGTGCTGTGCAACTATTCAGTTCACCACCGGGGCCTTTCCCTGAGCAAAACGGGAAATAACACGTTTGTTATATAGAAGCGAATCACGCACTATAGTCTTTTAGTGCCCCCTTTCGGGGCAGAAATCTCACAAATCAATCCAAATCTTACAATTATGAACTATAGATTTGAGAGATTTGTATGATTTCTCGCCGTAGGCGACTCCCTTTAACCAATTCGCTACATAGATTACCGTGCTGCACAAGACAAGAAAATCCCCGAGACTGCTCTCGGGGATTATCTGTTAGTAAGCGTGGTCGGTCAGTAGCTCATCCTTGTCGAGCTTCTTCTTGTCGATGGCTCGCCAGCAATAGACGATGTAGGCCAGGACAAAGGGGACGAGCAGCGACACGTAGAACATGGTGCGCAGGGTGAACTCGCTGGAGCAGGAGTTCTGCAGCGTCAGCGACGACTGCAGGTCGGCAGTCGAGGGGTAGTAGGCGGTGCCGTTCCATGCCGACGTGAGCAGCAGGGCCAGTACCACCAGTACGGTGCCGATGCCGGCAGGCCAGATGCCGCCGACGTACTCCTTGCTCATGATGGTCTTGCCGATGCCGAAGAGCACCAGCACGACGCCAATCAGCAGCAGCACGAGCAGGTACCACATCTGGAGCAGGTTGGTCAGGTACTTGTTAGGCTCCATGTAGATGAGTCCCTCGGCGTTCACGGCATAGCCGTCCTTCAGGATGAGGTGGACGAGGTAGGCCACGAAGAGGATGAGGAACGGCACGGCAGCCCCGATGAGCCTAACGCTGCCCCGGCTGCGGATGTCCTCGTCGTTGACGTTGTTCATCACGTAGAGGATGCCCAAGGTACGTGCCAGGAAGACCACGGCAAAGCCGAAGACCAGCACCCAGGGGTTGAGCAGGGCGTCGAGTCCGTGCGAGGCATTGGCCCAGCGGCTGATGATGGGGGTCATGGCGCCCACGTCAATGAGGTTGTTCTTCTCGATGATGAAGTTCGAGCCTTCGAAGAAGGTGGCCACGGCGCCGCCAAGCAGCAGCGGGCCCACGATGCCGTTCAGCGTGAGGAAGAACTGGAAGGTGCGGGGGCCGAGGAAGTTGCCAATCTTGTTCTGGAACTCATAGCTGACGGCCTGCAGCACGAACGTGAAGAGGATGATCATCCACAGCCAGTAGGCACCGCCGAACGACGTGGAGTAGAACAGCGGGAACGAGGCGAAGAAGGCTCCTCCGAAGGTGACCAGCGTGGTGAACGTGAACTCCCATTTGCGGCCGGTGGAATTGTAGACGAGGCGGCGTCCCTCTTCGGTGTATCCCAATGAGCGGGCCACGGAGTTGGCTCCCTGAACGAAAAGCAGGAACACCAGTATCGCTCCTAACAAGGAAACGACGAAGCACCAGTAATGCTGTAAGAATTCGTATGTCATAGTTCGGGTCCTTTCTTGATTTGTTTAAGCATGATGTTGATTTCCACGGCAAGCATGGTGGTGAAGAGGATGAGGAAGAGGAAGAACGTCAGGATGACGCTCGACGAATGGAGGTCGCTGACGGCTACCCAGGTGGGCAGCATGTCCTGAATGGTCCAGGGCTGACGGCCGAACTCAGCTACCAGCCAGCCGCTCTCGGAGGCGATATAGGCCAGGGGCACCAGCGTTATGGCCAGCCAATAGTGCCAGGCAGGCAGTCGGGTGATGTCGTATCCGTCGGCCTCGGTCTCGGGCAGCAGTCCGATGGCAGCTAACAGTCGGCGGGTGATGACCGACAGCAGCGGAATCCGGAAGGCCAGCAGGCAGATGGCGCCGAAGAACAGGATGAACAGGCAACCGAGTCCCACCATGATGCGGAATGACCAGAAGTTGATGGGGACGAAGGGCACCACGTCGTTGCGGTCCTTGATGTAGCCGTAGCCGAAGTACTGCATATTCTCCTTGAGCACTGACAAGTTGGAATTGACAGCCTCCTCACTTGCACCTTCGGCCTTGGCCTTGCGGTAAGCAGCCAATGCCGTGATGGCCTGCTTGCCCCGCTCTATCTTCTCCTCGATGGAGGGCTCCACCTTGCCGTCGGGCGTGGTGTAGCCGTTCAGAATGTCGTTGATGCCGGGCACATAGCCGTGGATGTCGTTGGTCGCCATGAACGAGAGGGCATAGGGCATCTCAATCTTCAGCGGTGCGCTTTCCTCGTTCTCGTAGTCGGGCTGGCTGATGGGGTTCACCCAGGCTACGGCAGTCAGACCTACATCCGTACCACCGTTATAGAGTGCCTCCATAGCGGCCAGCTTCATAGGCTGTGCCACAGCTACGTCCTGAGCCGACTTATGACCAGTGGCAGCTGCCAGTACCGAGGCTACCAGTCCCACGACGGCGCCAATCTTGATGCTCTCGATGGCCAACTTCGTCTCGCGCTTCTTCAGCAGGTACCAGCTGGAGACGGCCACACAGAAGACGGCGCCGACAATCCACGCCGAGGTGACGGTGTGGCAGAACTTAGAGACGGCAAACGGCGAGAGGGCTACCTCAGCAAACGACACCATCTCGTTGCGCATGGTCTCGGGGTTGAACTCGCAGCCAACGGGGCACTGCATCCAGGCGTTGGCCACCAGAATCCACCAGGCTGAGATGGTGGCACCGAGGCCCGTCAGCCACGTCGAGGCCAAGTGGAAGCCCCGTGATACCTTGTTCCAGCCGAAGAACATGACGGCCACGAACGTCGACTCCATGAAGAAGGCAACGATGCCCTCGACGGCTAAGGGTGCTCCGAAGATGTCGCCCACAAACCAAGAGTAGTTTGACCAGTTGGTGCCGAATTCGAACTCCAGGATGATACCCGTGGCAACACCCATGGCGAAGTTGATACCGAAGAGCTTCTGCCAGAACTTGGCCGTGTCTTTCCAGAAGCGTTTCTTCGTACGATAATAGCAGGTCTCAGCGATGCCCATGATGACGGCAAGGCCGAGCGTCAGGGGCACGAAGAGCCAGTGGTAGATTGCCGTGAGGGCGAATTGCGCTCTTGACCAGTCGATGGTTCCGGCATCAATGTTTAGTAGAATGTTTGTCATATTGTTATTGGTTTTTAGGTTATTGCGCACGTTCAACCAGCTCCGTTGCTACGTAGCCTGCCTCGTCGCCTTTAGCTTGCTCTTTCAGGAAGTTGGGAAAGAAGAATACCTTGAGGACGGCGAAGATGATAAAGAGCTTGATTAGGATGATGGCCCATAGCGTCCGTCCGAGACGCATATTGCGGAATCCGTCGTAGTAGAGGTCGAAGACCCTATAGGCGAAGTTGTCTTTTTTCATAACCCCGTTCTTTTATTTCAGATTGCAAATATAAAGAAAAAGAAGTTAACTTCCAAACAAAAACTTAAATTTCTTTGCCATTTCGATGAAATTGCGTACCTTTGCACCCGTTAATTAACAAAGAAATGAATAAAAAGATTTTAATACCACTCATAGTGGTGATACTCGCCTTGCTTGGCGGTGTAGTTTATTTGTCGATGAATCTGAAGGAACAGAAGCAGGTGAATGCTGACATGCAGGAACTTGCCGCACTCGACAAGCAGGAGATGGAGAATGAGTATGAGCGTTTCACCTTGCAGTATAGCGAGATGAAGACTAAAATCAACAACGACTCTATTATTGCCCAGCTGACACAGGAGCAGATGCGTACCCAGCAGCTGTTGGAGGAGCTGAAGAAGACGAAGGCCGACGATGCCCGCGAGATTACCCGACTGAAGAAGGAGCTGGCTACGGTGCGTGCCGTACTGCGCGACTATGTCATGCAGATTGACTCGCTGAACCGTCAGAATGAAAGGCTGCGTGCCGAGAACACAAGGGTGAAGGGCGAGCTGGCTGAGCGTAATACGCAGATTGCCGGCCTGAGCAGTGAGAAGGCTTCGTTGTCGGAGAAGGTGGCCATTGCCGCTCAGTTGGATGCCACGAACATCCAGTTGCAGGCTCTGAAGACCAGCAAGGGGCTGTTCAGCAAGGAGAAGACCAAGGAGGTGAAGAAAATCAAGGACTGCAAGACCATGCAGGTCAGCTTCACCATCTCCCGTAACGTCACCGCCTCGAACGGCACCCGCACAGTCTATGTGCGCATCCAGAATCCTGGCGGCAACACGCTGCGAGGTGGCGGTACGTTCCCCTACGAGAACAAGAATCTGGAGTACACGATGAAGAAGAGCATCGAGTACACAGGTGAGGAAACGCCGCTGACGCTCTATTGGCAGGTGTCGCAGATGCTGGAGGCAGGCGACTACCGTGTCAGCATCTTCTGCGACGGCAATATGATAGGTAGCAGAACCTTTGGTTTCAATTGATAACTTGTATGAACAGACTAATAGGATTACTTTTGCTTGCGGGTGCCGTGGTGCCAAGTGCTGGGCAAAGGCTGTTGTCGCTTGACAGCTGCCGGGCTATGGCACTGCGCAACAACAAGCAGCTGAGTGTGTCGAAGGTGAAGCAGGACATTGCTGTCAACCTTCGTCGGTCGGCCCGCACGAAGTACCTGCCGCATGTCAGTGCCCTGGGTACCTATATGCACACCTCGGAGCCAGTGCAGCTGCTCAGCAACGATCAGCAGAGTACGCTGTCAAACTTAGGTACCGGGTTGGTCAACAGTCCTGACTTCCAGCAGGGGGTAGGTGCTGTGCAGGAAATGGTGGGAGGACTGGGAAAGGCTGCCACGGCACTGAGCATGTTAGGCATCAGTACTGACCAGCTGCAGGCACTCTCAGGGATGATTCAACAGTCGCCAGAGAAGATAGAAGGCACGCTGAACGCCTTTGGCCAGAAAATTGTCGATGCCTTCGACACCGATACCCGTAATGTGTACGCAGGAACCATTATGCTGACGCAGCCCGTCTTCATGGGCGGTAGCATCGTGGCACTCAACCGACTGGCCGACATCAACGAGCAGATGGCCCGGAACAGTATAGACGCCAAGGAGCAGGCCACCATCTATGCTACCGACAAGGCTTACTGGCAGGTGGTCTCGCTGCGCCATAAGCAGCGGCTGGCTCAGGCCTATCTCGACCTGGTGAAGCAACTCGACGATAATGTCAACAAGATGATAGAGGAGGGCGTGGCCACCCGATCGGACGGCTTGAGTGTCGACGTGAAGCTGAACGAGGCCGAGATGACGCTGACCAAGGTGAACGACGGACTGGTGCTGTCGCGTATGCTGCTCTGCCAGACCATCGGCCTGCCGGTGAACGAACAGATTATCCTGCCCGAAGAGGAGGCCGAGAGCGTAGCTGCTGTAGCCTTGGCTCCACAGTTAGATGTGGCACAGGCCATGGCTAACCGCCCCGAACTGAAGCAGTTGGAGAATATGACGGCCATGTCGCACCAGGTGACCAACATCCTGAAGGCGGGCAACCTGCCGATGGTGGCCCTGACCGGTGGCTATGCCGTGAGCAACCCCAACGTACTGAACGGCTTCCAGAAGAACTTCCGTGGATTCTGGAATGTCGGTGTGCTGGTGCGGGTGCCCATCTGGAACTGGGGTGACGTAATGTATAAGGTACGCGCGTCAAAGGGTGCCACCACCATCCTGAAACTGGAGCTTGCTGAGGCCAGGGAGAAGATTGAGCTGCAGGCCACCCAGACTGCCTACCAGATGGACGAGGCCAACAAGCGGCTGACCCTGGCCGAGACCAGCGTGAAGCGTGCCGACGAAAATCTGCGTACTGCCAACCTCGGTTTTGCTGAGGGTGTCATCACTCCTACCACGGTGATGGAGGCCCAGACGGCCTGGCTGCAGGCGAAGTCGCAGAAGATTGATGCCGAGATTGACGTCCGGCTCTCGCAGGTAAACATGAAGAAGGCCCTTGGCGCACTTCGTGCTAATGATTAAAGAACAAAGAACCAAGAAAAAAAGGAATAAAGATATGAGCGCAAAAACACAGCATAACAACATTCTGCTCGCCATTGTCGGATTTGCAGTAGTCATTATCATTGTAGCCTTGATAGGCTTCTTTACATTGGGACGTGACCCTGAAATCATGCAGGGACAGGTAGAGGCTTCGGAATACCGTGTGTCGAGCAAGGTGCCTGGCCGTATACTGGAAATCCGCGTGAAGGAAGGCGACTACGTAAAGGTCGGCGACACGCTGGCCATTCTCGATGCTCCCGATGTGCGGGCCAAAATGGAGCAGGCACGGGGTGCCGAGGATGCAGCCTCGGCCCTGGAGCTGAAGGCACTGAATGGTGCCCGCAAAGAGCAAATACAGGGTGCCTACCAGGTGCTGCAGCAGGCCAAGGCCGGACTGGAGATTGCCGAGAAGTCGTACAAGCGCATCCAGCGGCTGTTCGACGAGGGTGTGATGTCGGCACAGAAGCGCGACGAGGTGTTTGCCCAGTATAAGGCGATGGAGGCCCAGTGTAAGGCTGCCCAGAGCCAGTATGACATGGCTGTCAACGGGGCCCGTCGCGAGGATAAGCTGGCTGCTCAGGCTCAGGTCAACCGTGCCCGTGGTGCCGTGCAGGAAGTGAATTCCTATTTGGGCGAGACGGTGCAGATAGCCCAGATGGAAGGCGAGGTCAGTTCCATCTATCCCAAGGTGGGCGAACTGGTGGGCACAGGCTCACCCATTATGACCATTTCCATGATGAACGACATGTGGGGAACGTTCAACGTGCGTGAAGACCAGTTGAACGGCCTTCAGGTGGGAACCGAGTTCTCGGCTTTCGTTCCTGCGTTCAACAAAGATATCAAGATGAAGGTCTATTACATGAAAGACCAGGGTTCCTATGCTGTCTGGAAGGCCACGAAGACCAACGGTCAGTACGACTTGAAGACCTTCGAGGTGAAGGCCCGTCCCGTCGATAAGCTTGAAGGTCTGCGACCAGGCATGTCGTTGGTGGTTAAACAGTAAGAGGTGGAGAGGTTAGCACGCATCTGGCAGATCATGCTCCGCGAACTGCGGATACTCATCAAGAACCCTATTTACGGGTTCTGTATGGTGGTATTCCCCATTATCGTGACGATATTCTTTACATCGCTCTTGGAGGAGGGACTGCCCGAAAGTCTGCCTATTGGCATTGTTGACCTCGACAATACTTCGACCACCCGTTCCATGGTACGCCGTCTCGATGGCTTCCAGGGTTCGCAGATTGTTGACCATTATCCTTCTGTTGCTGAGGCTCGTCATGCCATCCAGCAGAACAAGATTTACGCATTCCTCTATATCCCCAAAGGCACTACTGACAAGCTGCTGGCCGGCCGACAGCCCAAGATATCGTACTATTATAGCAATGCATCGGTGATGGCAGGCTCGCTGTTGATGAAGGACCTGAAGACCATCAGCACGCTGGGTTCGGCGGCTGTCGGACAGGCCTCCATGCGTGCCCGAGGCTTTACCGATGGCCAGATACAGGCCTTCTTGCAGCCCATTCGTGTCGACCTCCATCAGGTGGCCAACCCCTGGTCCAACTACAATGTCTATCTTTCGACTGTGATGGTACCGGGCGTGATGATGCTGTTTATCTTCCTGATATCGGCCTATAGCATTGGCACGGAGTTGAAGTTCGGACGCTCCAAGGAATGGCTTGCTTTGGCCAATAACAAGATCTCCGATGCACTTGCCGGGAAATTTCTGCCCCAGTTGTTGATATGGCTTGCCATCGTCTTTTCTTACCAGTATTATATCTATGGTGTACTTCACTTCCCGCATGAGGGTGGAGTGTGGCAGATTATCCTTATCGGACTGCTGCAGGTGCTGGCATCCATAGGCTTCGGCATTTTTGCCTTCGGACTGATGCCGTCGCTGCGTATGTCGATGAGTGTATGCTCGCTGTGGGCTGTGCTCTCGTTCTCGATGGCTGGCTCCGCATTTCCTGTGATGGGCATGGATGCCCCGTTGCAGTCGCTGTCGTGGCTGTTCCCCCTGCGCCACTATTACATGATTTATCAGATTACCGTCTTCAACGGCTACCCCATGCTCGAGGCCTGGTTCCACTTCGCGGCCCTTGCAGCTTTCATCCTGTTGCCGTGGATGGTGGTTGGAAAGATTAAAAACGCAATGCTCACCTATGTCTATATTCCATGATATGATAACAGCCTTCCACGACGCCTGTTATATTTGGGCGCAGGAGATGAAGCAAGTCTTCCGTGACGAGGGCGTGCTCATCTTCTTCATTGTCGTGCCGCTGGCTTATCCGTTGCTCTATTCATGGATATACAACAACGAGGTGGTTCGCGAAGTGCCCGTGGTCGTGGTCGACGACTGCCATAGCGGGACGAGCCGTCAGTTCATCCGCAGTTGCGATGCCTCGCCCGACGTCCGCGTGTTCTGCTATGCGGCCGACATCGACGAGGCCAAGTCCTTAGTGAGCCGCCAGTTAGCCAAGGGCATCTACTACATACCCTCCGACTTCGACGAGCAGTTAGGTCGCATGGAGCAGGCTACCATCAGCGTTTACTGCGACATGAGCTTGATGCTCACCTATAAGGCCATCTACCAGACGGCTATGGCGGTCAGCCAGAAGATGGGGGCCGAGATACAGACCAAACTCTCGCAACCCTATACCAAGCGGGAGGCCCAGATTTCCGTGCAGCCCCTGGCCTACGACGATGTGCCCATCTTCAATCCCGGCGGCGGTTATGGCAGTTTCATCCTGCCTGCCGTGCTGATACTCATCCTGCAACAGACGCTGGTGCTCGGCATCGGCTTGTCGGCAGGTACAGCCCGCGAGAACAACCGCTACCACGAACTCATACCCATCGACCGCCACTATCAGGGTATCTTCCGCATCATCGGCGGAAAGTTCATGTGCTACTTCATGATTTATATTGTCATGGGTGCCTACCTCACCTTGTTTGTTCCGTGGCTGTTCTCGTTCCCCATGCTGGCCCATTGGCAGGACCTGCTGGCTCTGATGCTGCCCTACCTGCTGGCGTGCATCTTCTTCGGCATGATTGTGTCGTGTATCGTCCGTTACCGCGAGAACGTCATGCTGCTCATGGTGTTTGTCTCGTTGCCCCTGCTGTTCCTGACGGGTGTCAGTTGGCCCCAGGCCAGTATTCCGCCTTTCTGGCAGGGCATCTCGTGGCTCTTCCCCTCCACCTTTGGCGTACGTGCCTACATTCGCATGAATACCATGGGCGGCACGCTCGGCGACGTTATGCTGGAGTATCGCATGCTTTGGCTGCAGGCCATCACCTATTTCCTCATTGCCGCCATCGTCTATCGCCACCAGGTTGTCCTTTCCCGTCAGCATGCCTTGGAGCGGCTGGAGCGTATTGGCCGTAAGCTGGAAGTGGTCGAACAAATCAGACGACGGAAAAATGCGAGAAGTGAAAAGTGAGAGGTGAATAATTGTTATTTTATTTGGCCGTCTCGTGACAAATTGCTATCTTTGTGCCCGATTTTTTAGTTAACCCCTCGTCGCGCCCTCGGGTAGGGTGGGGATGTGCCGACAAAACGACGGCCCTCGAGTAGGGCTGGCATGGTGCAAAGGGATATGTATAACATTTAAAACAATAATTGCATTATGGCAGAAATGAATTTTGGTGGCGTTATCGAAACCGTAGTCACCAGCAAGGAGTTCTCACTCGAGAAAGCACGTGAAGTATTGAAGGATGAAGTCATCGCCGTCATCGGCTATGGTGTGCAGGGTCCCGGACAAGCCTGCAACCTGCGCGACAACGGCTTCAACGTCATCGTCGGACAGCGTCAGGGCAAGACCTACGACAAGGCTGTGGCCGACGGTTGGGTGCCCGGCAAGACGCTCTTCTCTATCGAAGAGGCTGCCGAGAAGGGTACCATCCTCTGCATGCTGCTCTCCGACGCTGGTCAGATTCAGCAGTGGCCCACCATCAAGCAATACCTGAAGCCCGGCAAGACCCTGTACTACAGCCACGGCTTCGCTATC
>JAEEGI010027459.1_pt1 | contig 10890 bp, 3 predicted proteins | sample 8958751 | NCBI WGS metagenome assembly JAEEGI01 (sample SAMN16246545, study PRJNA631951) | gut metagenome | biome: gut microbiome; feature: rumen; material: KS-attached | host: Bos | place: Iran: Karaj | collected 2018-10 | reverse complement strand
ATCTGGGATATCTTATCGGAGCGGCGTTAGTCATAGTAGGAATTGTGTTCATCGTCAGGTATTTTGTGACGGATGCATACAAGAATATGAACGCCTACGGGTTCTCCTCTGGTACACTTCTGGTGATCCTCGGAATATGCGCTCTTCTACGCGCGGAGGCGATAGGCATCGTGTTTGATCTGGTGCTTGGCGTATCGGTGCTGCTTATGGGCATCATCATTCTCCAGCATTCCCTTGACTTAAAGCGCATGTCGGACTTCATGTGGGTGGTCGCTCTCATATCCTCGCTGCTTGCTGTTGCCTGCGGCGTGATCATGATACTTAAGCCGTCGCCGGACAAGATCGACTACACGAAATATAACTGGTGGGCTGTGCTGATATCCTCCGGACTGGGGTTTATCTTCAATATATATACGCTGATAAGGGTTGCGATCTTCAACCGTCATGAGAAGAAGGCGGCAGAGCAGGAGGCAAAGGATCGTGAATCAGCTGCAGCAGCGGCAGCACAGGCTGATGCAGGTAGTTCGACAGCAGATACAGATGCGGCATCCGGGTCATCATATGCGGGGACGTCATATGCAGGAACAACATCGGCGGATGAAACATATACATCGCGGACAGCGGATACGGATGCAGGCTTGACGCCGGCGGACGCGATCATGGGTGCAATATCAACGATTGGCGATCAGGAAACACCCGGGAACGCATCATCGGACATAGAGACATACGGATCCGGATCGGGATATGATGATTATTCGAACCGGATTCTCAGTTATGATCTGAAATCGGGCGGCTCAGACTTCTCCGTAACAGGAGGAGAGAACGTGTATGATACGGCAGGATCCGGCGTATCAGACTCTTCCGTAACAGGAGGAGGGACCGGGTATGATACAACGGAAACCGGTGCATCAGATGGACTGGATGCAGCCTCCGGAATTGATGCTACGGATACTTCCGATGCGGATTGATGAATATCCCCACTAAACCGGAGTATTTGAAATGACTGAATTCCCTTTATTAGTACAGGAGAAAAAATGGATAACCCTTCAAACGAAAACTACGACGAACTCATAGATAAGATAATGAATCATCTTGACACAGAGGTCTCGGGCGGCTCAATGCGCATGAGCGTGAACGTACAGGAGACAGTTACGGATTCTGAAGAGATTTCTCACAAGTGCTGTCAGGCCTATGGCACCCCCGCAAATGAAACCATTGCCAAGCTTGACATGTATTCGGATTCACTTTTGTCAGAATAGAACAAGAGCAGAACAGAGTCGGACAGAACAGAACAGAGTCGGAAAGAACAGGACAGGCGCCTGTTCTTTTTTTTCGCAGAGCCGACGAAAGGATTTCAACTGAGCCACCGCAAGGATGTCAGCAAAGGCTGAGCGGCGGCTCGCAGGATGATCAGGGTGCGATTTCATCTTCTCTTGATTCGCAGAGCCACAACCCTTGCCAAACATATGTCATTGACTTCAATGGCAAGAAATGCGTAATCAGGCAATTATTGTGATTTAATATAATATAGGGGTTTTATATACGGTCCGACGGAGTATTCGGAATATTACGCCGGAGCGGCATAGAGAATAACTATATGACTGACACTGCGTCCTCCGCTGCGTATAAAATGATATGTCCGAAATGGGGCAGTTTTATGTAGGAAGGGGACAGAAATGCCCGGAAGATGAGAAAGAGCGAAGATAAAAGCGGAATGAGGCGTTCTTTTTTCGAGATACTAAGGAAAAGAATGCCCGGAAGATAAGAAAGAGCGAAGAAATAATCGAAAAACAGCATTCTTTTTCTAAGATACTAAGGAGGAGAACCAAAATGAGAGTGATCAAAAGAACATTAGCCCTGCTTCTTTCAACAGTAATGTGGGCGTCGATGCTGCCTGCCGGTGTATACGCTGCAGAAGCGGATATCCATGTGTGGGATGAAGTATCCCGGGGTATCACGGATACACAGGTATCAGCAGATCCAGCCGTAGATCAGAAGACAGGCGCGGAGTCTGAAGATGCGGTCGAGCCGGATAATGACATCGTATACGGTGAGACGGATGAATGGTATTACGGCATCGACGGGACCAATGTGATCCTGTACCAGTACATCGGTGCGGTTACGGAATCGACGGACATAGTTGTTCCGGCTACCCTCACTGTAAACGGGCAGACTTACAATACCATCCTTGACGGATTGCACGATGAGATGCGTACGGTCAGTTCGGGTATCTGGTATTATACGTTCCCCAGCATAGGCCCCGGCAGAGATTTTAACAGTATCGTCATCAGTCCGGGCGTAAAAGCGGCAGAGGATATTTCATATCTGTTCAGAAGCAGGGATGTGGGTGCCGGTCCTGTCTCGATTGATGCACATGAGCTGGATGTGTCCGGAGTTAAGAAAATGAATGGCATGTTCCAAAGCAATACAATGCTTGAATCCGTGGACATTTCCGGCTGGAATGTTTCCAATGTAACGGATATTTCTGATATGTTCTATTATTGTGGAGATGACACTGCCAAGGGTATCAGCATCAACCTTACGGGATTATCCTTTTCAAACGTAACGAACGCCGTGGGGACTTTCTCGCGTGTCAAGGCACACTCAATTACAGGGCTTAACACTCTTGGATTTGGTAAAGTCCAGAACATTGAAATGATGTTCAGCTGGTTCAGTTCACCCAATGAGCTTGACGTAAGCGGATGGGGAGTATCTAAAGTAACTAAAGCTTACGGTGCATTCGATAGTACAGATGTACCCGCGATCAAGATGCGAAACTGGAAGTTAACATCCATTCAGGAGTGTAACATGTTTTTTAACTGTTCAAACTGCACGCTTCTTGACATGAGCGGTGTTGACGGATCGGCGTTTAAGGCGGAAATGAACATGTTCAGTTACACTGACTATATTGACACGCTGATCGTACCGATAAATGTTCCCGAACCGGTGATGCTTGCCAACAATTATATATATTATGACAGCGCGGGGAAGGAATTTACACATCTTCCTTTATACCAGACGAAGACAGATGTAACTCTTAAGAAAAGCGAAGTACCGACAGGAACAACGCCTGCGGATCCGGAGGAACCCTCCAACCCGACGAATCCCACAGATCCGACGAATCCCACAGATCCTACGAACCCCACGGATCCTACGAACCCCACGGATCCTACGAACCCCACGGATCCTACGAATCCCACAGACCCGACGAACCCTACGGATCCCACGAATCCGACAGAACCGACGAACCCCACGAATCCGACGAACCCTACGAATCCGACAGAAACTGAGGAATCCGCAAACCCGATAGACTCTTATGAGACAGGGGACATCAATCTTGTCAAGGGACAGAAGATCAACATCTATGACAGGCTTATAAAGGAGATGGAGGCCAACAACATCGATCCGACCGAAAAAGGCGGAAAGTTTACCCTGGAGGAGACCAATACCAAGCCGATAACCCTTACCGACAAGGGCGTATTGACTGCGAAGAACAAAGGCAATTGTTACATATACTGGAGTACTCCCAATAAACACGGCAAGCTTACCAGACGCTACAGATTTGATTTTGATGTAAAGGTCTGTGAGTATACCATTAACAACAAGACTCTGACGCTTACATATGCCGGTCAGACCGCTGACGGCAGCGATGCGATATTCTGCAATGTCGATCCGACAGAATGGAAATCGGCAAATCCCAAGGTTGCGACCATAGGAAAAGGCAGCGGCAAGATCACGGCGGTAAGCAAGGGCTCTTCAAAGATAACCGCAATCTGGAAGACTGACCTCGGACAGGTAAGCGCTTCATTTACCCTGAAGGTAAACACGCCGGTACTTAACAAAACAGAGGTGACGATCCCTACAGGATCCAAGTTCACATTAACGGTTAAGAATGTTCCGAAGGAATCATATTTCTACTGGGAGCTTGGGGAGGCCAATGATACGATCAAACCCGAAGCCAAAGGAATGTCAGTTACGCTGACTGCATTAAAGCCCGGTGTAAACACCTATACCGCCTGGGTTGATGATATTCCCTATACATGTAATATCACCGTTCCGGAACCTTCAGCAAAGAAGAGTCCCATAATACTTAACGAGAAAAAGAGTGCGTCAATATCGCTTACCAATACAAAATTAAAGCCCGCGGCATTTACATGGAGATCAACGAATCCTTCGGCTGCAACGGTCAATAACAAGGGTAAGGTCACAGCGGTAAAACGCGGCTATGCAACGATAGTCGGAACCACAGAAGGAGGCGTAAGGGTTTCCGTACCCGTGACCGTAAACTGTCCGAATAAGAATGATTTAAGCATTCCTGTGGATCCAACGATCGGTATAAGCAAGACTCCGGTATCGTCGTCGGCTGCAGGTGATACTGTAGTCGGTGACGACGCCTCCGGGATTACCATGACGGTTCCTTCGGGAACATTTTCGAAAGACACAGAGATAGAAGCAAAGCCCCTTGACCAGAAGCAGCTTAAGAAGATGGGCGCTTATAAGACAGGCGTATTCGATGAGATAATCAATCCTGTTGAAATAGATATTGAAGGCTATGAGCAGGGTGAATTCTTCGGTACGGATATGATGCTTACCATTCCCGTGGAGAATATGACCGCCGATAATATGACGTCATATGTATTTGCATATTATGACGAGAACGCCAAGGAAATGAGGTATCTGTATCCCGATAAATATGATCTGTCCAAGGGCGAGATATCGATCGAACTCCCCCACTGCTCAAAATGGATGGGAGCCAAGCTTTCACGGCAGGAGGAGATAGATGCATTCCTGAATACCTACAGTACACAAAAAGCTGTGGAGAAGGGACAGTATGCAAAATCCGCCGCCGAGCTTGAACCCTATATCAGGAAAAAGGCAGAGGCGCTGGGGCTTCGTGAAGAGGCCACGAAAGACCTGATCCAGGCTACCATCAACTGTCTGGCGACTCATGTAGGTGGAAAATATAGTGATGGAGGCGCGCCGCTGAAGGGCGCAGCGATCGAGCTTGGAACCAAGACCACGACGGGACTGGCGCGCGCATACGCAGACGGCGATAAGGAAACGGCAGTAAATACATTTGAGGATGTTATGTGCGGGGCAATGTCAAAAGCATGGGATAACCTTAAGTTCAGTGAACGTCCCGCAAATGTATTTACCCAACAGATCATAAATCCTACAGCAAGTCAGGCAGTAGGCAATATGGCCAATGTCATCAAGATGGTCGCAAACCTTAAAAACGGCAAAAACGAGGAAGCCAAGAAAGACTTAAGCAATATCCTTCAGAGCATTCACCCCGCGGCCGAAATGGCCACCAAGGGCACTGCGTTTGTGGCATCCTGCGTAAATGTTGAATTCACTTACTGGAAATCCAATAAGGTGGAGGAACTGTATCAGATTTATAAGAATGGTCTTAAATCAAAATGGTTTGGTCAGACTGTCTCTCCGGGAAATGAAGAGGAATTCCTCGAGTATCTGAATTATTCGGGCGGACTGTGCTGGTCCAAGGGAATCAACCGCTTCTACCAGATGGATAAGATGGAGGAAATGTGGAAGGAAATAAGGCAGCGGGATAAGGAATGGGAGAAATATAATTCCTATTATGATCTTCCGGAAGCAGAGAAAAACAAACTTCAGAATCTTGCAGAGAAAAAGCTGATGGAGTATTTCAAGATCCGCCGCGAACAGGAGGCAGAGGCAGCGAAGATCAAAGCGCAGGAACAGCAGTGCATAGAAACCATGATGAATTACAGTTACGGTGTGCTTGAACCCTCCAATAAGCAGTTCATGGAGTTCTTTGGTGAGAAATCAGAGGAAGACTATAATGTGACCCGCAGGCTTGAAAGGCTTGTGAATGTCAGGTCATTTGTATCCCAGTATGTGAATGAGGAGAATCTTGCGCGCTATTCTGCCGATGAGGGAGGATTAAACTATGGCGATCTCATGAATACCTGGGTTAGGCTTGCGACCGTGAACAGACTTTGGGAGAGTACGGATAATAAGGAACAGACGATCAACGAATTCTGCCAGTATCTGGAAACTAATAATATACTAGCTGAAGGATACAATACTAAAATCGAAGGCTTCAGCTTCGATAAAAGAACGATCGGATACGCTTCGTGTGAAGCAGAATGGAGTGTATTCGAAACCGGCCAGGCAGTGTTTTCAAAAGAGGGAGACTGGTATGAGATCAACGTACCGGGCAGGCAGGATATTCCGATAAATGACGCCGGCACAAGCGAATTGATCGCCCCGAAGCTTGACCTTGCAAAAGTTGATACAGAGGGGAATTTCTCGGTTAATAACGGCCCTCTTTCCATGCAGGGAACATTTGACGCCAAAATGAAGACAGGCAGCGGAACATTTACCTACAAAACTTCCGCATCCATGTACTATTACAGCGCTTCGGACCTGCAGAGTTACATAAGATCCAATGGGAATATGGTGGGATTTAATGGTTTCCGTCAAGAAGTTAGTTTGTTTTCAAATTTCATGACTGATTGCGAAACCGAAACAGAAGTTTCGGGAACGTTCACGATCTATCCCAGCAGTAACAGTCTGCAGGAAGTCATTTTCAAGCTGACCGGAGCGGGAACGGTAACTTATATGGGTAATGCGATATCGTCCATATATGATTATAACGACTGGTTTAAGAAAAATCCGGATACTGTAGTCAGCGAAGCGCCGATATACGGCGTAAAACAGGTGGATTTCGTCACTACAAGCCATGCAACCCTTGTACCGAAGAATAAGACCAACTAACAGACTCAAGCTTTCGTGTGAGAACATACTGAATAGAAAAGATAGGAGGGAAACAGTATGAGATTAAGATATGGACGATTGCTGGCAGCGTTGACTGCTGCGGCGGTACTGGTCACAGCTATGCCGGTTACTGCGGCGCAGGACACTTCAGGTATCATGGAAGAAGCCGGTAATGACAGTACTGATCCCGGTATCATCGATGTAATGACAGCAAATGTTGATCCGGTAATGGAGAGCGATACAGATGTCCTTTCTGCAGATAGCGATAAGGATATGCTTTCTGCAGATAGTGATACGGATACTCCGGCTGCACAGAGTGATAGCGGGATACCGGCATTGACAGAAGAACAGACTCAAAAGGATGGATCACCGGCACATTTTAGTGATGATCAGGGTATATTCTTCGAGGAAGTACCTGAAGGCTTCTATGATGATGAAGCGATCAACGCCGCAGGTGCAGACAGTATCGAAGCTGATGAGGGATATATCTACAGCGACAGCTACTGGGACAGATATACCAGTTATTATTACTATAATCAGATGAGTGCTGATGAGAAGAAATTCTATGACAGCCTTGATGAGGCATGTCGAAAGGTTCTTTCAACCAACAGCGACTTTAATACAGTCGGAGGTACATCAACCGACAAAACCTATACCTGGTATCAGCTGCCCACAGCTTCCGCAAAAGGATTGTCTGAAAGCAGCGCACAGAATGTATTCTGGATTTTCTATTATAATAATCCTCAATATTATTTTGTCGACAATCATATCAGGTGGAGTGGAACCACGTACTACATGATGATGGGGGAAGAGTTCCATCTGGGATCTGACCGTGCAAAAACCACCGCAGCCATGAAATCCCAGCTGGATTCGTGGATGAGCGAGATTAATTCGCTAAGCTCACAGATAGACAGGGAAAAGAAAGCCCATGATGTTATATCAAGGGATGTCAGGTATCAGCTTGGAAGCCCTTTTAATCAGAGCGCCTACAGTGCTGTCGTCAATCATGTATCTGTCTGTGTCGGGTACGCCAAGACGCTTGACATGCTGTTAAACGCTGCAGGCATAGATTCCGCGGTGGTGAACAGTGAGGATCACGCGTGGAATCTGGTGAGAGCCAACGGAACATGGTATTACATCGATGTAACCTGGGATGATCAGGATTGGGGTACCAGATATGATTATTTTAACCGCAGCGCATCAGCTATAGCGGATTCTGACCATACTCCCAAATCCATGTGGAAAAAATACCTGCCGTCGTTGACTGCAGATTCCGGCGGAAGCGCCTCCGGTACCGCTGCAGCACAGGGTACAGTATCAGCGCCCGGGGATACGCAGAGCAAATCGGGAACAAAGTACACCGTATCATTGTCTTCAGACAGCGGAGCTAAGATATGGTACACGACCGACAATACTGATCCTGGATCAGCGTACTCCAAGAGCCTTCTGTATAGCAGCTCCATTTCTGCGGCTAAAGGTACGGTGATCAAAGCACGTGCGGAGAAGAGCGGATATTATGACAGCCAGACAGTTACGATAAATGTCGGATCCGGGTCGGAACCTGAACCTGATCCGGTCACGCCTACGCCAACACCTACACCTACGCCCACTCCTACCCCGGAACCGGATGATCCCGACCTTCAGCAGTTCACGCTCTTACCGGGGCAGTATGAGGACACTTATCATGAAGGAGATTCGGTCTGGGATGATGATTTTGCCAGTGCATTCGGAAACGCTGCCAGAAAACGTACTGTAACATACAGAACAGCCCCGGTGGGAATACTCGCCATGTCAACAAAGACTATAAGGGGAATGAAGAGACAGCGGTTTACCGGGAAAAAACCCGGTACAGCAACCATATATGTTACCAGATCCTGGTCCGGATATAAGAACGAAAGGGTTCTGGCACAGATCACCGTAACCAGGCCTGAGATATCGAAGGCGGATTCAAAGCAGACTATCAATAATATAAATAATATCTTCGAGATGGATGACATTGTCGAGTGGTCCAACGGAGTTATTCCGTCTGAATATGATGTTACCTGGAATTCATCAAATGAAGCCGTTGCATATGTTGATGAAACCGGCAGTGTCACGTTCTTTAAGCCCGGATCGGTGAAGGTAACAGGCACATACACTTCAGGTGCAACCGGTAAAGCGACTGTAACTGCTACATTTAAGGTAGTAGTTCCGTCATTAAGCAGAACATGCGTGGTTTTAAAACCCGGAAAAAAAGCCACTGTGAAACTTAAGAATGTCAGGAAGGGTGCCACGGTCAGCTGGTCAAATACCGGTTCCAGCGGAACTTGGGAAGGCGTGACCGGTGGTTCGATGAACGAAAAACTGATAATAACAGCGGATAAAAACGGCAGTGGTTGTTCGGTTTCAATTGCCACAGTAGACGGGATGAGCTTTTGCCTTATTATCGGAATCGATAATCCCAAATTTAAGGAGTATTCGGTATATGGAGGAGATCCTGTAATGGGAAGATATGATTGTAAAGCCATGGCGGAATTCCTGGATCAGGTTAACCGTTACAGACAGGCGCAGGGTCTGGCTTATATTCAGAATATAGGTACACTCGGCAAAGGATCACAGCTGCGCGCCAGAGAACTGCCTTTCATGCCTTCATTCTGGAAGCGTCCGGATGGAAGTGCTGATATTAACGCATACGATAGCAGTGTTAAGTACAGATATGAAGGAGTAGGCCCCGGAGGCGGTAAGGCTGCGTTTGATGCATGTATGAAGCAGCAGTTGTTCGTTGACTACATCTCGAGCAGTGATACCACTATGATCGGTATAGGTATTTTCGTGACCAAGCAGAACTATCCGATAAAGCTGGGAAATACAACCAGATACTTCAAACGGTTTATCGCAGCGTCATATGGCTGAGCGGCCTGATCTGCTGACAGTATTTAACGATATCGCGATAACGGGGATAAACCGGGATCAGAGGAAAACATGTGCGGTTCAATGCCTGTTATTTAGACTGACGGGCCGGGGGGGCTAAGGAAATGATGATTTAATGGTGTTTCCTTTGAATTTCGGAGAATGCAGGCAAGAACAATTAAATATAGCTATATTGTGAAACAGAACAGGACAAGCGCCTGTTCTGTTTTTGTGTAATCCTTGCCAAACAATTGTCATTGACTGTGGCGGCAAGAAAAGAACTGCCAAATGATTCTTGTGTTTTAATATATCGTAGGGACATTATATACGGTCTGACGGCATATTCGGATTATTGTATTGATAGCACGATAAGAATGGGAAATATGACTGACATTTAGACCTTCATTCCGTATAAACATATATGTCTGAAATTGGATCAGTTTACGGAGGTGGGATGATGAAAAGAGGATTCAGGAAATGGCTGGCATTGGTGATCACAGCAATACTCATAGCAGGAATGCTTCCTTCGGATGCGTACAGAATATTTGCACAGGAGCTGACAGGTAGTGGAGATGAGAGCGTCATATATGACGATACAGAGGTTATATCCGGGCGGAGTACTGCTTCGGAGGAGCCTGCTGATGAGGGGAAGGAAGATAATGCAGAGCCGGCTGACGAGGAGCAGGTTGATCAGGTAGAGCCGGATTCTAAGGAGATCACATATGGACTGTGGATAGGAGAAAAACAGTTCACAAGCGCTAATCTGGTCATTGACAAGAATGATATAGCAGGCGTGACAGGATCTGCCGAGTACGTACCTGCTGATAATGTGCTGAAACTAAATGATTTCAGCTATAGCGGACCCGGAGGAGAACATGCGGGACCGGAGGATGGACAGGTTGTCCGCTCGACCATATATACGGATATCGCTCAGCTGACCATAGATGCGTCAGGAGTGAACTCCATCAGCGTCACGGGGAATACGGAAAATATCGCTGCAATATGTTCTGTGGCGGAAGGTGAACTGTATTTTTACGGTGAAGGTGAGCTTAGGGTCAGCGCCGCAGACTGTGAGGGAAGCTCCATAGCAGTATATGGCCACGGAGTGGATGCAACCAGACTTAAGTTGATCGTATCTGGCGGGAAAAGCCAGTCCGGACACAGTTACGGAATCAAAAGCGAGAGCATAACGCCGGCTAATGCGAATGAATACTCATATCCCATCGGCGGAGGGGCAGGTGC
>JAEEGI010027456.1_pt1 | contig 10890 bp, 11 predicted proteins | sample 8958751 | NCBI WGS metagenome assembly JAEEGI01 (sample SAMN16246545, study PRJNA631951) | gut metagenome | biome: gut microbiome; feature: rumen; material: KS-attached | host: Bos | place: Iran: Karaj | collected 2018-10 | reverse complement strand
GCCAAGCTGGCCGGCCTCGAGGAAAAGAAGAAGTTCGCAGCCCGCATCGCCGGCATCAAGGGAAGCGAAGAGTAGAAAGGAGATCCCATGTCCATCGTAGCGATCCAGAAAACAGCATCCGACAGTTTCGAAGACATCAAGAAGGCCGTTGCGAAAGTCGTCGCGGACATCGGCGGTCTCGAGGATATCATTAAGCCCGGATACAAAGTCATTATCAAGCCCAATCTCGTGGCGACTCCGACAGACCGTCTGTCCGGCGGCGTCACCCGCTGGGAAGTCTGCATGGCCCTGTACGAGATGGTGCAGGCGATCGGAGCGACGCCCATCCTGGCGGAATCCTCCGCCTGCGGGGTCAATACCGAAGACGTCATCAGGAAGTGCGGCTATCAGGATCTGAGGGATCAGGGCATCCCGTTCATCAATCTGAAGGACAAAGCGAATCCGGTCTGCTCCATGCCCATGAAGAGCGGCACCATTCTGAAGTCCTTCCAGACCTGGGAACTCGTGCGCGACGCGGACGCCATCATCACCGTGCCCGTGCTGAAGACCCACGACCAGACGGAGATCACGCTGGGGATGAAAAACTGCAAAGGCCTGCTCTGTGACCCGCAGAAGAAGGAATTCCACACGAAAGGCCTCGTGGATTCCGTGTGCGATCTCGTCGAAACGCTCAAACCGTGCCTCGAGATCATCGACGGCACCTACGGCCAGCAGGGTCTCGGGCCGATCTACGGCGAGACGAAGAAAATGGATCTGATCATCGGGTCCAAGGACCTGGTCGCCTGCGAGACCGTCGCGGGACTCATCATGGGATACGAACCCGAAGAGGTGATGATCACCCGGGAGGCGTACAAGCGGGGCCTCGGCGAGATGGATCTCGCGAAGATCGAGGTCGTCGGCAAGCAGATCGACGAGGTGAAAAGCCGTTTCAAGAGGACGAGCGAAGTGGAGATCGAGGGCATGCCGAAGAGCTGTAACCTGATCTTCGACTATCAGGCCTGCACCGGCTGTCACAACACGGTCATCAGCTCGCTGTTCGACATGAAGGGCGAAGGGCTGATGGACTATCTGGAAAATATGAATATCGTCGTCGGTCCGGTCAGGGCGGATAAACTGCCGGAAGGCGCGAACGCTGAAAACACAGTCACGATCGGCATCTGCGCGAAGAAGAGCGTCGGAGACGCGCTCGGTCTGCGCAACGCCGTCGGCTGCCCGCCCAACAACGCGACCGTCGTACAGGCGATCCTGGGCGACCGCAGGGAGTACGGCACCCGGTACGCGTCGAAGGAAGAGTAGGCGGATATCGTGAAAACAAGAAAAAAGAGCGGCTGCGCGGCCGCTCTTTTGTTATCGACAGTTTCTCTTATTCGTTGTCCTTCATCACGCGCAGGAAGTTGCCGTGGCAGATCTTGTCGATCTCGTCGTCCGTAAACTTTCCTTCCAGCGCGGCCACGACCTGCGGGAAGCCCGCGAAATCGCCGAACTCCAGCTTGCTGGAGATGCCGTCGAAGTCGGAACCGAAGGCAAGCGCTTCGATGCCCGCTTTCTCCTTCATGTATTCCAGATGCTTTACGATGTCCGCGATGGACGTGTATTCGGTCTCTTCCTCGTGCAGGAACGCGTCGTAGAAATTGACGCCCACGACGCCGCCGGCTTCGCCCAGGGCCTTCAGCTGTTCGTCCGTCAGGTTTCTGGGATGATCGCACAGCGCTCTCGCGCAGGAATGGCTGGCCGCGAAGGGCTTCGTGCTGGTCTTCGCAACGCCCCAGAACCCGCCTTCGTTCAGGTGGGAAACGTCCACGACGATCCCGTATTCGTTCATCTTACGGATCGCGTCGTAGCCGAAGGGCTTCAGACCCATCATATGTTCGCTGAAATCTCTTCTGTTGGGGTAGCCCATGCAGTTTTCGTTGTTCCAGATGAGGCTCGCCATGCGCACGCCGTCTTCCTTCATTTCGTCGATGCGCTCCATCTTACCTTCCACGAAGATGGAATCCTCCACGGTGAGGATGGCGGACAGCATGCCTTCCGCTTTGTTCTTTTCGATGTCCGCGACCGTTCTCGCCTGACGGATGACGTCGCTGTTGTCCTTCATGGCCTGGAAGAAGAACTTCTTCGCGGTCTTATAGTAATCGTAATAATCCACGCCGGCTACGTGGTGTCGCTCCGCGGCTTTTCCCGTAGGGATCCAGATGGCGAAGCACTGCGCCAGGCTGCCGCCCGCGGCCAGTTTGTCCAGGGAAATATGGCCGTCTCCGCTGCGGAAATCAGCTCCGTTGGTGACGCATTCGACGATGGTGTCGCAATGCAGATCGATGATATTGAAGTTTTTCATGGATGATGACCTTTCTGTGCGGAGCAGGCAGAAATACGCTTCGCACAAATAATATTTTAGCGATTGAGAAGCGGGGGCGCAAGGCATATAATAAAAATGTACTACGTTAATCCGTGCGTTTTTCATTGAGAAAAGGAGCGAAAATCATATGAATATGGTCAGCGAGATCAAAGGAAAGCACCTGTGGTTCGACGGCTGCGATACCGTGGAACTGGCGAAGGAATTCGGCACGCCTCTGTACGTGTATTCCAAGACGGATATCGTTTCGAGGATCAACGAGCTGAAGGAATGCTGGATCAAGCCCTATCCCAAGAACCGCATCGCATACGCCGCCAAGGCGTTCTGCTGCATGGGCATGTATAAACTGTGCGAGAACGAAGGCATCTCCATGGACGTCGTATCCGGCGGAGAACTGTACACGGCCATGAAGGCCGGCATCAATCCGGCAAAGCTGGAATTCAACGGCAACAATAAACTGCCGAAGGAACTGGAGGCAGCCATCGATTACGGCGTGGAGCGCATCGTTATCGACGGCGTGCAGGAACTGGAGCTCATCGAATCCATCTGCAAAAAGCTGGGCAAGAAGACCGACATCCTGATCCGGGTCACGCCCTGCGTCGAAGTCGATACCCACGACTTTATCGTGACCGGCCGCAAAGACTCCAAGTTCGGCCTGAACATCGAGCCGGAATTCATCTTCCCGTACGTGAAGAGAGCCATCGATTCCGAATACGTGAACTTCCACGGCTTCCACTTCCATCTGGGCTCCCAGCTGTTCGACGTCAAACCGTTCCTCGACGCGACGGCAGTCATGCTGCAGCTTATGAAGGATACCCGCGAAAAGTTCGGATTCGTCTGTGACGAACTGAACATCGGCGGCGGCCCCGGCGTCACCTACATCAACGAAGAGAGACCGCCTTACCGCTACTTCTACGATCCCGTCCTCGAGAAGGTCGAGGCGTTCTGCAAGGCGGAGGATTATCCGATGCCGGCCATGATCTGCGAACCCGGCAGATCCATCGTGGCGGAAGCTGGCCTGCAGCTGTATACCGTGGGCATGACCAAAGAGGTCATCGGCATCCGCAAGTACGCCGCCATCGACGGCGGTATGCCCGACAACATCCGCCCGGCTCTGTACGGCGCGAAGTACAAGGGCATTGTCGCGAACCGTGCGGACGAACCGGCCGACGAGACCGTTACGATCTGCGGCAAGTGCTGCGAAGGCGACTCCGACATGATCATCAAGGACGCCCCGTTCGCGATGCCCAAAACCGGCGACATCATCGCGGTGTTCTCCACCGGCGCCTACGGCTACTCCATGGCCAACAATTACAACCGCAACCCCATCCCGGGCGTCATCCTGGTGGAGAAGGGAAAGGCGGAATGGATGGTCAAACCGCAGACCTACGAGCAGATGATCTGCTGCGACGTCATCCCCGAATCGCTGAAGTAATACCGTTTTGGCAACAGAAAAGCCGGTCCCGCGGGACCGGCTTTTTGGTGTTTCTCGTTTAGTGCTTCGTCCAGTCCAGGTTGAGGGATTGGGTAAAGCGGGTGGCTTCCTTGGGATCTTTTTCCCGCAGGGGCACGTAGTCTTCGCCGAACAGGTCTTCGAGCTTCAGCGCCTGGAAGGGCTTGAACGGGTCGTCGCGCTTGACTTCCTTTTCCAGATCCTGCAGGATCTCCTTGCGCTCTTCCGCTTCGCCTCCCGATGCTTCCAGTTCCGGCTCGGGCAGTTCGACGGGTTCGAATTCCACGGTCTCCAGGCCTTCTTCGATCTTCTCGATGTTCACCGCGGCGCGCTTCGCCAGCGGATCTTCGATCTCAGGGGCAGGGGCGGGCTCCGCTTCGGCTGCGGCTGCTTCCTCCTCCAGCTTTCTGGCGCGCAGGGAGGGAATATTCTCCGGACGGGTCCACACCGGCGCTTTGGCTTTCTCGAGGATCTCTTCTTCCACCGCCGGTTCTTCTGCAGCGGGCTCTTCCGCCGGAGTTTCGACGGGAACCTCCTCTACAGGAGTTTCTTCGGCCGGCGCGGTCTTCGGACGCAGGACTTCCGTTACGGGCAGTTCGTCTTCGGGCGTTTCCGCAGGGGCAGGCTCTACAGGAGCAGGCTCCCGGACCGGCGCGGCTGCCGGTTCTTCCGCCAGAGTCCTGATCTCTTCGACTTCCTCCGGCGTGAATTCCATCGTCGCTTCCGACGCGGGGCGGCGGGCAGCTCTTCTTTCCTGCAGTTCCTGCATCTTGGCGGCTCTCTGTTCCGCCAGTCTGCGCTTTTCCAGGCGTCTCTGCTCTTCGCGCTGTTCTTCTCTTTCGTGCCAGCTCGTGCTGCGGTTCGCGTTTCTCTGCTTGCGTTCCGCTTCTTTCGCGGTCTTTCTGGCTTCGGCTCTTTCCTGCGCTTCGATCTCGCGGTCCGTCAGCTCGTGCTTGCGCATGTACATGGAATATACGAGCTGGGACAGTCCGTTGACGATGAAAGCGGCGCCTACGAGGAACATGGGGTTCATGTATGTCGTAAGGGAGGGCATCAGCATGATGACGCCCAGAATGGTGCCGGCCAGCGCCAGCGGCATGATCTTCGCCCAGTCCTTCGGGCGGTAGCGGCTGACCGCGAAGCTCTGCGAGACGCGCGTGACCCCGGAAAGGGTCATCCAGGTGCCGAAGAACAGCGTGACCATGGCGTCCATGACCTCGTTGTTGAGCACGGCGAAACCGAACAGCGTCGTGACCATGCCTTCCACCAGCACGGTGTCGGGCAGGCGGCCCACTTTTCCGGAAATGATGTAAGAGCCCAGAATGCACAGGCCTGAGATCAGCATGACGAGTCCCAGGATGAAGGCGAGCCCCGTAAACGCGTTCGAATAAAAGGCAAATGTAAAGGCACCTGCGACAGCGAGCAGCATGCCGGATATGACAATCAGGATCCTCATAATCGTTCCTTTCTGAAAACTAAATAATTATATAGAAACGCGGGCCATAAGTCAAATCTGCGGCTTGCAAGCGGGGTGCCTTTGTATTATCCTTAAACTTGAGAGAATATGCGTTTTAAGGGACAGGAGGGAACTCATGACTGAATACAGACCGATCAAAGAAGGCAAAGTACGCGAGATCTACGATATCGGAGATCATCTGATCCTGGTCGCGACCGACCGCATCAGCTGCTTCGACGTGATCCTGCACAATACGGTGAATCTGAAGGGGAAAGTGCTGACGCAGATGTCGAAATTCTGGTTCGACCTGACCAAGGACATCGTCCCCAATCATATGGTCTCCACCGACGTGAACGACATGCCCGAGTTCTTCCGCCAGCCCCGCTTCGACGGCAACAGCATGATGGTCAGGAAACTGACGATGCTGCCTGTCGAGTGCGTCGTCCGCGGCTATATCACCGGCAGCGGCTGGGCCAGCTACCAGAAGGACGGCACGGTCTGCGGCATCGAACTGCCGAAGGGCCTGAAGGAGTCCGAGAAACTTCCCGAACCCATCTATACGCCGTCCACGAAAGCGGATCTGGGCGACCACGACATGAATATCTCTTTCATGGAGAGCGTGGAATGGCTGGAAGACCGCTTCCCGGGTCACGGATACGAATACGCCGCGAAGCTGCGCGACCTGACGCTGGCGCTGTACAAGAAGTGCGCCGCTTACGCGCTGGAGAAGGGCATCATCATCGCGGATACCAAGTTCGAGTTCGGTCTGAACGAAGAGGGCGAGATCGTGCTGGGCGACGAGATGCTGACGCCAGACAGCTCCCGCTTCTGGCCGCTGGAAGGCTACGAAGCCGGCAGGAGCCAGCCGTCCTTCGACAAGCAGTTTGCCCGCGACTGGCTGAAGGCCAACGATCACGACTGGACGCTGCCGCAGGACATCGTCGACAAGACCATCGCCAAGTATCTGCAGGCTTACGAGCTGCTGACCGGCAAGCCGCTGGAATAAAAAAGCAAGACCGCTCCCCTGTGGTTTTGCGCGAACAAATGATATAATCTATAACGATGCGGGCAGCGGTCTTTCGTTACCCGTATCGTACCGCTAAATGAGTCCCATAAATGGGTCAAAAAAGAAAAAGGAGTAAGAATTAGAGATGGCTGGAGTAATTTTCGGAATCATTATCGTATTGCTGCTCATCATCCTCGCGATCCGCTGCATCTGCATCGTACCGCAGGCGAGCGCATGGATCGTGGAAGCGCTGGGTCAGTACAGAGCGACCTGGGGCGCGGGTCTGCACTTCAAGGTGCCCATCATCCACAGAGTCGTCAAGAAAGTCTCCCTGAAGGAGCAGGTCGCGGACTTCGAACCGCAGCCCGTGATCACGAAGGATAACGTCACCATGATGGTCGACTCCGTCGTGTTCTTCTACATCTTCGACGCCAAGCTGTTCGCTTACGGCGTGGAGCGCCCGATCGCCGCGATCGAAAACCTGTCCGCCACGACCCTGCGTAACATCATCGGTTCCATGACCCTCGACGAAACGCTGACGAGCCGCGACGACATCAACAGCCGCATCACCGCGATCCTGGACAACGCCACCGACAAGTGGGGCATCAAGGTCAGCCGCGTAGAGGTCAAGAACATCGCGCCGCCCAGAAGCATCCAGGAAGCGATGGAAAAGCAGATGAAGGCAGAGCGTGAAAAGAGAGAAGCGATCCTGACCGCCGAAGGTAAGAAGCAGTCCGCGATCACGCTGGCAGAAGGCGAAAAGGAAGCCGCGATCCTGCGCGCAGAAGCCGTCAAGCAGCAGCGCATCCGCGAAGCGGAAGGTGAAGCAGAAGCTCTGCTCGCCGTTCAGAAAGCCAGAGCGGAAGGTATCCGCATGATCAACGACGCCGCTCCGTCCGCGGGCTACCTGACCATGGAGAGCTACAAGGCCGCCGAAAAGATGGCGGACGGCCAGGCTACGAAGATCATCGTTCCCTCCGACATCGCCAACCTGGCAGGCACGCTCGGCGCGCTGTCTGCAGTCGTCAAGGAACCGAACGAAGCCAAGGGAGAATAGTTCATGGATGTCAGTTCTATCTTTGAGATCATCTCCGGGATCATCGCGTTTATCATGGGCTTTATCCCGCTGATCGTGATCCTGTTCGTGATCTCCCGCCTCAGCAAAGCTTCGAAAAGGCAGCAGGGACGGCCGAACACGCAGGGCGATCCCAACGCCTGGCTGCAGCAGCGGCAGACGAAGAGCAAACTCGTCAAACCCCTCGCGTCGAACAAGTCCGGAGAATACCGTTCGGATAACCGGTCGTTCACGTTCGGTAAGAGCAAGGCGGGCGCTTCGCCGCGGGCAGAAGCCGGCGGCAGTCTGGCGGAGACCTTCATGAAGGACGACCGCAAGAACGACTGGCTGGCCCGTCAGATGCGCGAAGAGGAGAGGATCCTTCGCCGCGGCGATCTGATGGATCTGGGCGCGTCCCACGCCGCCAGCTGCGACGCGGAGCTGCTGAAGAAGTACCACCTGTACGCGGAGCACGACGATTCCGTGGATAACGGGGAATATTAGAGTGCAAATACAAAACCGGCCTTGCGGGGCCGGTTTTTATAATGTTTCTGTAATGGTTTTTCGCTTTACAATGCGGCAACGTTTCGTTATAATCGAATTCCGTTGCGCTGCAGGCGCAACCAGACAACTGAATCACTGAAGTGTTAGGAGGCTGAATGAGTCAATGCACAAATCGGGATCTGCCGGCCCTGGCCGGACGATTTCTGAAGCAGGAACTTATTGCACGCGGCATCACACAGGAGCAGTTCGCAGAAATGGCTCACGTGTCTGACCGTACAGTCCGGAGATGGGTGAGCGGCGAGATCCACTCCCTGGACGCACTATCCGACATCGCCAATGCGCTTCAAGTAGAGGTAAGGGACATCTTCGCAGAAGATGTCCCTGCGTATTTTTTGCACAGGACACATCCTGTCCTGTTCATGGGTCACATGCCGCGATACAATACCAAAGCAATCACAACACGAAAGGAGGAATGCACCACAGAATACTTCACTCAGGAACCAAGGAGGACAAATGAATAACAAGATCGCAGGTTACGAAAACGAAAAGCGCGAACTCAGACAGCTGCGGCACATGCTGCATCACGCGGCGGAGTACCGGGAGAAGGGCGTAAGGATCCCCAGAGGCGTGGCGCTGTACGGCGAGCCGGGCATCGGCAAGACGGTGCTGGCAAGGTCCATCGCGGACGACGGCATCGGGCTGGTGGAGCTGCGGGCGGCAAACTGCTGCTCGGAGGACGCCGGAAACGCGATCCGCGAGACGTTCGAAGTGGCGAGGCAGCAGGCGCCCTGCGTGCTGCTGCTGGACGAACTGGACAAGATCGCGGGCACGAGCGAGTCGTATTTCATGGAGAACAACGACGACGTCCGCAAGATCCTGCTGCAGGAGATCGACGACCTGCAGGACACGGAGGACGTCCTGGTCGTGGCGACCTGCAACGATACGGACTGCCTGGGCAGCGCGCTGCTGCGGCCGGGCAGATTCGACCGGGTCATCGCGGTGCAGGCACCGGACGAACCGACGCGGCGGAAGATACTGGACCTGTATTTCACGGGGCTGAAGCTGAAGCAGCGGCTGGATCTGGACCATATCGCGAAGCTGACGAGGGGCTACACCGGCGCGGAACTGGAGTGCCTGGTCAACGAGACGGGGCTGCACGTTCTGGAAGAACGGCGCAAGGTGGTGACGGAGAAGGACGTGCGGACCGTGATGGACCGCCTGGCGCTGCAGGGCAGGGAACGCATGCCTTCGCTGGAACCGGAGGAACTGCGCAAGGTCGCGGTCCACGAGGCTGGTCACGCGGTCGTAGGCCTGGCGCTGGCGCCGGAAAGCGTGATCGGCGCGACGGTGCTGTCGCAGGGAAACAGCGCGGGACACGTGCAGATCTGCATGCCCGGCGGGTGTGCCAGCGTGCGGCAGGTCGAAGACGAGGTGACGATCCTGCTGGCCGGGCGGAAGGCGGAACAGCTGGTGGACGGCGAGATCTATATGGGATCCGAGATCGACCTGAAGTTCGCGGCTCATAAGATCCTGGGACTGGCGACGGACCAGGCTGCGTATGGGTACCGCTTCCTGATCGGAACGCTGCCGGAGATGCTCAGGATCGGAGATTCCGAGGCGGGCAGGGACGCGCTCGGCAACGTGGTGGAAACGCGCCTGAACATTCTGGCGGCGCGGGCGGAAACGATCCTGACGGAATGCCGGGAAGCGCACGCAAAGATCGTGCAGGCACTGATCGACCGCAAAAGCCTTACCCGGGAAGAACTGCTCGGACTCTTCCTGGAAGAGGACGAGCAGGCAGCGTAGATGAGTAGCCGGAAGAGATACCGGTGGAACCGGACTCTTTTCTCCGCGGCGAGCCTGGTGCTGTGGTGCCAGGCCGCCGGCCGGTTCGGCCTGGTCGCCGACAGGGTCGCCTTACCTGTGCTGGTGGGAAAAGAGATCTATCCGTTCTGCTGGGCGATGATTCTCGGGCTTGCGTGTCTGATCACTGTAAGGCAGGTATCTCTTGGCCAGTTGATGAAACCGTCGGTCAGAGCCCTGCGGGGACTGGCTGAGTTGTGGCCGGAGTGGCTTATCCTGGGCGTCATCCTGATCGCATCCGGCCGGACGCAGCTCGGCTGGGGGCAGGGCATCGCGATCGCAGGCGGGGTTTTATGCGAAGAGGCGGTCTTCCGCATGATGTTCTGCAGCGATTGCCTGCGGCGGGACAGGCGTCTGGAGCCGAAGACCATCGTCCTGCTGTCGGCATCGCTCTGGAGCGCCGCGCATCTGCTGAATGTGCTGGGCGGCGTCCCGCTGGAAACTGCTGTCATGCAATGCGTCTCGACGTTCGGAAACGGCCTGCTTCTGGGGATCGTGTTTCTGCGGACCGGATCGGTCTGGCCGATGGTTCTCGCGCACTTTGCGCACAATCTGGTGATGACGTCAATCGACCGGACACGCTTAGAAGAGTTCGCAGCGTCCGGAGATCTGAGCTGGAAATGCAGGTTGCTTCTGGCTGCCTGGGTCACGGGCTGTATGGTCTGGGTCTATATTCTGTGGGCCGGGACGGAGCGGAAAGAAGTTGAACCGGCATGGGGAATGCAATACAATGAGGTAAAGGAGGAACAGAACGATGTTTAAACCTTTATTCGGAAATCTGTTCGACCTGGACGGCGACGGACAGGCGACGTTCGAGGAAGAACTGATCGGCCTGCACATCATGGACGAGATGGGCAAGGCGCGCGAAAAAGACGATCTGTTCGGCGATGACGATGAATTCGGAGACGACGGATCCGACGACGATTTCTAAGCTGCTAAGAGTCGAATACGCAGCATACCGGGGCTGAAAAGCCCCGGTTTTTCTATGCGAAAAAATATTTCAAACTTTTTTGAAAAAGGGTGTTGACAAATATATCGGCCCCCGATATACTCTAATCACGATATATCGGACGGCGATATAACGAGTCGCGATAGAAAGGAAATCGATATGGTCGAGAATATAGCATTGACGGAGTCCACGTACTACATTCTCCTGTCGCTCGTCAGCCCGCAGCACGGCTACGGCATCATGCAGCAGGCG
>JAEEGI010027453.1_pt1 | contig 10891 bp, 11 predicted proteins | sample 8958751 | NCBI WGS metagenome assembly JAEEGI01 (sample SAMN16246545, study PRJNA631951) | gut metagenome | biome: gut microbiome; feature: rumen; material: KS-attached | host: Bos | place: Iran: Karaj | collected 2018-10 | reverse complement strand
ACTCGTTGTTGCTCTCTGCCACGATGTTCTCGTTCTCGGTTGTCGCCATGTTGGCGTTCATGTCTTCCGTACTCATAGTCGTAATGTTTTAAATGTTAAAATGTTTGGTCAATTCAATCAAATGCACTAAATTTGCTTCGTGATTGATTGATGGTGCAAAGTTAATACTATTTGCAATAATAGCAATGACATTTGCAATTAAAAGATTAAATTTTAAGATTGTTTAACTTTGCTGGTTGTCAAATGACATAATTCTTTACGGTATGATAGCACGAATAAAAAAGGTGATTGAGTCTAGCAATCTAACCGATTCTGGATTCGCAGCAAGGTGTGGATTGGTTCAATCCTCGCTATGGTTGCAGCTCAACGGGAAAAGAAAATTGAGCCTTGATACGGTTTTATCTGTACTAAAAGCCTTTCCCGAGATTTCTCCTGCATGGCTTTTGCTTGGAGAAGGTGAAATGCTGAATGAGCAAATGGACGAAAAACAAAAAAAACGCATTGACGGCCTGCTTGATGTGGTGGCCATGCAGCAGGAGACCATCCGCAACCTGATGGATAAAATCAAACAACTTCAAAATAGCTGACTTATGAGGAATATTATATTACTTCTGGTCGTACTTTTTATTGGGACCGTTCAAATGAATGCGCATGTGTTTTTCGGTTGTAAATTTGGGGACACGAAATCTACAGTGTGGGTTAACTTGAAATCTGAGGGTTACGAGGCGAACGAATATAAAGGTAGATTTATGTTGCCAGACGGCGCAGATTTTGCTGGGATTTATTTTGGATACGTTATGTTCACATTCACATCAAACAAATTGAGCGCAGTTTCATTTACTTATGAAGATGATGATTATCAAAGTGTTTTTGATAAGACCATAGAAAGGCTTACACAAAAATATGGCGAAGGCGTTAATGGAAACGGTATGACAATATGGGTGCATGAGTCTACTGGTATCATTTGTGCATTATTAGACAAACCTGGCCGTGAAAAGAAAGGCTTTATGCTTGTCTATAAAGACAACAGTGTCTCAGCTGACGATGAATTGTAAAAACAACTCCGACAACAAAAGATTAAGCATTATGAAAAAGGTATTAGCAATCATTATTGCGCTGCTTCCAATCATTGCGATTGGGCAGACAATAGTAACTCTTGGGACTATAGGTGATGAAAAGGTCTATGTCGTTATGAAGAAGAATTCAAACAAGCCAGACAAAGTGCGCATCCCGATGCAGATAGCAAAATCAGAAGGAAGTGCAGCAACGCTGGATATCAAAATCAAGGACATAAGCAAGTTCCGTGGTGTGATTTTTGAAGCACGCATGAAGTACAAGGAATGGTGCAAGATAGCGGAAGAAAACAATGTGGGCGACTTCTCAAAGGACTTGCCTGTTAATTTCTTCTGGATTGACGGAACATGGCGATTTGGAGATTGGCAGTGGGGGCAGACGAAGCCACACATGGTTTTCTATAAGGAAAACGGACTTTGCAAGGTAAGAATGAGCGCGTATGTGCAAGCTTTCGGTAACCGATACATTAACACTACTATGGTCCGCTATTTTGTTACAGATTACAGCTTCGACGTGCTGCTCGACATACTTTCGCACGACAATATCCAACAGAAACTTGCCGACCAGTCAAACTACGACTTGGAGAAAAAGGAGAGCAATGTCAACTACGACAAACTCTTTAACTGACATTTTTGTTTCCGAATTATTGTCCAAAATTTCACTGGCCAAAAAACACGACCTCACAAACCGCTGAATATCTGCATACTAGACCGACCAAAAAGAGTCTTTTAAGTTTTTTTGCTAATTTTGCAGCAATGATAACGTGAAAGAACGATGAAAAGATTGAAACTTGCTTTGACCATAGTGTTGTTGGTCATGTGCAGCGCCACGGCAGGCGCCTACCAATTGGCTGGCGACCACATTCGCACGTTGTGGGCCGAGAATATCGATGTCAATCAACCCTGGAACGAGTACCCTCGCCCGATGATGCAACGCCAGCAATGGCTCAATCTTAATGGCATGTGGAGCTATGCCATTACCGATAAGCAGACGGCCAAACCTGCCGCATGGCAGGGCGAGATATTGGTGCCGTTCTGTGTTGAGTCGGCATTGTCAGGAGTTGGCAAGTTACTCGACGAGAGCCATGCGCTGTGGTATCGCACCTCTTTTGCTGTTCCTAAGAAGTGGGATAAACGCCAGCGCGTCATGCTCAACTTTGGAGCGGTCGACTGGAGCGCCGAGGTGTGGGTCAACGGCATACGCGTGGGCAGCCACACGGGTGGATACACAGCCTTCAGCTTTGATGTTACCGATGCACTGGTGCGCAAGGGAGATAACGAACTGGTGGTGCGCGTGCTTGATGCAACCGATGTAGGCTATCAGCCCTGTGGCAAGCAGCGCAGCAAGGCGCGTGGCATCTGGTACACCCCGGTGAGCGGCATCTGGCAGACCGTGTGGCTCGAACCCGTGCCGCAGACTCGTATCAAGCGGGTTTACTGCCACCCCGACATCAAAGCGGGAACTGTCGCTGTTGAGACATTGAGCGACCAGTTGGTGGGTACTACCGAGGTACGACTCATCGACAACAAGGGCAAGGTAATGGCCCGGGCTGAGGCTTCGTTATTGCCCGTGCTCACATTGCCGCAACCCGTCAAGTTGTGGACGCCCGATGACCCCAACTTGTATGACATCGAGGTGCTGCTCAAGGACGCCAAGGGAAAAGTGGTGGACCGCGTGCGTTCCTATTTCGCCATGCGTGAGTTTGGCATGGCCCGTGACAGTGAAGGATTCATGCGTTTCACGCTCAACGGTGAGCCCATCTTCCAATTCGGACTCCTGGACCAGGGCTGGTGGCCCGATGGACTTTACACCGCCCCGTCACCTGAAGCACTCTATTACGATATTGACAAGACCCGGCAATGGGGCTTTAATCTCATACGCAAGCATGTCAAGGTAGAGCCTGAATTGTGGTATGCCCACTGCGACCGAGTGGGCATCATCGTGTGGCAAGATATGCCCAGTGGTGACTATGAGTGTGGCCAGCCATGGGACGACTGGGGACACAGCTACTACCGTGGCTCTGTTGTGTGCAAGCGCAGTCAAGAGAGTATCGAAAATTATTATAAGGAATGGGGCGAGATTATTGACCAGTTCGGTGTTTATGGTTGCATTGCTTCGTGGGTGCCCTTCAACGAGGCTTGGGGACAGTTCAATACCTGGAGCGTGGTCAACTGGACCAAGCAGCGCGATTCCTCACGACTAGTCAATCCTGCTAGCGGTGGCAACCTCTATTGCTGTGGCGATATCCTTGATGTGCACAACTATCCCGAGCCCAAGTTCTTCTTCGCCGACCCCGACCGCGTTTTGGTCATGGGCGAGTATGGTGGCATAGGTTATCCTGTGCAAGACCACACTTGGGTCAAGAGCGACCAGAACTGGGGATACATCAAGTTTTCGAGTGCGCAAGATGTGACCGACACCTATATCAAGTATGCCCAGATGCTTATTGACCTGGCACAGAAGCGTGGCTACTCGGGCGCTATATATACCCAGACCACCGACTGTGAGACCGAGGTCAACGGCATCATGACCTATGACCGCCGTGTTGTCAAGATGCAAGAAGACCGCATCGCCACCATCAACCGCCAAGTCATCAAGGCTTTGGGAAACTAAATTCCTTAACTTCTTGAATAATCGTGTTTACTCCTGATAGCTGGCTCAACATTGCCATAAAATCATTCTGCGACTTCCTGTGGGCCTATTTCCTGATAGGCGCACTCGTCCTGTGTGGGCTCTATTTCACCATTCGCACCCGCTTCGTGCAATTCCGCATGGTGCCCGAGATGGTACGGCTGCTAGTCGATGGCGCTGGTAGCAAGAAACATCGCCGCATCTCGTCGTTCCAGGCGTTTGCCGTATCGGTGGCCACGCGCGTGGGCACCGGTAACCTGGCGGGTGTGGCGACAGCCATCGCCATTGGCGGGCCTGGCGCGGTGTTCTGGATGTGGGTTATTGCTATCATCGGTGGTGCAACGGCATTTGTCGAGTCAACCCTGGCGCAGCTTTACAAGCGGCGTGACGGCGAGTCGTTCATTGGCGGGCCTGCCTATTACATTCTCCATGGCATGCACTGTCGATGGCTGTCGGTGGCTTTTGCTGTGCTCATGATACTGACCTTCGGATTGTCCTATAACTCCATCCAGAGCAATACCATCTGCAGTGCCATGTACAATGCTTTTGGGTTTAATAAACTCGTTGTTGGTGTTATACTGGCTGCAGTGGGTACGTTCATCGCTTTTGGTGGCATACGCCGTGTCGCCCACGTGAGCAGTGTCGTGGTGCCCATCATGGCCATCGGCTATTTCATCCTCGCCCTTGTGGTGGTGCTGGTGAATGTCGAGAAGATACCATCTGTGTTCCGTCTGATTATTGACAGTGCATTCGGATTGGAGCAGTTTGCTGGTGGTGCGCTGGGCATCACCATGATGGCGGGAATCAAACGTGGATTGTTCAGCAACGAGGCGGGCGAGGGATCGGCACCCAATGTCGCCGCTACCGCCCATGTCTCACACCCCGTCAAACAAGGATTGGTGCAGGCATTGGGCGTATATACCGACACCTTGCTGGTGTGTTCTTGCACGGCATTTATCATCCTCATCAGCGGACTCTATACTGACCCCTATCTTAATGGCATCGAGCTCACACAGAGTGCATTGCGGAGCGAAGTGGGCAGCATGGGAACCATCTTTATCGCCATTGCCATCTTCCTGTTTGCATTCAGTAGCATCATCGGCAATTACTATTATGGCGAGGCAAATATACGTTTCCTTACCGACAAGCCGTTGGCTATTACCGTCTTCCGTGTCCTATCGGGCACCGTGATGGTACTCTTTGGTGCTGTAGCGAGCCTCGAGTTGGTTTGGAACTTGGGTGACGTGTGCATGGCACTGTTAACTGCATGTAACCTTGTGGGCATCGCCTTCCTGGGACGCTATGCCTTCCGCTTGCTCGATGACTACCGCCGGCAGAAGCATGCTGGCATCAAAAACCCAGTTTTCCACGCATCCACTCTCCCCGAAGTTGCTAACGACATCGACACTTGGAAGGACTAATCACAGCAGCTGGCGGGCGATGGCTGCGCAGGCGGCCGCGTCGGCCAGGGCATGGTGATGGTTGCGCATCTCATAACCGCATGCAGCTGCGACAACATCAAGTTTGTGGCTGGGTAGGTCGCGCATCTTGCGCCGTGAGGCCTGCAGTGTACACAGGAAGGTGTAATCGGGATAATCCATCTGATAACAACGCATCACTGCCTTCAGGCAACTCTCATCGAACGCCTTGTTGTGAGCCACCAGCGGCAAGCCAGCGATGAGGGGTGCCACCTGCGCCCACACGTCGGGGAACAAGGGCGCGTCGTCGGTGTCGTGACGGGTGAGTCCATGCACGCGAGTGCACCAATAGTTGTAGTAGTTGGGCTCGGGTTGAATCAATGAGTAGAATGTGTCGGCCACTACGCCGCCACGAACCACGACAATGCCTACCGAACACACACTTGTCCGTTCACCATTGGCCGTCTCAAAATCTATCGCAGCAAAGTCAGTCATTATTGAATTGTGAATTGAGTATCATCACATGATGAACTGAACTCCACGACCACATCCCGCAACTGTGGTGACATGCGCTCCGACAGGCGTTCGAGAGCAGCGTCCTGCATCCACTGTGGCACACCAAATAGCGCCTCAGCAATGCCGCCCGCAATGCAACCGATGGTGTCGCTGTCGCCGCCTATCGACACGGCGTTTCGCACTGCGTCTTCAAAGTCGGCGGCTTGCAGGGCGCATGCGATGGCCTGGGGCACACTTCCCTGGCACGTGCCGCCATTGCCGGCGTTGTCCAGACCTTGCCAGGAGTAGCGCGGACGAATCTCGTCGATGCTCAGCGACAGGTCATAGCCATAGTCCCGCTCGATGCGTTCTTTGATTTCCTGAACTGAAGCACCATGTCGCGCCAGGAAGATGGCGAGTGCCGTTGCCTGAGCCCCCTTGATGCCCTCAGGGTGATTGTGGGTGCACGCTGCCGAACGCTTGGCCGCCTCGAGTGTTTCCTCCTCGGTCTTGTAGAACCAACCCACTGGGCTTACACGCATCGCGCTGCCGTTGCCGCAGCTGCCGTAGGGCTCGGACATGCCGCGTTTGGCACGCTGTACCCAACTCCAGAATCCAGGGCCATAACTGCCCATCGGGTTAGGGTAGGCCAGTGCGTAGCGCATATAGTAATCTGCAGCCTCACCGCCATGCAGCAGCCAGTCGGCCGTCGCAATGGTCAACACACTGTCATCCGTCGGTTCCATCCGGCCCTGAATGAACTCAAAATCCTTCCTCTTGATGTTGGCAAACTCATAAATCGAGCCCACCATATCTCCAATAATCGCACCTATCATAAGTATTGAATTTAGTATAAAAGAGTCTAGGACCTCTAGTTAATCTAGAGCCTCTAGAATTATTGCAAAGTTAACGCTTTTTCCTGGATGTTCATTGCCCAGGCCGATGTTTTTTCCTATTTTTGCGTAATTAAAAAAGCATTCTATGATGACACAACGACGCTGAACACCGTTCCATCATCAACACCCTGGAACTGAAGCTCCGTATCTTCCGTTTAGATGAATAAGACCACTGGGACCCTATTGTTCTTCTGTCTAATGCTAGCAAAGTAACTCGCCACTGGAGCATATTTTGAACATAACCACAAATTGTGTGTACTAAAAATTTTAAAATAGCACCCGCAGAATGCTAATATTCGGCAATAATTTTGATTATTGCCGAATTTTTGCTCACCTTTGCATTCTAATTGATACTTTTGTTCTTCTGTTCTTATGTCTTAAAACCAGAAGAGTTCTTATGTCTAACAAATGAAACGAATAGCACTATATATCTGTCTGCTGCTGGCGGCGATGGTTGCGCAGGCGCAGATTAATACTGAGCAGGTGATGCGCATTGGGCGCAACTCGCTCTACTTCGAGGACTATGTCCTCTCCATTCAGTACTTCAACCAAGTCATCAAGGCGAAGCCCTTCTTGGCCGAGCCTTATTTCTTCCGCGCTGTGGCGAAGATCAACCTCGAGGACTACCAAGGTGCCGAGGCCGATGCGACGCTCGCCATCGACCGCAACCCGTTTATCGTTGACGCCTATCAGGTGCGTGGCGTGGCGCGGCAGAACCTACATAATTTTGAGGGGGCCATTGCCGACTACGACAAGGGCCTCGAACAGCTGCCCGAGGAGAAGGTGTTCCTCATGAACCGTGCTGTGTGCCATGACGAGCTGAAGAACTTCGACGAGGCGCAGGCCAGCTATGACCGTCTGCTCAAACTCGACCCGAAGAACGATCGTGCCTACTTGGGACTCGCTCACCTGAATCTTGCTCGCAAAGACTCGACTGCCGCACTGCTCAACCTGGCACGAAGCATCGAACTGTCGAAGAACAACGCCAGCGCCTATGTCATGCGCGCCGAGATTGAGATGCGCTCACAACACGACTACGAAGCCGCCCTTGCCGACATGAACGAGGCCATCAAGCTCGAACCGAATTATGCCGGCTATTTCGTCAACCGTGCCTATATGAAATACCACCTCGACGATTACTTTGGTGCCATGGCCGATTATGATTACGCCGTGAGCCTGGACCCCAACAATATGGAGGCGCACTTCAATCGCGCCATGCTGCAGGCCGAGGTGGGCGAAAACAACAAGGCGATTGAGAATTTCTCGAAGGTGCTCAAGAACGACCCGCAGAATTTTATGGCGCTATACAACCGTGCTATGCTCTACATGCGCACGGGGCAGTACCGCAAGGCCATTGCCGACATGGACAAGGTGCTGGAGAAATACCCGAAGTTCGAGGCAGGCTACATGGCGCGTGGCGGTGCTAAGCGGCAGTTGGGTGACCTCAAGGGCGAGAAAGCCGACTATGACCATGCGCTCGCCATCTTCAAGAGCAAGAAGACCCGAGTGAGTGACTTCAACCCTGCCGAGGTCGAGGTGGAGGCAGCCATCCAGCGTGCCAAGGAGCGCGCTGAGATGGGCTTCGTCGACGAGCCTGAGACCCAGGACGAGATTATGGAGCGCTTCAACACCTTGCTCACCGTCGCTCCCGAGAACCCTATCAAGCCTGAGTATGACAACAAGCAGCGCGGACGCATCCAGAACAGCAATGTAGAGGTCGAGCCCGAGCCGATGGTGCTGCTTACCTACTATGTACACGACAACAAACTCAACGGTAACACCTACTATATGCGCGAGGTAGCCGAGGTCAACGACAGCCGCCTGCTGCCTGCCACGCTCTCACTTGCTAGTGGCGACCAGCGTTTGGGTGAACAGGAAATCAACCGTCATTTTGCTAGCATTGAGTATTACAACAGCCTACTGTCGGGCGCCAAACCCCGCGCCGTCGACTACTTTGCTCGCGGCATGGACTACCTGATGGTGCGTGACCCCGATGCTGCCATCGCCGATGCCGACCGTGCCATCGCAACTAGCCCCGAGTTCACCCTGGCCTACTTCCTGCGTGCCAACGCACGTTACATGAAGTACCGCATGGCGCAGAGTGGGGCGGAGACCGATGTTGTTGCCACCACCGATGTCAAGGCGCAAGCAATGCTCCACCAGCGTGAGGATGCCCAAGCGCTGCAGCAGGTGGTCGCCGATCTGGATCAGGTGCTCAAGCGCTCACCCAGGAACGTCTACGCACACTTCGACAAGGGCAACGCTTATATGCTCATGAACGATTACACTGGAGCCATCAGTTCGTTCACCAAAGCTCTCGAGGTCAAGCCCGACTTGGGCGAGGCCTACTACAACCGCGGCCTGATGTACCTCCGTTTGGGCAACAAGGCCCTGGGCGTTGCCGACCTCAGTAAGGCTGGCGAACTCGGCATCCTCCCAAGCTACAACGTCCTCAAGCGCATGACCAAGTAGTGCCGCAAGATTTTTTTTTAAAAAAAGTCTACATCGTGTTGCAATAATGGCCTTCGTTACGTCTGTACATTTGAAAGCGCTTTTCAACTAGCAGAACACAAAAAAACAGACAACAATGAAGAAAATGATAATGACCCTGGCACTGGCGCTCTGCTCCTGCCTGTGGACGATGGCCGAGACCGTCGACGAGTTTGTCAACACGATGAAGAACGACACTACGGTCGAATTTGTTGAGCTCACTCCCGATATGCTCAAACTCATGATAGCCCAGCAAGGTGTGCCCAAAGATGCCGATGCCAAGAAGGCCATCGACATCTTGGAGAAAGTGGCCCACATCGAGATGCTCACAGGCAATTTGCCTGCCGATTCAGCCCCGCTCAAGGCTCGTTTGGCAGCGCTCACTGTCGACGGCTTGGACGAGATGGTCAACACCAATGAGGAGGGCGAACTCACGCGCGTGTGGCTGCAGACCGATGGGCAGAACTGCAAAATGATTCTCGTGGTCAATGCCGACGAGGGCGACCACGACTGGCAAGTAGTGAAATTGCACTGCGACATTGTAATGGACGGTGACTTCAATCTGAATAATCTGATGCATCTCGACTGATGGATACTGCTGAGTTTAAGCAACGTTTCATACCGCTCAATCAGCGCCTCTATCGTGTGGCGTGGGCATTGACCCACAATGTTCAGGATGCCGAGGACTTGGTACAGGATGCCTATTGTCGCATGTGGCGCCGACGCGATGAGTTGTCAAATATTGGCAATGACGAGGCTTATTGCGTGCGTTTGCTCAAGAACCTCTACTGCGACAGGCTGCGTACGGCCAGCGCACGCGCCACTGACATTGGGCCTCCCGATGACTTGGCATTGTCCGCCGATGATGACCAGCAACTTGACATGGAGCGCATCGAGGCAGCTCAGCAAATGCACCAAATCATCAAGCGCCTGCCCGATAATCAACGCATCATCATCACGCGACGCGACTTGCAAGACCAGAAGTTTGCCGATATTGCCACCGAGCTGCACATGGGCGAAGGGACTGTGCGAGTGCTCTTGAGCAGGGCACGACAGAAACTGAAAGAACAACTAAAATCGTGGAACAATGACAACCGAACGAATCAATAAACTGCTACAACGCTATGACGACGGCACCGCAACCGAATCAGAGGAAACCACATTGCGTCAGTTGGCGGCACTGCGACAGCTGCCCAGCAACTGGAACGACTACTTCAGCGCGCTTGACGAGGCTGTTGAGGTGCCAGATGGGATGGAACAGCGTTTGGTCAAGCGCATCGATGCCATGCAGGCTGCCGAGAAATTGAATTGCCGCCAGTGGTGGCGACGTGTCACGGGCATCGCAGCAACTGTGGCCATACTCCTCACAATTGGGTTATATGTCCACAACCAGCGACAGACGCAAGTGCTCCTCGAGCAAGACACCTACACCGATCCGCAAGAGGCCTATAATAAAACCGAACAGGTGCTCACCATGTTTTCTCGCGAACTTAACAAGGGCGACGAGGGTATGCAAGCACTAAAAGAAATGACTCAGAAACTCAATAAAAAATAGCACTATGAAACGCATCATCATCATCGCGCTCGCCATGTTTGTCATGGTCACTGCCAGCGCACAGGAAGCCATCTTCAAGAAATATGCCGGTCATGACGGCGTCAGTGTGGTCAACATCTCCAAGTCGATGCTCGGACTCATGTCGGGTGTCGCTAGCGGGGACAAAAAAGTCAAGGACCTGGCCAACAAACTCGAACGCATTCGCATCCTCACCTGCGAGAATCACAAGCTTGTGGGCAAGGTCAAGAAGGATGCCATGGAGTATGTCGGCAAGAAAGGCTATGAGGAGCTCATGAGTACGCAAGAAGGTGGAGAGATGGTCTACATCCTCC
>JAEEGI010027449.1_pt1 | contig 10891 bp, 13 predicted proteins | sample 8958751 | NCBI WGS metagenome assembly JAEEGI01 (sample SAMN16246545, study PRJNA631951) | gut metagenome | biome: gut microbiome; feature: rumen; material: KS-attached | host: Bos | place: Iran: Karaj | collected 2018-10 | reverse complement strand
GACTATTCTCGTATTATTATCCTTGTTTATTCCATGCCACGATATTGGCATATACATCATTGAAATCTATACTACCACCATTATCTTCAATGCAAATATCAGTTACATGTCCGATAACGTTGTTTTCTGCATCAGTAATATCGCTATTGCTGACACTGCGATCAAAACTGTTAGATTTGGTAGACGAGAATTCTATAGTGAGATTGTCGCCCTGAACAAATGCATCACCCATAGAAAGTTTGGTTAAATTTCCACTGGTCGTAAATGGTTTTGTTTCATCCACATAGGTTTTACATTCATCCTTGATAACTACTCTTACATCATTCCAGCACTGGGTTACTATATTCCAGCACATGTACATTCCCTTTTTGATGCCAGGAAGATTGAAAGACCTGCTTGTTGATTCTAAATTGTTCATAATTCAAAATTTTATTTAGTTAATATTTGGTTTGTTTGCTGACATGCGTCAGTAAATACTTTCAGTTCATATTCCATTGCTTTGCGAAATACTTCCATCGCTTTATTTTCATCAATATCAGAACGATATTTCTCAAGCATCTGTGCCATCTGTATAGCACCACTTGGTTCTCCGCCGTTCCAATCTACCCAGAATCGATAAATCGAGTCTACAGGGGTATATCCATCGATAATATTAGCAACCCAGTTCCAAAGATACTCACATGGCAACATAACAACACTAAGGTATGGAGAATCAAGTGATCCTGCTACATATGCCTCGTATTGTGCGTACTCCTTTATGGAATCACCAGGTGTTACACTTTCTATGTCATGGATATGCCAATCGTTGTGGTATGTCTTATTATACTCCGCATAACTGTCGGCCTTTTGGTTGTAGAAAACTTTCCAATCATCATTATCTGCACAAGTCGCTCCTGTGACATAATCATTCTGTCCATTGAAGCAATAATATGCATCTTGGACCATGAGTTGACCATAGTTGTTTGGATCAAGGTCACCATTGACAATACCTTTGAAATAGTTTGTTTTAAGAACCTTGACAGCAATGTCCATACATGATGTCCAAAGATTGAAAAATAAAGTACTCTCAATTGACGTGTCATCCGTGATAAGCCACTCCAGTCTTGTTCCTCTAAGTTTGTCATGAGGAATGAAAAAATCTCTTTTTAACATAATTGCAGTTTTAAAGTGAAAATGAATTGTTTTGTTTGTCTTGATTTCTATTGTGAATCTAAATAGAATATAGTGATATCAGAATTATAAATTAAAATTTAAATAGTGCTTGTGACCTTTCTCTTTTATAAAGAAGTCATCTGGTATAATTCCCTTCTGTTTGCCATATCTTATAAGACTGCCAAATGAATAGTTTTCAATACCATTTCCTTGTGGATCGTAATTCCCTATTTCACACTCATAATGATACAAGTTGTATAAATACTCTATTAAATCTTTACATCTTAATGCCTGAGAAATGTCAATTTCAAAGAACATAAATTCATCGTTAGTGATTATTCTCTTTTCTTTTAAATAGCAGATGTACGAGAAATATTGCAAAGCTCTGTCAACTTTCTTTTCCAATTCACTTCCGTGAAAATCTTCTGAATATTCAAATTCGTCATATTGAAAAACATATATCATATCTCGTATATCCTGATCCGATTTTAATCGCTCTGTAAGCTGGTCAATATACGTTGCTCTTTTTACTTTGTTTGATTTGCGATATTCATTGACTGCCATGAACAAGCCGATTAAGCCAATAAATACGGATATGCATTCACATATCTCTTTAATATGATCCATTATGTACTCCATATAAACTTAAATTAATGATTAAACACTATTTCAACAGCAAATATACGAATAATAAATATATAAAATACCAATCGGTATGTTTATCTGGCTGATTTTTATGGATTATTAACCATTAGTCTATTATATTTTTCATCTTTTTGTAGTTTGATGTAACTCATCTCGTAATATTGCTATTATCGAGTTATTGTTCGCTTCTGGTATGCGTGTCAGCGAATTGTGCGACCTGCGTGTATGCGTTATTGACATGAAGCAAGGGTGTGTCAGAGTCATTGGAAAAGGGAATAAAGAACGAATAATAGATATCAGCCAGAAAGCCACATTATCAGCAATAAAAGATTGGCTAAATGAACGAGGTTGTTGTGACTCACAATCTCCATTATTCGTTAGCCGTTTACATAATATCCTCTCTACTCAATCTGTGAGACTGCTCATAAAGAATTTGGTCTCTTTGTCTCAGAAAAAAAAGAATAACGCCGCACACTTTTCGCCATACATACGCAACTCTTTTATTAGAAGGAGGTGTTGACATTACATATATTCAGCATTTACTTGGTCATAGTTCTGTTGTGACAACACAAATATACACTCATGTGAATCTTCAAAAACAGCATGAAATATTAAGCAAGAAACATCCGAGGAGGCTGATATGAATTTTGGACATCTTTTTACATTTTTATCACCTCGTCGCATAACTCGCTAACAGTTGTTCGGCGGGTGATGAAAAGCATGGTCTTTTGGGAGTATGTCATAAAGAGACGGTGATACAATTCGTGCACTATGGGCTCGTCGAGGGAACTATTGATTTTGTCAAGCAAAAGGATGTCGCCACCGTGAAGTTATCCGCTGGCGATGCGCAGGACCTGTCCTTCGCTGAGTTCGCTGCCTCCTCGTTCACCATGTTCAGTGTTGATACCATCGGGCATGTCAAAGACAAAATCAGCACAAGCAGTATGTAGTACCTACGCAGTTTCTCTTCAGTGACATTGGGCTTGACTAATTGTTGTTTTAGCGGATTGTGCCGCTTATCAGAGTATTACCCTGTAGCACAAAACGCTCCTATACGTAACTAATTCTATCCTTTCCAAAATATTAGCTCTAACTTTTACTGAAAGTCAACAAGTTATCAAAAATCGGTGGTTTCTGAGTTGGTCCCATAATAAGCAAGAACCTCGCTATACAATAATTGATGACCCATAAAATGGCTATAAACTATGATTATATAAGGGATCTCCTTGACAGATATGTGGTAATACAATATGAGGGTGCATCACTTTGATTTGACACACCCTCATATTGTCTATTTGTTTGTAGTAAATGAATAAACGATTTTCCCAACAATTAACTCAACAGGATGTATAGAAAAATATATCTTGTTCTCGTTAATATGTAAAGTTGTCGAAATAAGAATACGGCCTCTACTATCTTTAGGGTGTTCCCTTTCATATTTTTGAAGCCTTTCATTGAAGAAGTCTTCCATAATAGCTCTATCACCAGGATAAGCCGTATCTTCTTTGATTGATTTGAACTTCTTTGAATTCATAATAGAACGAATGACATGTTCAAAGTCTACATCAGCGTATTGTACAATACTCCAACCTCTTCTTATCTTGTATTTTGCCTCTCCTTCTTTTGAATTTTCTCTCTTCAAAACTAATACTGCAGGAAATGTTTCGTTGTCTGAAGAATAGTTCTTAGGTACAAAAACAATGTCCCTGTTATGAATTCCACTCAACTTCATAGACTCACCACAAACCATGAAAAGGTGAAAATCATCCACATTGAGGGGGTGACCTTCATAGTCAAGGAATTGATCAGTCATAATAGAGACTGATCTCATTTTCTCTGCTTCCCCATGTATCATACCAGCACATGCAACATCATACATCATCGTGGGGTTTCTATATTCATACATTTTGATGAACAAGAAAGTTGTGAGTGCAATAAACAATAGTGCACTGATGACCAATGGGATGAAAAAAACGCTATCCATACTTATTGCTTTATTTTATTAGGTCTGTGAGTGTAATTTCTCTTTAATGCATTCAGAGCAAAATATGTGCCAACATTTCTCGACATATATACAGAAACACATTTCAGCAAAGCAGTTGCAAGAATCATCAAAAGTAAAAAAGTAAAGGTTTTATTGCCAACATACAATGCTGTAAACACAATGGTCATAGCAATATCGCCAACCATCAAACCAACTGTCTTAAATACTTTTGAGCTAAAAGAATACTCCTTATAATTATATCCAATATCAATAAAACCCAATCCGATCTCTACCAAAAACAACACATATACAAGTCCTATGGAATAGGCATTTTTGACTTCATCAGAAGATTCTGTCATGTCAAAAATATCCATACCCCAAAGAGTAAACAATAATCCCATTATCCATAACAAGGCATGCGCCACTGGTATAAGATTATTCTTATAAAACGAACTCTCTTTCCAATTCTTGAAATTCATATATAATTTTGATCCTATAATAACACTATTTATTGAAACATATGACCTAAAAACGTTTGCAAAGATATAACTTTTTGACTAAATCACAAAAGAAAATGGTGAAAAAGTGATATTAAAAGGCGTTAATTAATGCTATTGGAGACGTTTCGCATGTTTTCATGAGCATAAAACGAAATAATTGAAGATGTTGAGCCTGCCAAGATGCAGGAGTATGCTAAGTGTCTGCCAGTTGGTTACAGATGTGGAAATTTCATTAATGTTCACAAGCAGATAAACCAATAAAAGAAGTTGGGCCAAGGTAATTATGAAATCATACTTGGTCAGATATACGACTAGGAGCAAGGTGTTCGAGCGGATAAACAGGCTTAATCTGCTGGAAGAACGAGTGAATATTTGCATTAGCATCGCAACATACAGAACATGAAAAGGAAACTTTAAATGAGAGTACTGATGTTTACGAGCTATAGGGGAGAATATATACATCCTTTCGAATTAGGACATTTTCTCATTGTTGTATCAAATTCCCTTACAATAGTTGCCTTTCCATATTCTTTCGAGAGATGATCATTTTGGCTTTTTTAAGATTACATTACCCATCAATACTTTATCAATATCCTCAACCAATCCTCCTGCGTTTAAAGCTCTGTTTTATATTTCTATCCATTAGATTACACTTATACTCATGAGATCTTAGGACTTTCTCTATATCTGATTCCTTATAGAGAATGTTACCCTTCATGCGGATATAGGGTAAGATGCCATCGCTACGATAATCACGCAACGCCCTTGGACTGACCCGGAGGACTGTTGCTAACTCTCTATCCGTCATTAGACGTTCACCTTGAAGGATGGGCTTATAATCATCCATCAATTTAACCACTTTTCGGTTAGCCTTTCGTAGTGACTCCAATGTCTCTGCTATCAAATCATCTTTGATTGTGAGTATTCTTTCTTCCATTTCCCTATACATTATTATATATTATGATACTTGCCCGACTGACGGATAACCAACTCCACCTCTTCGGGACGGTAGTAGAACTTACGCCCTAACTGGGCATAGCATATTTTATGTTTGCTACGCAGAGTCTGCAATGACCGTTGACTGATCTTGAGGATAGCACAAACTTCCTCACCGGTTAGCCATTTCTGGAAACGCTTGTCCTGACACTTGCGGGAAAGCGATTCCACCCTTTGAGTCAGTTGGCGTGCCTCAGCCAACAATTGCTCAAACGCACTCTTTTCTAATATTACTATATCCATGTTCTTATATCGATTTTGTTCAAACGGCTGCAAAGGTAGCCGGATTGCGGTAAAACAAGCGTATAAGGATTGAAGAAGTCCCCGAAAGTCCCTAACAATCGGGGACATTGGAGCCATTTCAAAAATATTATCTTCCAAGGTGTTAAAAGGGTGGGAAACATTGTCTCTGGCTTGCTGTAATTTTGCTGCCGAAATCAAACAAGAAAAGAAATAAGAATGGAAGTCATCACCATTGAAAGCGGTCTCTGGCAGCAGTTGCTAAACCGCATAGAGAGAATAGAAACATATGTAAAGGAGGCTACGGCTCCTGTCAACATCAGCGACGAGGACATCATCCTGAACAATGATCAGGCTTGCCGATTGCTCTGTGTGGAGAAGCGGACGATGCAGTATTACCGATCAGAAGGAAAGATTACTTATCGCCGCTATGCGAAGCAATTACGCTACCGTCTGTCTGACATTGAAGAGTTCGCACATGTCACCATGCGTCCGTTGAGCAAGAAACTACTTGCATCCATACGTCAGGAATGCATTGAAGAGAAAAAGAGAATCCTTGAAAACATGGAGGACAGACTATGAACGGAACAGACTTAACAGAAGAGAAGCAGCAGAGTGAAGTTCTGGATAAGGATTTCTTCCTTGAGTGTATGCGTAGCGTAGTTAAAAGGATGCAGAAACAGGAACAGATGATACAGGTACTGGTGGATGATCTGAGGATGCGTAACCACGAAGGAGTACTTTACCTTAGAGGCGAGAGAATGTATTCTACACAGGAACTGGTAAACAGCCTGCGAGTCAGCAGAAAGACGCTCATGCGATACCGAAATGCAGGGAATCTGCCTTATATCATCCTGCGTAACAGTGCCTACTATAAGGAGTCTGATGTAGAGAAACTAATTACCCGATACGGAAACAGACTCGACAAGAAAGCAGTTGCTGAATTCCTTGCCAATATGAACAAAAACAAGAACGGCGATATTCTCGCCAACAGATAACATTATTCATTAACAATTAAACAATTTAGATTTATGGCACAAAACCAGAATCAGGGCTATCAGCCCATTGACGAGTCCAAGGTTAACTGGGACCAGATTGAAGAGAAGTTCGGTATCTCGAAAGAGGTACTGGAACGAACGGGAGCGAAGGACAATATGCTGAACTTTGGCAAGTCCGGCCTTCTCGATGTAACAATGCTCATCTACGACCAAAAGGTAAAAGCCGCTGCACGTCTTCAACTGACGCGACTGCCGGACGGCACCTACAGCGTACTGCCTCACTTCGTGCGCAAGGAGCAGAAGCTGGAGAATGCGGAGTACATGGGCTACACCTTCACCAAAGAGGATGCCAAGGCGCTGAAAGAGACTGGCAACCTCGGTAAGGTCGTACCTCTGTTTAACGTGAAGGACAACACCATGCAGGAGTGCTTCGTGTCTTACGACAAGCAGACGAACGAGCTGGTACATTATCCTGTGAGCAAGTTGCATCTCCGTGAGAATGTCGGCAATGTGAAGTTCACTCCCGAAGAGATGGAACTTCTCAAGCAGGGCGGCATCGTGAAGGACAAGTTCTTTGAGGGCGAGAACGGACAGAAGTTCACCGTGGATTTCCAAGTGAACGCCGACCGCAAGAACGTGTCCTTCGTCCCTGGCAGTAGCCGCAAGGAGGAAGAGGTGCAGGAACAGAACCAGAAAGCCAAGATGAACTGGACTAATGAGGACGGCAGTATCAAGAACCTGACTAAGTGGAAGGGCATTCCCCTGACAGAAGATCAGCAGAAGGACTACCGTGAAGGCAAGTCGGTTAAACTCGACAACTACCCGCTGAAGGACGGAACAACAGCCACGATGTACCTGATGTTCTATCCCGACAAGAATCAGCCGTTTGTCTCGAAGAACGACCCGATGCAGGGCAAGGTCGTAGCACCTGGCAACGAGAGCGAGACACAGGTGGCCGTGAACCATCAGGGAAAGACCAACGAGGCCACAAAGAAGGTGGACGAGCCACTGCAGAAGGGACAGGTGGCCCCAAAGAACGAGCACCAGCAAAACGAGCAGAAGCCCGAGGGTGAGAAGCAGGAGCAGAAGGAAGATAAGAAGCAGAAGCGAGGCCCTAAGCTCTGACCTGAGAAGCACAATGAGTGGACAGCCACAGATGGCTGTCGGCTGTCCACACCAGTCTCACGCGTGTACATATATAAATGTATAAAACCACTGAATCCATTTTTACAATATGATTACCATTATCGCAGAGAAACCAAGCGTCGCACGACAAATATCCCGTGTCGTTGGCGCTATGGAAAGGAAAGTCGGCTACTATGGAGGCAACAACTACTGTGTCACCTGGGCCTTCGGTCACCTGATACAACTGGCCATGCCCGAGGCCTACGGAGTGACGGGCTTCCGACGCGAGTCATTGCCCATCATCCCCGATGTATTTCAGCTTGTCAGTAGAAAGGATGCCAAGGGCAATGAAGATGACGGGGTGAAAGAACAGCTTCGCGTCATCAAGAACCTATTCGAACATACAGAGAAGATTATCGTGGCAACCGATGCCGGACGTGAGGGCGAACTGATTTTCCGCTATCTCTACCAGTACCTCGGCTGTCACGTCCCGTTTCAGCGTCTCTGGATCAGTTCACTGACCGACAAGGCCATCAAGGAAGGGCTGAAGAACCTCAAGGACGGTCACGACTATGACAATCTCTTCCTGTCCGCCAAGGCGCGAAGTGAAGCAGACTGGCTTGTAGGCATCAATGCTACCCAGGCCCTGACCATTGCAGCGGGAAAGGGAACGTACTCCCTCGGACGTGTGCAGACACCAACGTTGGCAATGGTCTGCCGCCGTTTTCTGGAGAACAAGAACTTTGTGCCGACTCCGTTCTGGCAGATGCACTTCACTACCGAAGGTGACGGCGAGGTCGTCAAGTTTCAGACCGAAGACCGATGGAAGGACAAGGCTGATGCCGAAGCCGTCTATCAGAAGTTGAAGTCTGCCAACAGCGTAGCCATCTCCAAGGTGGAGTGCAAGGAAAAAACAGAGGAACCGCCCTTGCTCTATGACCTCACCACGCTCCAGAAAGACGCCAACATCAAGTATGGCTTCACCGCTGAGCAGACACTGGCTATCGCGCAGAAACTCTACGAGGCCAAGACTATCACCTATCCCCGCACGTCAAGCCGTTACATCCCCGATGACGTGTACGACGAGATTCCCAAGTTACTCCGCACACTGGCCGACAACGAGCAGTGGGGCGCACTCTCCATGACCATTCACAAGCCCAACCGCCACAGCGTCGATGCCTCGAAGGTCACTGACCACCACGCCCTGTTGATTACAGGCGAAAAGCCGCAGTACCCGTCCAACGACGACAAGAAAATCTACAACCTCATTGTCGCCCGTATGCTCGAAGCCTTCTCTGACAAGTGCGTCAAGGAACTGACCACCGTCACCGTTGATGTGAGCGGAATACCGTTTGTTGCCAAGGGCACAGTCATCCGTCAGCAAGGATGGCGTTTCATTATAAACGAGGACACAGACGCAAACCATTTGCCCAACTGGAAGGAAGGTCAGGAACTGCACGTCACGGGATGGGGGCTGGCCGAGGGCAAGACCAAACCCGCTGCCATCCACACAGAGGCTACGCTGCTGTCCGAGATGGAACACTGCGGCAAGAGCATTGATGATGAGGAACTGGCACAGGCCATCAAGGACTGTGGAATCGGGACCCCGGCCACCCGTGCCGCCATCATTGAGACGCTTATCAACCGTGAGTACATGATCCGCCTGAACAAGCAGCTTATCCCGACCGAGAAAGGTCTGTTCATCTACGACCTGCTGAAAGACAAGCAGATTGCCGATGTCGCCATGACGGGCCAGTGGGAACAGGCGCTTGTCAGGATCGAACGGGGCGAGTACAGTGCCGAGGACTTCCGCAAGGGCATCGAGGACTATACGGGCAGGATCGTCAGTGAACTTCTCTCCTTAGAGGACAGGTTTGAGCACAACGGCATCGGCATTCCATGCCCTAAGTGCGGGAAAGGCACGATGCAGTTCTACAAGAAGGTCGTCAAGTGCGACAATCCCGCCTGTGACTGTCATGTGTTCCGCGAGAAAGCTGGCAAGGAACTAACCAACGACCAGTTGAAGGCTCTGCTGACCGATGGCAGGACGGGAATCATCAAGGGTTTCAAGAGCAAACAGGGCAATTCCTTCGATGCCGTTGTCACCCTCAACCGCGAGACTTTCCAGACAGAATTTTCATTCCTAGAGCGAAAAAGTCAGTCAAAGAAAGGTAAATCCCGAAAATAATGTGTAACTTCGCCACCGATTTCATTTTCATACATCGTTTACACGATTTTTGAAATGGATTCAGTGGTTGCACCTCGGGAGGGATACCCGGGGTGCTTTACTTGTACGCTGATTCTATAACCACTTAAACGTATTTGAAAATGAAGAAGAAAGAACAACCAGAGTTGTCCTACTATGGACTGTATCTGCTTCGCTACCTGCTGGAGCAGCATTCCCGCAAGGCCAAAGACCTGAGTTTCATCTATAGCCGTGAGCAGTTGGCTGCAGAGACCTTTGAACAGGCCCGGCTTGACGGCTATCCCGTGGAGGGAGCACACGAACTGGCGATGTCCGTACTGACGAAAGACCTGGGCCTCTCGCAGTGGAGCATTCTCATTGAGGTGCTGGAGAAAGAGTTTGCCCGCGAACTGGACGATGGGCAGCGCCTGACATTTGCCGAGAAACTGCTTCCTTTACTGGCACCTGTCTTCGAGCCTTACGACCTCGCCGAACCTGAGTTTGAACTGACGCCTGACTACATGCGGCTCTATACCGAGTTGACGGGTGCCGTGGTACTTTACATCGAGCAGTATGGCGTTCAATAGGAAGGCACGGCTGCAAGCCAACATCGATGCCATCCGCACGGCCTTTGCCGTGTGGAAGGAGGTACGTGTCCCCACTGAGGCCGAGCGGGAAACCATTTCCCGTTACTGTGGCTTCGGTGGGCTGAAATGTGTGCTGAATCCTGTGGAGAACAGGGCCGTCTGGCCGAAGAACGACCTGCCTTTGTACGACCTGACCGCTGAGCTTCACAGGGTGATACGCGAGAATGCCGAGGACGAGACCGACTACAAACGCTACGTCGCCAGCATGAAGCAGTCCGTCCTCACGGCTTTCTATACCCCGAAGGAGATACCCGAGGCCATCTGGAGCGTATTCGGTGAGATGAACCTGAGACCGCAGAAGGTGTTGGAGCCGTCTGCGGGTATGGGCGTCTTCATCGACACCATGCGCACCGTCAATCCCGATGCCGAGGTGACCGCCTTCGAGAAAGACAAACTGACGGGCATGTTGCTGACCACCC
>JAEEGI010027444.1_pt1 | contig 10892 bp, 4 predicted proteins | sample 8958751 | NCBI WGS metagenome assembly JAEEGI01 (sample SAMN16246545, study PRJNA631951) | gut metagenome | biome: gut microbiome; feature: rumen; material: KS-attached | host: Bos | place: Iran: Karaj | collected 2018-10 | reverse complement strand
ATGATAAAAGTATTTTTCGTCATTTTGAAAAAGTAATTTTACTTCCTTCAATATTTATTTTATATTCAATATTATATTATCCAAAAGGAATAAATGCAGGACATAAATATTTAGTATATGTTATAGTTACTTTATTTTTAAATTGTTATCGAGTTTTTCTAAGATTAATAATAGATAAAATTATGCAAATTGCAAAAAAAAATAATGAACCGGATAAAAAGAAGAAATTTTATAAAAGAACAACTTCTTCTTTTAAATTTATGAGAAATGAAGATAATAAAAATAATTTAGAAAACTTAATAAGAGGTTGTTTTAAATTAGAAAGAGAGGAAATAGATATAAAAGTATGGTTACAAAGTATAAGAGATTGTATTGCTTTAGATTTAGAATCAATAGAAAAATCACCTTTAAACATTCAAATGATATTAAAAAAATTTACTAAACAAACAAGTTTATTAAAAAAAACTCAATTTTTACCAAATTTAGAAGATAAAGAAACAGTGTTTTTTTCTTTTGAACATTTAGAAAAAGAAAAAGAAGTAGTTGATGAAAAAGGAAAAGATGATAAAGATATTGATGAATTTGAAGATAATATAAATAAATTTATTGAAGTTTATTCACAAGAAAAAGAAGAAAATAATGCTTTAGTTGAGTATTTAGAAGGAGAACATCATGAACAAAATGATTATATTTCTGCTATTTTAAATGATATTGTTAATAAATGTGTTTTTAGTGAAAGTGAATTTCCTTTTTCTGATTATTATAATTTTTTCAAAGCTTTTGATTTAATGATTATTGCTAATCCTGATATATTTCAAAATTATATTCTTGAAAAAGATAAAATTAAAATTAAAGAAGATAAAAGAAAAAATGATGAAAATAAAAAAAAAAGAAAAGAATTTGAAACTCGAAATTCTGTTAGATTAATATCTGAAATTAAAGAATTAGATGTTTTTGATAATTCTTTAGTTAGTGAAACTATTATAAAATCAGTAATAAAGAAATTAAAAATATTATATCAAATTATATTTATTGATTTTCATAAATTAGATGCAAGGAAAAATAAAAATCCAAAATTATTTCCTTCAATTTCAATGTTTAATGATTTATTAGAATTTTTAAGATTATTATGTGAAAATCATAATCAAAAGTTTCAATTATTATTATCAAAATTTTGCTTAGAAGATAATTTTACTCTTCTTCAATTTTTACTTCAAATTCCTTCTTTAATTCAAGAAAATTATGAAATTTATGAAAGTAGATTTAATACAGTTAGATTTTTTAAACAATCTAAATATCAATATTTTGAACCTTTATTATTTAAAATAACTGATTTTTTAGTTGAATTAATTCAAGGTTCAAAAAGTTCTTTATTATTTAAAATAAATAATCCATATTGTTTAACATATTTTAATTATGCTTTAATATGTCTTGATAATTATAATTTATTACCAAATACAATTTTCTTAATGGAATTCCTTAAATTTATAGTAAATTTCTTTGAAGAAAATGCAGCAGATATAAATACTAAGTTTGATATTGTTGAATATTTCAATCCAACTAAAATAATATCATTTTTTGTTTATTGTACTAGAGAATTATATAAAAGTTTAGATATAATGAAAGAAAAAGAAGCAGAATTAAATTTAGAAAAAGGTGAAAAACCAGAATATCATAAATTACTATTAAATGAATACTTAGAACATCATGAAAATTTCGAAGACAATAATTATTTCAATATTGCATGTTATGCTTGTAAATATTTACATTTATGTGGAATAATTGGAAGTGATAAAATAAAAAGATTAGCTAATGAATTTAAAGAAATTCCTTTAGAAAATACAGGTTTAGATGAAGAAACAATTTGGAAAAGAGAAACATTTTTATTTTTTGAAATAATAATGAAAGAAGTTCAAGTTGGTCAAAGATTTACATATATTAAACCATCATCAGAAGACGATAATTACATTGATAATAGATTTAATAATATAATAGAAATAAAAGAAGATTTAGAAGGAGATGATGATGATGAAGAGAAAGAAATAAATTTAAATGATTTTAACGATATTTTATTTGAATCAAGAAAAGAAACAGAAAATTCAATAAGTGTAAGTAAAAGAGAAATAACAAATGAAAATAATAATTTCGAAGAAAGTAATGAAAATAAAGATGATGAAGAAGAATATATAACAGAAGATAAAACTCCTATAACAGTATTTTTAGTTCATTCTGATGTTTTAAGATTACATCCTAAAGATTTTTCCCATTTTGCTGCTACTGCTCCTTATGAAGAACCAATTGAAAAATTAAAACATTTATTAAAATATATTCCTAAATTAGAACAAATGATACAATTTAAAAAGGAAATATCAACTAAAAAAAGTGATTTATATGAAGCTTTATCAACTTTAAATTATAATTTTATTTTAGAATTATCTGCAATTTTCTCTTTAATTGTAAATACAGTAATGTTATTTTCATGTTATTATAACAGAACAATGTTATCAACTTCAGTAACTTTAGTTCCATATGAAAGATATTCAAGTATAGTATTTTATTTAAATTTATTACATTTAATTTTCTTATTCGCTGTTTTTGCAAATTGGTTTCATTTTAGAATTTTTACTTTATTATATGCTAAAAAAGTAGATAAAATAGATAAAGCATTAATTATTGAAAGATTCTTATTACATGATTTCTCAGTATCATTATTATCTTGGAATTTCTTTTGGGGAATAATTGCACTTTTATTACCTTCATTTCACTTTGCTTATTCATTACAATTATTTTCTATTTTTGGTCTTTTTGAAACAATGAAAACTGTATTAACATCAGTTCAAGTAAGAGGAACTCAATTTTTTTCAGCAACTTTATTAATATTAATATTATCAATGTTTTTCACAGCAATTAAATTTTATTGGTTTTGTGATCCAACAACTGATGAATGTCAAAGGTTTTTATATTGTTATTTAACTATGATTACAGGAGGAATAAGAGCTGGAAGTGGATTAAATTTATCTATGAAATCTATTAATGAAAAAGGTTATTTTAGTGAATTTACTATTGAATGGATTTTTTACTTTACTATTATTTTAGTAATGTTAAATATTATTAATGGTATTATTGTTGATACTTTCCAAGAACAAAGAGAACAACAAAATGAAAGAAATGATGCTCAGTTAAATAAATGTTATATTTGTAATGTTGAAAGACAAACTGTTGAAAAAGAAGGAGATAATTTTACTTATCATAATGAAGTTAAACATTCTTTTATTAATTACTTTCAATATTTACTTTCTATTAGGAAAACCAATGCTCAAGATTTAAATTCTCTTGATTTTTCAATTAGTGATAAAATCGAGAAAGAAAGAACTGATTTCTTCCCTAAATCTAAAGACTATGTTCCTGGAGAAAAATAAATTTTTATTTTTTTAAAATATATAAAACATATTTTTTAAAATTTAAATTTTCCTCAAAAAAAAAAATAAAAATTAATAAAATCCTCAAATAAAAAATAATATCTCAAAAATTATAATATAAAAAGGAATGTCATCTCAACCAGTATACAGAACAGTATTAGTAGATATAACAGAATCAGAGAATCAAAAACCTCAAAATAGAAAAAACATAAAATATACTCAAATACCATCATTAAGATCAACAGAATATAAAACAGCGAAATCAAATTATAATAACAACTTAGAAAATTATTACACTCCAAACGCAGGTCACAATGCAACAGTAAATTCATATGTATTTGATCCTACATTAACTACTTTAAAAAGAGAAGAAAAAAAAGATAAATTTGAATTTCAAAATCATCCAATTATTGATGAAGATAATACAAGTGGAATTGATTTAAATAATATTAATGGAGAAAATTTAATATCTAATTTAGATAAAAATTTAGAAGAAATGAAAAGAGATAATGAATTATATAAATCTAAAAAAAAAAATCAAACAATAACACAGCCTAAATATATATCTGAAGATGATATAGAAAAAAGAAAAGATGAATTATTAGGAAATTACGATAAAACTCAAAATATATTTTTAGAGAAAAAAAGACGTGATAAGGAATATTTAAATAGATATATGAAATTAAATGAAGGTCAAATTCCAATAGAAGAAAGTAAAGAATTAACAACAGAGGAAAAATTAAATAAAATATTAAAAGAACAAAATGAATTAAAAGATAAAAGAATGGAAAATATGAAAATATTATCAATGAAAAACTTCCTTAAACACGGAGTAAGAAGAAAAGGATATACAGAGCATAAACCAATAGATGAAAAAGATGATAAATTTATAAGAAAATATGCAAGATATTTATTATTTAAAAAAATAAAAGATGATATTTATGGTAATGATGATGATGAATATGAAAGAGAATATGCTAAATATATTTTTACTGCTCATTCAGAAAATTCACCAAGATCTCTTTCTTTAAATGAAGGATATAAAAGTAATAAAAAAAAAATAAATCTTTCTTCTTTCAATGGTGATATTACTTCTAGTTTAAGTGATTTAAAATATAGTAATTTAAATTCTTTTATTGCTTTTATTAAAATGATTTATGCTATGTTAGATAAAGATAAAAAAAAGCTTATTTCTAAACAACAAATTCAAGAGGAAATTGATTTAGATGATAAAATTTTACAAGATTTAGGATTTGAAAATTCAAATCAATTTAAAGAAATTTTAATGAAATTCGAACCTGAAGATAAAGAAAATGATTTATTAAATGAAAGAGATTTTATTTATTTTCTTTTAAGTCAAAGTGATTTAAAAAATGAATTAAATGATTTTTTTGATGAGAAAAAGTCAATGGAACCTAAAAGAAAAAAACATAGAAAAAGACGAGGAAAAAAAAATGATGAAGATAGTGAAGTAGAAATATCAGAAAATGATTCTTCGGATGATTTACCAGGTTTAAGAACTCACATATATGATTTTTTAGAATTACCAAATGATAAAATGAAATTAGATGCATTGAATGAAATATATAATAAAACAATAAATCCAAAAAAAACATTTAATAAGAAAAAAGCAAAAAAGCAAAAATTAAAATTAAAAAATGAAAAAATGAAAATTTCATATCATGAATACTTAACATTCCTAAGAAGATATCATACTAAAGATCAAATAAACTTTACAATTCCAGAACCATTTGATTTTTTAAAGAAAGATTACCAGAAAAAAAAATTAGAAAAAATAAGAGAAATATTAGAAGAAAGAGTACAAATAGAAGATTATTATTTAAATTACAAATTTGAACCAAATAAATTAAAAGAAGGAATATGGGGTAATCAAATGGAAGACATGGTTAAAAACGAGAAAGAAATAAGATTAAAAAGACAAGAAAAATTAAAGGAAAAAATAATAGCAGAAATGAAACCATTTTCATTTTATGATGAAGATGAAAGAAAATATAAAGAAAGATTACAACAAGAAAGTATTCCTCCTCAATTTCCTCCTTTCAGAGCAAATGCTATAAAATGGTTAAGTCAAGTTAATATATATCAAGATATGTTAAAGAAAGAAAAAGAAGAAAGAGAAAATAGAATAAGAGAAAGAATTGAAAAAACAATGAATGCTTCTAAATTACCTCCAAGAATGCAAATGTATGCTGATGAAATGAAGAAAAAAAAAGAAAATGAAGATAATGAAAGTACTCGTAGTAAAAGCTCAACTTATAAATTTAAAGCTAATAAAGTTCCTGACTTTGCTAAATTACAAGAAGAATTTGAAAATAAATTAGATGCTATGAAAAAAAGTGCAATTCCTACAAAAATTGTTCCTTTCACTTTTCATGAACCTAAAAAGAAAATAGAATTATGTAAATTTTTAGATAATGAAAACAATCCTCAAAGTAAAAATCCCAAAATGAAAAATAATATAAATGAAATAATTAAAAAAATGCAAAGAAAACCAAAAATTGAACCAGCGTCAACTCATTCTTTAGATTTATTAATGGAAACAAGAAGAAGAGAATTAGAAGAAAAACAAAGAAAAATAAATGAACAAAAATTAGAAGATCAATTAAGAAAAGAAAGACAAGATAGATTAAAAGAACGTGTTCAAAATTCAAAAGCAATTGTTGATAATAAAAAAGTCTTAGAAGAAAATAGAAGAAAACAACAAGAAGATTTTAGGAATAATTTAATTAAAAAAAGAGAAAGTTATGAAAATGAATTACAAAGAAGAGTTGAAAAGGTTTATAATAAGCCTTTAATGTTAGAACAAATTGGAAATTTAGGAGAGAAATTTTCCATGGGGAAAAATACTAAAGATGATTTAAATGAGTTATTAAGTGAACAAGCTGATGGAGAATTTGATGATGGAGATGAAAATGATAATGGAGAAATTAGAAGTGGAGATGAAGGACCTGATGAAAAAGGAGAAGAGGAAGAAGAAGAAGAATAAAATTATTTTTTTTTTAAAGTTTTTTAAGAAGTTTTTTTTAAAAGATTTTTTTAAATATTTAAAATTAATTTTTTTAAATATTATTTACTTAAAAATTAGATTTTCATTATAAGAATGTAATAATATTATAAAATTAAAACTTTAAAAAAAAAAAAAAATCAAAAATTTTTCAAAAATTAAATATTGACAAAAATAAATATAACAATATAATTACAAATTTAAATTTTATTATAAAATGGAACAAAGAGGTTTTTTACAAGGGCAATTATTATCTCTTTGTTGAGTATCAGGAACAGATTCATATTCACTATACGTCATTTTTAAATTATATTCTTTATAAGATTCAATAGGAACAATAGAAATAAAAGGATTATCAATAGTAACTCTTTTAATATTTTTATAATATTTCTTTTGACCAAAAGTAGTTTTACTTATTCTTCTTTTTTGTTTATTTTCAGGAGGAAATAATTTATTTAAATTATTTTGTTTTAAGTAATTTGAAGATATATCTTGTATATTTTCTTGTACATTTGTATTTTCTTCTTCTGTTTTAATTGCACTCGGTATTTCTAAATGATTTTTATATATATTTGAAAGTATATTCAAGTTTTTATTTATATTATTATCATTTGTCCCATCATCCATTATGGGATTATTTTATTTATGAAATTTTTTACTAAAATTTTAATACTTTGTTTTGTTTTTTTTTTTTTTACTTTTTCTCATCCATATTTTTTATTCTATTTATTGTTTATCTTTTTTTTTTTTATTTCATTTAACAATTCTTATCACTTTTACTTATTTTTATTTTTTCTATTTTAGGAAATATGATATTTGTATTTGCTTTTAAATATTAATTAATTATTTTATTTTTATATTATTTTATTTTATTAACAGTTATAAATATAAAAAAGATTATTCAATGATAGCATATATTTGTTCAGCGTAATTTTCTTGAATATTAAATTTCTCAATAAACTTTTTAATAATTTGAATAATTTGATTTTTATCAATTTTAAACTCTTTCATAGTATTAGTATAACTTATTAATTGAGCAAAAGCATTTGTAGAAACTTGATTTGTTAAATCTTCATTATTATTTATATTTTTTTCTTTACATTTTTCAATTTCTTTTTCAATCTCATATTCAATTATTTCTTCCCAAAAATTAATATTTTTAAAAAAGGAAACATTTAATTGATCTGAAATATAAATTTTTTTTTCATCTTTATTTAAATAATAATAAGTTTGAGATAATATAATACAACTTTTTACATTATTATAATCTTTTTCTTTTTCTGCAAGTGATAATAATTCTTCTAATAATAAAGTCATTTCATCAATTATTTCTTTTTTTCTTATAATCTTATTATTTATTCTTTGATTACTTAAAGAAACTAAAAAGAAATTTCTATAAGATTCATTTTCAAAAGATTTTTTTAATTTTTCTTTTTCAATATCATTTAATACAATATTATCATTAAATAATTTAGATAAAATAATTCTTAATTCAATTTTTTTTTCTTCTTCTTCATCATTAAAATTAATATAAACTGTATTTAAATGACTTTTCATTAATTTAATAATTTCATAATCAAAAGAAGGATTTTCACTATTATAAGTTAATTGAATTTTAGGAATATAAGGATTAATTTCAACAATTTCCTCAGGCTTTAAATTACTTTTATATTTATTTAAAAAAATTGAAGTATCTTCATCAATATTTACTTGTTCTATTGCTTGAGTTAAAATATCTAAATTTGATAAAAGAGAAACCATTAATTCTTTCATTAAATTAATATATGATAATACTGAATTTTTAATCATATTTGATATTTCATTTTCTGAATAATGATAATAGTTAAAATATATTCTTTGCTTTTCATTTGAACCCATTCTATTATTGTTTATTTTTTTTAATATTTCTAAATATTCTTTTTCACTATTATTTCCTTTTTTTAAATAATTTATTGCTTCTATTTCTTTTTCTTCTATTAATACTTTTTCTTCATTATTAAATTTACTTTTTATATAATTTATGGTTTTTTCTTCTGCTTTTTGAATAGAATTTATATAATTTTTATGTATATTGTTTAATTTTTCTTTACTTTTATCATAATTTTTTTTAGATTCTATATAATGTTTATAATGATCATTTTCATTTAAATTTATTATATTCATAATTTCTTTTAGTGAAGTTGTTATTATTTCATTCATTTCATTGTATTTTCTCTCAAATTTATTTCCTTGAATTTTTAAGTTTCCCATTAAAGATTGTAATAAATTATTTATTGTTGAATTTTTTTCTTCATATAATTGTAAATGATTATCAACTATTTTATTTACTTCTTTTGAAAAATAATATAATAAATTTTGATATTGAGTAAATACATAAATTAAATTATTAGTATAATCATATTGTCTTTTAAATCTTTTATGAATTTCTTCTATATTTCCCCATAAAAATTCTTCATAAATCATTTAAAAAATTAATTTTTCAAATGTAAAAAATAAATTTAAATTATTAAAATAAAAAATTGAAATTATTGATAAAATAGATTATAAAAATTTAGAAAGTTAACTCCCATATAATATTATCATTATCTAAAATTAACCTTTTATTTTAATCTAAATCTTTAAGAATTAATATTAATAAATTTCTTCCATACAATGAATATTATTCTTAAAATATATAATATTGAGTTATTAAAATTTTGTTCTTCCATTTAATTATTTTTATTTTATTTTAATATTATAATTTTTCAAATAATTATTAAATATAAATAAAATTTAGTAAATATAATAATTGATATGATTTATAATAAACTAATTATTTTGTTAAAAACCATATTTCTATTTTCCTTGTTTAAACTATGATTTATTATATTAAAAAAATTAATACATATAAAATAAAAAAAATTAAAATAAAATCATTCTCCTTTTTTTTTCCCATTTGTTTTATTTAATTTATGATATTCACTATCAATATTATTGTTAGAATTAACATCAAGAAAATTATAATTTCTATTATCATTACTATTTAATAAATTTTGATCTGAAAGTAAAGCATATTCATTTCTTTTAGATTTACTTTTTTTAATTACATTATTAGGATAAGACATAATAATCATTCTTCTTTTTTTATCATAATTAAATTTAATTCCATGATGTAATTGCTTTTGAATAGAACTTAAATAAATTTCTAAATCTTCAGAAACAAAATCATCAATATCTTTTCCAATAACTTTTTTATTTAATAAATTATATAATAAAATAATAATTATGATTATAATACCTATTAATCCAAAAGTAATAGAAGTCCAATATAAATCTTTACAATGTTTATATCTTGGAGTATAATATAATATGATTAAAAAAATAATAAAAGTAATTAATGTTATTATTCCTAAAATATAAATCCATAACTTTAAATCTTGTTTATCATATCTTTCTTTCTTAACGTGACTTTGACATACAACTTTTTCACATTCTGTTAAAATAAAATTAAATTTTTCTTTTGATATGTGACCACTATGTAATGATTCATCATATACATCATGATTAAAGTAAAATATTTCATCTGATTGAGGTATTTCTAATTGTATTATATTATTATGTTCTGGTAATTCCATTTTTTAAAATCTAGGATTTCTTTATTGATTTATAAAAAAGAATTATATACAATAATAAAAAATTCATAAAAAAATTTATATAATAATTTGTTTAAAAAACATAACAAAAAAAGACCAGAAAAAAATACAAAAATTTAAATTGCAAAAATTTAAATGATATAAAATCAACATTTAATTAAAAATTAAAAAAAAAGCCTTTAAAATAAAGAAAAGTTAAAGCCTCATTAATCATTTAAATACTTTTCCTTATTATAAATACTTTTATAAACAGAATTATAATCACTAATAACATAACCATCACTAAAAGGTAAAACAGGTTCACTGAAATTAGGATTATTTTTCATAGCTAACTTACATAAATTTCTCCATTTTTGATCCATTTTATTTCTTTCATCGGCAGGTTGATTAATTCTTAAAGTTTTATCATATTTTTTTTGATCTAATTTCTCAAGAGCATTATTATAAGCTTGTGGATCAATTTTTTGTAAAATTTCTTTTAAAGCACTTAAACTTTCTTTAAGCATTTGATGCCAATGATTATCAGCTAAATACGAAACTGTAGGAACAAGCATATTAAAAGTAATAGATTTATATTGTTTAATAATACTAATAAAACTTTCACTTTCAAATAAACACATTGCACGATCTGCAACTTGTAAATGATTACCTGAAATACATCTTATTACTCTTTTAAATAATTTTACTACTAAAGGTTGTAATTTCTCAGCATCGCAGAATTCAAAAACTTCTGGTAATTCTTGTAAAAATAAAGTTTCTTTAACATAATTTGCAAAAGGCCAATACTTTAATATTCCTTCTAATAAAGGAATTGCT
>JAEEGI010027443.1_pt1 | contig 10892 bp, 13 predicted proteins | sample 8958751 | NCBI WGS metagenome assembly JAEEGI01 (sample SAMN16246545, study PRJNA631951) | gut metagenome | biome: gut microbiome; feature: rumen; material: KS-attached | host: Bos | place: Iran: Karaj | collected 2018-10 | reverse complement strand
ATTTTGGAGTTTATCATGGAGATTTTTACAGTCGAACAAATAACAGAAGCAGACTTCGGTTGTGAAGAAACTGAAAGAAAAGAACCCTTCGCGCTTCTCAAACTCAGATCAGAAGAAAATGAAAAGTTTGTCGAAGTTTCCGAAGCTGAGCTTGCAAATAAAGGAATTTCCGAAGGAAAGAAAGTTATTATAACTGATGATGGCAATGTATTGAAATATGTTCGTGTTGTGGCAGCAGTTATCAGAGATGGGGATAAAATTTTTGCCACAGCAAGAGGATATGGCGAGTTTAAAGGCTGGTGGGAATTCCCTGGTGGAAAGATTGAAAAAGGCGAAACTCCTCAACAAGCGCTTGTTCGAGAGATTAAGGAAGAACTTTCTGCAACCATAGAAGTCGGAGAATTGATAGGCACTATTGAATATGATTATCCAACATTCCATCTTTCGATGGATTGCTTCTGGGCTAAGCTGGTAGAAGGGGAGTTAATTCTTAAGGAAGCGGAAGCTGCAAGATGGTTAACTCATGATGAACTACTTTCAGTTAATTGGTTGCCTGCGGATAGGGATTTGATAAAATTTATATAGTTGGCTAGTTGAAAACAGATATGCTTTTATGCAATATCTGTTTTTTATAAAATGAAATGAAAGAGATTAAAGGAAATAAAAATGAAATCATCACGAAGAAGACGAAATAAAAAAATCGATGAAATATGCTCAGCAGCCTCTTCGATTATGATGCTTGTGACAATCTATTTAGCGTGTAAATATCGTGAACACTGGCAGGTTGTAGCTATTGGTGTGGCGGTATTTCTTGTATGTCTTTTAGGACTTGTTTTCTTAATTACTCGTATTATCCGAAAGAAAAGAATTGAGAAAGCTATGATTACAGAAAACTATGATTCTATGTCTGGAGAAGATTTTGAGGAGTTTTGTGCAGATATTTTACGAGGAAATGGTTTTACTGATGTAGAGGTAACAAAAGCAACCGGTGATCACGGTATCGATGTACTTGCTAAAAAAGACGGAGCAAAGTATGCAATTCAATGCAAAAGATATTCTAAGCCTGTTGGAAACAAAGCGGTTCAGGAAGCGTATTCCGGAAAAGATATTTATAAAGCAGATGTGGCTGTTGTAATGTCTAATATGGACTTTACAGCTCAGGCGATTGAAGATGCAAAGAAATTAAAAGTCGAATTGTGGAATAGGGAAAAGATTTATTCACTTCAGAAATCCGGAAAAGTAGAAACAATGCAGACATCAGTAAATGAAGACACTTTAGTTTGTCCAAAGTGTGGAGGAGAGTTGGTTTTAAGAACTGCAAAGAAAGGCGCGAATATTGGAAGTCAGTTCTATGGATGCTCAAATTATCCAAATTGTAAATATACAAGAAATATTCAGGATTAGTTTGTGAAAAACAGACACGGATTAGGGAAAAATCATTGAATAAAAAGAGAGTAGGATTTCTCTCCTACCCATCACAGGCTATATGAGCGAATGCAATGAAATGATCATTCTGAAAAATGAAATAAAGACCAAGGAAGTAAAGTCTTATGCCTTTAATTATAATACACGTAAGGTGGATGTAACTTTTACTTCAGGGAAAACTTTTTCTTATTTGCCGCAGAATGTTCAGATTTTGAAAAATCCTATAAAGATTAAAACTGAATGCTATCAGTTTTATAAAGAAGGCGCTTTGCTTAATAATATAAGTGAGGCTTATGTTTTCACGGCTCCTTTAGATGTTTACTATCATTTGTTTTTCAAAAATGGATATGATCATGAATACTCCTGCGACGAGATTGAATGTAAAGAAACGGCTTTCGCAAATGAGTATACACGTGACGTCTATCATTATTTTAAAGAATTATCAACCATATCGATTATTCCTAATAGAGACGAACTTGGTCTTGATGTGAATTTTTTGGAGAAACAGTATGAAAGATTAAATGTCTCAACAGATTCAGTGTTGTCAGTATATTGGCATTATAGGGAAAATGAAGATAGTACAAAACCTCTTTCTCCTATTTTTCCTTTTGGTTGTAACTTGAGTCAATATAAAGCTGTTAGAAATTCTTTAGATTCACAACTAAGTGTGATTGAAGGACCGCCTGGAACAGGAAAAACGCAGACTATATTAAACATTATTGCGAATGTTATTATCCAAGGGAAAAACATTCAGATTGTATCAAACAATAATGCGGCAGTTGAAAATGTTCTGGAAAAGTTAGAAAAATATGGTTTGGGATTTATAGTTGCAAAACTTGGAAAAGTATCAAACAAAGAAGAATTTATTGAAAACCAAAGTGAATCCTATCCTGATTTTTATAATTGGTTTTATACGGGGGATATAAAGGCGCTTTCCAGAGAAATAATTGATTCTTCTGAAAAGATGCAAAAGGTTTATACATTAAAGGAAGAGGTTGCAAGACTTCAACAAGACCTTGATGCTATAAAGCTTGAAAAGAAATACTTTGATGATTATTTGTCGGAAACGGATGTATCGGTTTCTGAAATAAGTTTTAAGGATAGTGTATCTTCTCAAGATGTATTAAAACTTTGGAACAAACTAAATAAGAAAGCAAAATCAAAAAATAGTTTTTCCCTATTTGAAAAAATATATATGTTTTTTAAGTATGGAATAAGGAAGCTCAATAATTTTAACACTATTTCAAAATTTATCACTTCTTTGCAAAATGAATTCTATATGAGAAAACAAAAAGAAATCATTGATAGTATTAGTAAAAATAATCAAGAAATAATACTTCTAAACGCAAACGAAGAAAAACTAATCAATAATTCAATGATTTATCTGAAAGATTTCCTTGCCAAGAAGTATTCAAAGAATAAAGTACGTCCACAATTTGTTTCAGAGTCATTATGGAAATTTGGAAAATCTGTAATTGATGAATATCCTGTTGTTCTTTCGACAACTTATTCGGCTCGCAATAGCCTGATTCAGGATGGGCAGAGTATAATGTATGATTATCTGGTTATGGATGAAGCATCGCAGGTTGATATTGTTACAGGAGCACTAGCTTTAAATGCGAGAAATGCGGTTATTGTTGGAGATTTAAAACAACTCCCGAATGTTGTTACAGATGAGGATGCAAGGAAGGCGAATTATATCTTCAACGAGTATAATATTCACGATGGATATTATTACACCTACTCGTTCCTAGAATCTCTGATTAAAGAAGTTCCGTATATTCCCAGAGTACTTCTAAAAGAACATTATAGATGCCACCCCAAAATCATTAATTTCTGTAATCAAAAGTATTACAATGGTGAACTTGCGATTATGACTATAGATAAAGGTGAAGAGAATGTAGTTACAGCGATTAAGACTGTTGAAGGATATCATAAGAGAGGAAATTCAAATCTTAGACAGGCTGAAGTGATACGTGATGAGATTCTTCCAGAGCTTGGTGATGATTTAAGTAATATCGGAATTATTGCTCCGTACAATGCACAGGTTGATTTAATCAAGAGTATGATCCCTGACGTTGAAGTTGCAACTGTTCACAAATATCAGGGAAGAGAAAAAGATACAATTATTATTTCAACATCAGATGATGAGGTAACAGATTTCTCAGATAACCCTAATCTTGTTAATGTTGCTGTATCCAGAGCGAAAAAGAAATTATACGTTGTTTGTTCTTCGAATGAACAACCTAACGGTAGTATAAAAGATTTGCTTTCATATATCGCATATAACAATATGGAGATACAAGAAAGCAGGATTTATTCTATTTTTGATATTCTTTATAAACAATATACAGAAGAACTTCTGCGTTTTGAAAAGAACAACGAAAAAGTATCGGAATATATGTCTGAAAACCTGATGTATTCTTTGATTAAAGAGGTTTTAGCTGAACTCAACATTAATGAATTTGATGTATTAATTCATTTTCCGATGAATATGCTTATTAAAGATGTATCGTTACTTACCGAAGAGGAAATAAGATATGCGATGCATCCCAATACACACTTTGATTTCATCATTTACAATAAGATTTCAAAGCAAATAGTTCTCGTTATTGAAGTAGATGGCTTTCAATTCCACAAGGAAGGAACAAAGCAAGCTGAGCGAGATAAGATGAAAAACACTATTTTGGATAAGTACAATATTCCGTATATCCGATTTTCCACAAATGGTTCAAATGAAAAAGAAAAATTAAAGAATAAGCTTAATGATTTATATAATAAAATCTAACTATGATATAATACTTACTGATAAAATGGTGGGGGAAAATTATGGTACTAAGCATTATCTCGATAATAGCGAATATCACTTTTAACATTATTATTTTTCTTAAACTCTTTACGGCCAGGGTTCATATGCCGGACGGCGGATTGAGTGTTTATCATTTAAGTGCCCTGGACAAACTTAATGCTGCAGATTTGACCATTTTAGTATATTTACAGATATTAATATCAATGGTCGCTGTCATTCTTAGCATCTTTGTCTTAGGTAAAGTTAAGGCTGATATCATGAAGAAACCTCAGATAATAAGTTTTATTGCTTCCGTCGTAATGTTTATAGTTTTAATGATTGTAACCATATTGATACATCCAAAATACTGATAGAAAAGGATAATACTTGATTATATGTATCCGACTAGAGAAGAAGCAGAAAATTTATTAATAGATGCGGCAGAATGCAATCCCGGGCGTTGGGTTGGGCACAGCAAAACTGCTGCGCACTGTGCGGAAAGGATAGCGTTTTATACAGGGATGGATTCTGAGAAAGCATATGTTTTAGGATTGTTGCATGATATAGGACGTAAGTTCGGAGTGAGTTACTTAAGACATGTTTCCGACGGTTACTCATACATGATGTCTTTGGGATATGATGATGTGGCCAGAATCTGCCTTACGCATTCTTTTTATGGTACGAGTATAGATACTTATGTCGGCAAGACCGACACGAGCGAAGAAGAAACGGAATTGATCCGCACGAAACTTGCTGAAACCGTGCAGGATGAATATGATGAACTGATTCAGTTCGTGGATTCTATCGCAGGCACGGAAGGCGTAATGGATATCATCGACCGTATGGATGACGTTAAAAGTCGCTACGGTTCATACAATCCCGGAATGCGGGAAAACAATTTAAGACTCAAAGACTTTTATGAGCAAAAAATGGGTATGGATTTGTATGTGGCGGTTGATAAAGATAATTACAGACCGTAATAAATAACTCCCCAAGAGAAATTAAAGAGAATAATTTAGATTATGTGTATGAGTGGTACAATAAGTTAAAAATACCTAACCATATTTAGCAAATCTTTGTCAAAAATGTCCTTTGAAACGACCTCTTAAAAAGTGTTACCATAACCTTAGAAAGGTTTATTTCAAAGGTGATATGATGACATTGACTGAGATAAAGATAAAAATCCAAAAGCTTTATAATACCAATCCCGAGATACACATTAACATCCATTGCAACCATCCCAAGATGTATTACGACAATGAACCGGCGATTATCAGAGGAGTGTATCCGCATATATTCCAGCTTGAGGTCAAGGAAGACAACCAGATTAAGAGCTTTTATATGCAGTATGAAGATGTGCTGATTAAGCGCGTGGAGATAATTGAATTGACGGGGTCAACCAAACCAAGTATTTAATAATGTGAAGAGTTATAATTGTAAAAATAGCCAATGTACAAAAAAATGTACATTGGTTATTTTATTATGATATCATAAATACAGGTCAATTATATTTCTTTTAGGAGATACGATATGTTTGGAACAGGTACAAAAAAGATGTTAAATATGATGATGCTGGATATTCTCAAGGAATATACAGATGCCGAGCACAGGCTTCGTCAGAAGGATATTATAGACCTTCTGGAATCTAACTATGGAGCATCGTGTGATAGAAGATCAGTTAAAAGTAATATCGTTTCGCTTCAGGATATGGGTTATGATATAGCCGCACAAAACGGCTATTATCTTAAGACCAGAGAATTCACTGATGCGGAGCTGCGTCTTTTAATTGACGGTGTTTTTACATCTGGAGCCATAACTGACAAAGAAGCACATGAGCTGGTTAAGAAACTTGAGAAGTTTTCCAACAAATACTTCAAGTCCCATGTGTCTTATATACACAGTACATCCAGCGGAAAGAATGCCGAGAATCAGAATGTAATGGATTCAATAGCGGCTATTGACGATGCCATAGCCAAGGGGAAGAAGATTGCTTTTTCGTATTTGCAGTACGGAATAGATTTTAAACTTCATCCGAAGAGAAATCTAAGATATGTTGTCAGTCCTTACCAGATGATCAACAACAAAGGTAAATACTATCTGATTGGAAACTATGATGAGCATGATGATGTTTCGCATTACAGACTTGATAGAATAACGGATGTTGAAATCCTCAAAGAAAACCGCAAGCCAATGAAAACCATCAAAGGTCTCGAAAAAGGCTTTAATATTCAAGAGTATATATCAGAACATGTTTATATGTATTCCGGCGAAAGCGAGCGATTTAAACTGCGTACAAACGAAAATATGATGGATACCCTCATCGACAGCTTTGGCAAAGATTTCAGAGTTGAGTTTGGAGAAGGCAGCGATATCATTGTTACCCTCAAGTGCAATTCTATCGCGCTCTTTTACTGGGCTATGCAGTACGGAAACAATGTAGAGGTTTTAGAGCCTGAGAGTATGAGAGAACGTATTAAGAAGACATCTTTGGCGGTGTATAAAAAGTATAAATAAGCATATTTATCTAAAGGAAAAATATATGAGTGACGATAATAAAATTAGAGTGAGAATACAAAGAGGCACATCACAGATTGGTGGCGTATGCACGGAAGTGTTTACGGATAAGACCAGGATTTTCTTTGATTTCGGAACACCATTAGAGGGCGAAGGAAATCAGGACAAGCTTGAGATAGAAGGCCTGACCTTTGGCGCTGTAAATACCGATGCAGTTTTCCTGACACATTATCACGGAGATCATGTTGGTGAAGTCCCGAACATTATCTCGAGCATACCTGTGTACATGCACAAAACCGCCCGTAAAATACTCCAGGCGCAGCAAGAACACAAGGTTGGCATCGGAGAAATAGTTTGGGCGAAGGATGTACTGGATTTATCAGTAGATGAACCGGTAGTTATAAAAGATTTGAAGATAACTCCATTAGCATCCGACCATTCTGCGAGCGATTCTTTGATGTATCTTGTTGAAGGTTATGGCAAGCGTATTTTTATTACCGGAGACTTTAGACTTCACGGTTTTTACAGTGACAGAGTAAGAAAGACTTTTGAAACCATCGGACATATTGATTTGATGTTGACGGAGGGAACTAATCTAAACAGAGAATCTAATAATAACAATGATGAGAAATGGGTTACTAAACGGTTTGATGAAATATTAGAAAAGTATACATATGTATTTCTTTTTACATCTTCTTCGAACATTGACAGAATTGCCGCTTTCTCAAGATGTGTTCGTCGGGGAAAATATGTTATTGCAGATAAATATCAGCAACAAATCCAGCATATCGCTGACGAAACTCGCGAGGACAAATTCAAATCAAAAAAGATATTGTACTATAGTGATTATCTAAAATCCGAATTTGAAAAACTGGGCGGCGGAATGGTAGTAAGATCCAGCGATAAGTTCCAGGAGATTGTTAGGTATTTCTCAGATAACTATCCTGATAAAACCTGTTTGATTTATTCGATGTGGCAAGGCTACGAAGATAAGTTTTCAAATGTCAGGGAGATGCTTGCTTGTTGTAAAAATGTGGTGAAGATACATGTTTCCGGACATGTAACCAAAGAGGATTTGGAAGAAGTAATTAAAATAGTGAAACCTGACAAGTTGATGATACATCATACAAATTGCCTCAATTCATATGCGAAAATGCCAAGCATATCTGAAGCAGTTGTTTTGTCAATGTCGGATGGAGTTATTATAGAAGCATAGATAAGGGGGAGAAGAAACATGAAAAGTACTTTTAATAGAGATTATGATAATTCTTTAAACTTAAAGGAATCTCAAAATAGTTTAATAGTAAAAATGATGGATGATGTTTCCAAAGGAGAGGCGTTTCTTGCTTTTCGACCAAAGAAACAGATTACGATATATATGAAAGGAAGAAAATTATGTGTGATGAATCCATCAAATAATTATTCGCCTGAAATTGAAAGCAAATGTTTACCAATTTTAAAATCTAGTTCTAACGAAGGCGCAATTACAGAGAACAAATGGAAGGAAAAAACGGGGGTATCAGAATTTTCCTGGGGAGATATCTATACTGAGATTAAGGATAATCTAGGACAAGCGCTTAGTCCTGAAGCAGAGATATCATCAGGATTATATAAGTTTTCTCCCATGGCGACTATCGTTAGTCCAGAAATAATCTTATTGGATATAGAAGCAAAATTTAGTTATTCGAAAAAAGAGGAAAACAACAACGATTCGAGAATTGATTTAGTTCTATATAATATAAATACTAGACAACTGGCATTTGTTGAAGTAAAAAGATTTGACGACGATAGACTACAGAAAAATGGTGATCTACAAGAAGAAATAAAAAAACAACTTAGGGCCTATGAAAAGCTGATTAAGAGTGAAAAAAATGATATTATACGGGAGTATAATAAAACTATTAAGGCATATTCATCAATATACAAAATTAGTATTGAACCAATAGATGAAAAAAAGAATATTCTTCTGAGTTTATTGATTACTGATTATAGTAGTGGCAGAAAAAAGACTGTGGATCGCTTAGCAGAACAGTTACATAAATCAGATTTAAAAAACATATCAGTTCTAAAGATAGGACATATTAAAAATGCTGAATCAGGGACTTTAAAAAGATGGTTTTCTGAAATGCAAAAGACAACTATTCGCAGTAACTAATTATTACTTAACAATAAGAATGCTATAAGAAAAGGCGATGTGCATAAAAATGCACATCGTTTTTTTTATTATTATCTTAGAATCACTGATGAACTTTATAAAAAAGGAGATTATATGGAAGAGAGAAACGACAGGGAAGTGGAAGAACTTACAGCATTGGTATCTTTGAATCGTCCTGGCCTTGAGAAAAAATTATTGGAGTATATCAAAAACAAATTTCATCCGGAACAGATAAAGTATGAATGTCTGGAAACAGAACCGATATTATCACCCACATATGGCTGTATTTTGTATCACGAACAGATTGAGGAAATACTGAGTTCTCTTGGAGGTTTTTCGCCTGAGCAGAGCAAACAGGTTCGAAAGAATATGGCGAAGGGAAAAACTTCAATCAGAGCTGAAGAAAAACATGTTTTTGTTTATGGAGATGCTGAAAAGGGAATATCAGGATGTGTTGCCAAGGGAATAAGTTTTGAGGCAGCAGGAAAGGTTTTCGATGATTGCTGTGAGGCGGCAGGATATACCTTTAATAAAGCCCACGCTATTGTCTATATCCGAAATTTATGCGGATCACATTCAGAATGATGAACATATATACAAGAGGTAAATGGAAATGGATAGAATTTCTAAACTTAATGCTGAAGTGATGAGGTATTATCATTCGTTGCTTGAGAAGAAAGGAAAAGAAGCAAAAGTATTTCTTAATAAAATTGATATTGGCGAGGAGACCATTGATAACTTTAACCTTAGATATTCCGGAACAGATTTAAATGGCCTTGTATATCATTTTAATTCATTAGGGTTTGATGATTTCATCTTTGAGATGTGGCAGGCTGAGTTCGAAGATAACTATGAGCCGGAGGATGTATTTCTTAATAGAATAATTATTCCTGTAATTGATGATGAAGACAAAGTCATAGGATTTCTTCTTAAAAGACAAATTTGATGATATCTTAGCTAAAATAATTAATCGAAGGAGATTATATGAAGAAACAAAATCAGGTAGAAACTACCAATCAAATCTTATATGAAATTACCGAGAAGGCTGCAGAATATTATATTTCGATACTTCAAAGCACAAATGACGAAGATGTATCGGATTGTCTCCGAGAACATCGATTAAAAGAATATACAATTAATAAATTTAGAATAGGTTACACAGGCAAAGACAGGATAGGCTTGGTAAATTATCTTAAACAGTTAGGCTACACCAATGCACAAATAATTGAAGCAGGTTTGGCTGATATTACAGAAAATGGCAATATAGAGGATACATTTCAAAATCGAATTATGATTCCGATAATGGATGATGACAATAAAGTTATCGGCTTTTGCGGAAGAACGGTTGATTGTGACAAAGGACCTGTTTATCTTATTTCTCGGGAGACACCTATTTTTATCAAAAGCAGGAGTTTATTTGGATTGAATTATGCACAAGAAAAGGGTTCGAGTTACACAATTATTTGTGAGGGATTTATGGATGTGATGTTGCTTTATCAGGGTGGATATAAAAATGCAGTTGCAGCACTGGGAACAGAATTTACCACAGACCATTCAGAGCAGATAAAAAAGTATTGTAAAAGAGTAGTAATTTGTTATGACTCTGATGAGGTAGGTAGGAAGTCGGCTGAAAAAGTCAAAGAAATACTCGAACAGGCTGACATAGAAGCAAAAAAAGTGGATTTGTCTCCATATAGGGATCCACGGGAATTCATTGTTAGAGAAAAGAGTTCGATTTTTGGAGAACTAATTAAATTCGCTGTAGATATATAACGCGTTACAAAGATGGAAATCATAAATAAAAATATCTCTTGACTCTAACGTTACGTAATAGTTTATGGTATTATTATCACGGAGGGAAAAGAGATGATGACAGTAAATGAAGTTAGCAAACTTGCGGGTGTTAGTATACGAACCCTGCAGTATTATGACACGATCGGGCTTTTGAAGCCGGCAGAGTATTCCGAGTCGGGTTACAGACTGTATGACGATACGGATCTGGAAAGGTTG
>JAEEGI010027442.1_pt1 | contig 10893 bp, 9 predicted proteins | sample 8958751 | NCBI WGS metagenome assembly JAEEGI01 (sample SAMN16246545, study PRJNA631951) | gut metagenome | biome: gut microbiome; feature: rumen; material: KS-attached | host: Bos | place: Iran: Karaj | collected 2018-10 | reverse complement strand
TCTTACGCTACGTTAGCGCTACAAAATGGGGGGGATGTGAAAACCGTTTCCAGCAATCTTGGACACGCTACCACGGCTTTCACCATGGACAGGTATGGACACGTAACAGAAACCATGATGAAGGACAGTGCTGACAAGATGCAAAAGTTCATTGAATCGCTCTGAAACCGCTCCGAATCGCCAAAAAAGATAAAGTGGGTACGAAAGTGGGTATAAAACAAACAAGAAAGCCCAGGAACCTTGAAATTCCTGGACTTTCCTGAGCGGAGAAGGAGAGATTCGAACTCAAGCAAAAAAGTTAAATACGTGCATGTTGCATCAAAATCAATGCAAATAGGTACAACAATTCTGTGATGAAATACCAAATGGTGATAATACGTGCCAATTCGTTGGTGGTATAATGGTGGCATTGGCTTGGTTCTGCTGGCTGATTTCCGTCAGGTATATTCATACAAACGGAGGAAAATCAGATGAAACAGGATCTCAAATCCAGCGTTAATTTTTCCTGCCGCATACGCGATTTCAGGAACGGATCGGATTACCTGCTGCATGGCGACTATTATAGGGAAACGGCGGAATTACCTTAGAAGCGTTATCGCAAGTTGAGCATGCAATCCCTGCTCTTTGGGATTTGATGCAGATATTTGGCGCCAACAGCGTGAAGCCCGACAAAGAACACGCCGGAAATCAGCTGCATTCCGCACAGCAGCGCAAAAAAGGAACGCGTTCCGCAGGCTTCCAGCAGAAAGCCGCCCGCCGCCGCGGCAACAAAATTCACAACGGCGCTGATTGAATTCACCAATGCTTGCGTACTGGCCTCCAATCCTTCCGGGGCCAGACGATGCAGGTATTGATACCGGCTGGCAACATACAGCGCATAGGAAAAACCCCGAAGCAGCTGTGCCGCGAAAAGTATAAAAACGGAATGGCCGAGCGCGTACAGGCTGTATTCCACCGTCAGGATCAGCGCGCTGATCAAAAGAAGCCATGCCCAGCCTGTACGGTGGGAAATCTTTTTGATGAGCAGCAGCATCGGCACTTCGCAAATCCCCGCCGCAAACATCAAAGCACCGTACACGCTGCTGTCCAGGCCGAATTCCTTTACGGCATAGACCATATACGTGACGCGCCAGCCGAACGGAATCTGGTACAGAACTTCAAAAATGATGTGGCCGATGATCCAATAATTCAGCATGGAGCGGAAGGGCATATCCCGAAAGCGCTGACGCTCCTGCTTTTGTTTTGTTCCTTCGCTTTCCCCCGGAACGCGGGATGCCAGCAGAATGGAAACCGCGGCGAACACGGCGAAGAAGTAGTAGATAGTCCGTAAGGGCGCTGCCTGAAGAATGGGCACAAACGCCAAACTGAACAGCGCATACCCAATGGACGCCCAGCTGCGGACGCTGCCATAGGGGATTTTAAGCTTCGGATGGTCATTGACCCGGACGAGCCACAGCTCCATCATCATATTGGACGGATGGAAAAAGAAATACATCACCATCAGCATCCCGATCATGACCAGCCGCCAGGGGCCGTTTCCCTGCGACAGGGCGGGCAGGGTCAGCGAACAGACCGCAACCCCGGCCATGCACAGCATGAAGCATTTTTTTACCGATTGGATGCGGTCTGAAACGATGCCCCAGGCGGGCTGGGACACGATGCCGATGCCGTTCACAAAGGCTGTGATCAATCCCATCTGGCCGGCCGTGATGCCGATGGATTCCAGGAAAACGGACAGAAAGTTTGCCGCCGCGAAACAGCCGTTGTAAATCAATTCCGTAATGGATAACTGCGCCTGGATTTTTTTCCTGTTCATTTTTGCTGTTGCCTCAGCTCCATGCCCGCAGCATCGGAACCGTATCCTTTTTCATCACTTTTTTCGGGGACGCATTTCGCCGCCCAGCAGCTTCCGAATCACCCGGGCGGTGTACTGGCCGAGCACTGCCCAATGAGAGGAAATGCACATCACATCATCCGCTATGGAAACGAAGCTGCCAAACAGCATTTGGCAAAGCTCGCCCACGGGCACAAAGAAGGTTCCGCACAGCAGCACGCAGGGCTTTTGCAAAGCGCGGAATTCTCCCTGATCCTCAAACAGAACGGCATTGGAATAAAGCACGACATGCCGTCCTTCAGGGAAAGAAAGAATGCAGGTTTCGCCGGCGTTTTCATATTGAATTTTGGCGCCATACACAACGGCAAAGAACTCCGCCGGAGCGCATAAAACTTCTGTTTCACACATTTCGCCGGTATTCACGGGACAAAAGTGCGGCAGTGCGGCGGGCACGAACATCCGCGCGGCGCCTGTGCCCGGACGGCCAATGGGCAGCATTTGATTCTTTTTGAAAACCAAATGGGACCCCATGGCCAGCAATACGGTGTCCTCATCCCCGGTCAGCGGGTTCGCGGGCAGATCCGCCCGGATGGCTCCGGCCGTCCTGCGGCACCCGCTGTATAATCTGTCCCAGAATACCTGTGCGCCGTACACCGGCTCCCGATGGCCCATGGAAGCAATTTCCCAGTTGATGATCGGCGCGTTCTTCCCGGGATAATACAAAAATTGTCTTTGCCCTGAATGGTCAGGCTCGGTATTTCATCCTCAACACCATTTACATCCAGCCAAATTTCCCGGTTCAAATCGTTCATATGATAGCGGTTTTCATAAATATCTTCCGTTTCCGGCGTCAGCTTCCAGTTGATATCCTTTTCTCCCCGCATCTGGATGATGGGGAGCGGGCCGATGGGCAGATCACCATCCAGCACTTCTTCGTCCGAAGGGCCGGTGGCATAGCCCGCCGCTGCCAGGATTTCAGGGTGCGCCATGGTAAACGCCATGGTCATTTGATCCCCGTTGGACATCCCCTGCATGTAGATCCTGCTTTCGTCAATGGCATACTTTTGGCGGAGCAGTTGAATCAGATCGTAAAGATACTGAATATCCCGTTTTTGGCAGGTCCAGCACTCGTAATCCGGGGAATTGGGATATACGATGATCATGCCTTTTCGTTCCGCCAGTTCATGCCAAACGGTGTAATCCGCCCATCGTCTGCCATCGTTACCGCCGCCATGAAGCTGAATGACCAAAGGAAGCGGCTTGTCCCGCCGATAACAGTCCGGGATATATTCATACCAGATGTTTTCCATTCCCGGAACGATTTCGCCCTTCGCTTCCCGCAGCTTTGCAGGCGGCGGCACCCGGTTCATGTCTTCAAAGTTCACCACGGATACAGCCTGACGGCCCATTTTTCGGATCATGGATTTCATGCCGATCTCTCCTTCCTGCTATATGCGCTGCCGCCCCGCGTTCAGGCGAGGCGGCTTTATTGCTTTTTTATTCCACAGCGATCTCAACGGTCACAGGATTCAGTCCCTCCGTTTCCGCTTTCACCCGGATGCTGCCTTTTTCTCTTGGCGCACGGATCACAGCAAAGGCCAGCCCGCGATAAGTGGTCCTTTCGCCGGAGCGGTACAGGGAACGGTCATTGGCAAGGCCGTTGTCCATGCCCAGCAGTTCCCCGTTTTCTATTGTCAGCCGTACAGGAACATCCTGATCGGGAACTATGCTTCCGTTCGCATCCAGAAGAGTGATTTCCAGCTGCGCCACGCTGCGGCCATCCGCCCGAATCACGGTTTTGTCGGCACACACAGATAGCGCTGCCGCAGGCCCCACGGGCCGGATCACCTGCCTGGCTATTTCTTTTCCCGCCAGGTCGCGTCCAATGGTGATGATTTCTTTTGCGCCGGAGGGTACATCCCAGGATAAGTGCAAATCATTGGTGGTGATCGGCGCGAGGGGATGATTGAAGTGCGGCCATTCCTTCGACATGCCCTGGTTGGGGAATTCATACGCTTTGACGCCATAGCTGACGCCGTCCACCATCAGCTCCACCGTGGGACAGTTGGTGTAGGCGACGACGGGATAAATGATTCCCTTTTCTAATCCCAAATTCAGATGCGGGAATACATGCAAAACCGGAATATCCTTCCGCCAGACGGACTGGTAGAAATAATATCCATCCTTGGGATAGCCGCAGGTGTCCAGCACCCCGGCGCTGGCTCCTTTATCCGGCCAGAAGCATTCGCCCAGATAGTCGATGCCCGTCCACATAAAGCTGCCCATAACGTAAGGGCGAGTCCGGATGAATTTCCACAGCTTTTCCGCTTTCAGGGATTTGGCATAATAAGGCGTGCGGCCCCACACGCTGTCCGGCGTTTTCAGGCGGTAATCACCCCGGGAGCCGTTGACGGATATATCCTCCGTGCCCAGCAGCAGCCAATCCGGATGCTCGATCTTTTCCTCTTCATAGAAGGTTTCCGTCCGCTCCCGCCAGCGGTCGGTGTAATTCACGCCAACGATGTCCAATTGCTGAAGGAATTCGGTGGAAGCGGGCACCGGCTCGGCTTTCACCAAATCGCAGGCCTGGGTGATGGGCCGCGTGGGGTCCAGGCTGTGGCAAAGCCCGGCCAGCATTTGCGCGTATTTCCAGCCGTCCGGCATCACCTGCTCCCGAACCTCATTGCCAATGGACCACATCACGACGGAAGGATGGTTGCGGTCCCTTTCCACCATGGCGGTCATATCGGCCCGGGCGCAGGTATCGAACCATTCGGAATAGCCTCGACTTTCATGGGTATTGGAGCCGAATTCTTTGCCCTTCATGGTGTGCCATTCATCAAAGGCTTCGTCCAGCACGCAGAAGCCCATTTCATCCGCCAAATTCAGCAGCGCAGGATCAGGTGGATTATGGCTCATGCGCAGCGCGTTGCACCCCATGTCCTTCAACTTTTGAAGCCGCCGGCGCCAAACCTCCGGGGGAACCGCCGCGCCCAGACAGCCTGCGTCGTGATGCAGACAGACACCCTGCAAAATGACCTTTCGTCCATTGAGGGAAAACCCGTTATGATTGTCGAAAGCGATTTTACGAATACCAAAGGGCGTGATCACTTCATCAGTCAGCCTGTCTCCATCGAATACCCGTGTGACCGCCTGATACAATCGGGGGCAGTCGATATCCCATAGCTCCGGCGCAGGGACAGAGAACGTCTGCACCGCCGTCATTTCATCCTTGGCAGGAAGAGAAGCGGTGCCCCGCGCCGCTTCCAAGCCATCCGGGGAAAGAAGCACTGTTTCCACCCGAAGCGTTCCGGCGTTCAATCCGCCCCGCACGTCCGTACGGATTTCCACCTGGGCTTTTGACAGAGAGATTTCCGGTGTGGTAATTTGCACCCCCCAGGTGCGCACATACAGCCTTTGATGGCGGATCAAATACACATTGCGCGTGATCCCGCTGCCTGTATACCATCGGGACCCGGGCTGATGGCTGTTGTCCACCCGAAGCAGCAGTTCATTTTCTCCCTGCTTCAAATAGGGGGTAACATCCTTTTCAAAGCTGGTATAGCCGTAAATATGCCCGCCCGCGTACTGTCCGTTGACCCACAGATCGCAATTCATGTACACGCCTTCAAAATACAGGGAATACAGTTCATTAGGATCTTGAGAAAGCGCAAAGCGCTTTCTGTACCAGCCGATGCCGCACCGGGCATAGCCGCCGGACCCGCAGCTTGGAGCGTTTTTATCCACAGGATAATCGGTGCTCCAGTCATGGGGCAATTGCACTTTTCGCCAGGAGGTATCGCTTGTGGGCGTCGCCAGGCTGTCTATCAGCGCGAATTCCCAGTCAAAGCCAAAGAACGCGCTGCCGCGGGGTCCCATTGTTTTCTCAAAGTATTGTTCCATTGTTTGTCTCCTTCAAAAATAGGGAGCGGGCAGTGCCCGCTCCCCGATGTTCCTCGGTGCCTTTCGTCAGGATCAGCGGGTCTGGTACCACGCGTCATACTGACGGTAAAATTCGTCATAGACCTCCTGCATTCCTGCATCGTAAATACGGGAAAGCATTTCATCCACAGTAGCGTCCACATCGTCCACCAGACCCAGTTGCAGCATACCGGTGTATTCGCCCAGCACGCTGTTCACGGCGGAAACATATTCGCTGATTTCGGAATCATCGAATACAAAGGTAACAGTGGGGTTGCTCTTCACCCGCTTGGCCCATTCATCGGTGATGGCCAGCTCTCGTTCGGGCGTTCCGGATTCGGTCAGGTTGCCATTCTTCACAGCCCAGGCAACGGACACGCTCAGCGGCGGATAATCGCCGTTCTTTTCCAGCTTGGTGTATTCGCCGGTTTCATTATTGATGGAATAGTGTACGCCTTCGATGCCCAGGAGGAGCAGGCGGTTCAGATAGGTGTCATACTTGATCAGGTCCAGCACCATGGCGGCGCGCTCCGGATTGCGGCTGGCGGCGGCGATGGCCATATCATTGTTGGAATAGGCTTCGGCGCTGACGAAGGTATCCTTGGTCAGGTCATACGCCATACAGGTTACGCCCTCGTTCTTTTCAGCGGACTTCATATAAGTGAATACGGAAGCGTTCCAGGCAATGGCCGCGCCTTGCAGAGCGGCAAAAGCGTCGTCGTCGCTGATGGTGTTGGTCAGAGCGCTGCGGCTCCAGCAGCCCGCGTCAGCCAGCTTCTTCATATCCTTGCAGAAATCCCGGAATTCAGGATATTCATAGGTGAGTTTCATATCGTCCTTGGTAGGAAGGGTTTCTCCGTCAAATTTGAACAGCATGCTGATGCTGCCGTCCTGTAAACCATAGAAGCCGTCGAAACGCTGACGGTAAATGTCCCATAGTTCAGGGTTGCTGCCGGAGGCGGCCATGGCATAGATGCCGCTTTCAGGGGTTTCTTTTTCCGCGATGGTGATCATGTAGTTCATGAAATCATCCCAGTTTTCCAAAGCGCTGATGCCATATTTGTCAGCCAGATCCTGACGGATGGCCACGATCTTGCCCATGGGCGAGGCCACGTTGGAAGGCACGGCGATGGTGTTGCCGCTGAGGGTGGTTTCATCCCAGCTGACGGGGGCCTGATACTGGGCGCTCAGGGGCATATACGTTTTCACAAATTCATCGGTCAGGGTGTAAAAGCTGCCCTTGGCCGCTTCCGTGTACATATAGCACCAAGGCGCGGTGAAAATCAAATCCACCTGATCGCCGCTGGTGAGCACCAGAGGATACATGGTCTGGTAGTCGCTCCAGCTCATGAACTGTGTGGACAGGCGGGTGTTGAAGGGCTTCAGGTATTCATTGGCCAATTCTTCGATCTGCGCCCAGTCGTTGGGTTTGTCGCCGATCAGGTACATGTATACGGTGTATTCCTTGCTAAGGTCGGTGTTGGCGTAGGTTTCCGGGGTTCCGGTGATCTGCACGTCGGGTTCCAATTCGGCCAGTGCGGGGCATACGCTCAGCAGCAGGCACAGCGAAAGCAGAACAGACAGCCATTTCTTCATATTGGGTTCCTCCTTTTTCTTTATCATCAGGACGTTGCGTCCCAAGATTCAACGGATTATCCCTTCACTGCGCCGATGGTCAGGCCCTTGACGAAGTAGCGCTGCACAAAGGGATAGAGCAGCACGATTGGGCCGGTGGCCACGATGGTCATGGCCATTTTCATACCTTCCAGCGGAACGGAGGGAAGATCGATGCCGGATTTTTCCGCCACGATCTTCATGGCCGCGGCGCTTCCCAGCATACGCTGGAGATAGTATTGCAGGTTGTATTTATTCTCGTCGGTCATGAACAGCATACAGTTGTACCAGTCATTCCAGAAAGCCAGGGCCGCGAATAGGGAAAGGGTAGCAATCAGCGGCTTGCACAGGGGAATGATCAGCTTGATATAAATAGTGAAATCGTTGGCTCCGTCGATTTTGGCCGATTCGGTGATGGCCGCCGGAATACCGCCGATAAATGACTTGGCGATAATGGTGTTCCAAACGGAAAACATCATGGGCAGGATCAGGGCGTAGTAATGGTTTTTAAAGGCCAGATACCGGGTGCACATCATGTACCAGGGCACCAGACCGCCGCTGAACAGGGTGGTAAAGAAGAAGAAGAATGAAAAGAAATTGCGGTAAGGGAAATCCCGCCGGGAAAGCACATAGCCGGTCATGGTGGCGAGCCAGACAGACAGGAACGTGCCGATGATCGTGACCATGATGGTATTGCCGTAAGCCCGCAATACGCTTTCCGGGTTTTTCAGGCACAGCGCGTAGCTTTGCAGGGAGAATTCCGTGGGAAAAAGCGGATACCCGTTGCGGATCAAGGAGGTTTCGGGCGTGATGGAGGCAACAATGATCAGATAAAAGGGGAACAGGCACAGCAGGGCGAACAGGCCGATGAACACATATCCCAGGATATTGATGGCGATGGTGTCGCCCGTCCATACGCGCTTATCCAATCCCTTGTGTTTTGCAATTTGGGCAGTCATTGCTTTTGCCTCCCTTCTCAATACAGGGCGTAATCGGGCTGCACGCGCTTCACCAGCCAGTTGGCCAGGTTGATGGTAATGAAGCACAGCACGCTCTGATACAGGCCCACAGCAGCGGAAACACCAATATTGCCGTCGTTGATGAGGAGCTTGAACACATAGGTGTCGATGATTTCCGTGGCGGGCTGCAGCAGCGCCGAGCTTTTCACCGTTTGATAGAATAAGCCGAAATCGCCCCGGAAAATATTGCCGATAGCCAGCAGCACCAGAATCATCATGGTGGGGATCAGGGAAGGAATGGTGATATAACGGATGCGCTGCCAGGAATTCGCGCCGTCGATGGTGGCCGCTTCGAACATTTCCTGATCCAGCCCTGTAATGGCGGCCAGATAAACAACGGAACCATAACCGGTGGATTTCCACAGCTTGAGCAGGATGATCACGAAGGGCCAGGCTCCGGGAGAATTGTACAAATCAAAGGGCGTGCCGCCCAGGGTTTTTACGATATGGTTGAACACACCGCGCTCATAGTTGAAAATATTGTACATGATCGCGCCTGCCACCACCCAGCTGATGAAATAGGGCAGGAACATAAAGGTCTGGCTGACTTTTTTGAACTTCTTGCTCAGCAGCTCGTTCAGCAGAATGGCGCTTCCCATTTCAAAAATCACGCCCAACAGGATAAACGCCAGGTTATACAAAATAGTGTTTCGGGTGGCCATCCCCAGCTTCCCGGCTACCATCAGAAACCTGAAATTTTTCAGACCATTCCAGGGGGAATTGTAGATACCCCCCGCGTGCTGATACTTCTTGAACGCCAGCACGATACCGGTCATCGGCGCGTAACTGAAAATGAGCACATACACAACAGCGGGAAGCAGCATCAGAAACAGCATCCAGTGTTTACGTATGTTTTGAAGCAGGGATGGCTTCCTGTTCCGGAGTGCTCCGGGCGGTAAAACGGCATCCTTCCGCATATATAACGCCCCCTTGTTCCTTTCTTCCATCCAAGTATACCATTGGAAAAAATGACGGCAAAGAAGAAAAATTCAAGAATCCGGAAAGATATTTACTGTTTTATCCATTTCCGACTTTCTTCCCGGGACATTTTGCTGTATATTAAAGAAGAAAGAAAAGCAGGCAGGTGGGAATCATGCGGTTGCTGTTTTGTGAAGATGAATACTTGACCCGCTTCGGTGTTATGCAGACTACGCCGTGGCAGGAAATTGGGATTTCTCAGGTGGAATGCGCCAAGAACGGGCAGGAGGGCATGGATATGCTTGTATCCCATCCCGATATCCTGCTGACAGATATTCGCATGCCCTTCATCACAGGCCTGGATATCGCCGCACGGCTCAAGGAAATGGACCCGGACAGCGAAGTGATCATCATGAGCAGCTATTCGGACAAGGAGTATCTGAAAAAAGCCATCACCCTTTCCACGGTGGCTTATATTGAAAAGCCACTGAATCTTGAGGAATTAAAGGCAGCGCTGAAAAACGCTGTTGCACGGCGCAGGCAGACCCTCAGCCTGAGAGCGTGGGAAAAGGAGCAGAAACAAAAGCATACCTTTTCCTGCCTGCCAGATCCGGAAACGCCGGGCTTTTCCCACGCTACCCGGATTGTGCTCAGGGAAATACAAAACAGATACGCAGACGTAAATCTTTCCGTGGATTCTCTGGCGGAAGCGGTTCATTTCAGTCCCGTATACCTTGGCACATCTTTTAAAGAAGAGACAGGGTTTAACATCCGTCCCTTGATTACCGCCGTGCGCATTGAGGCGGCTTGTCAGCTGCTGCGGGAAACAAATCTTCCCATTGCGCAGATTGCCAGACAGACTGGCTTCAACAGCGCGAATTATTTTGCGAAGCAGTTTCGCCAAAACAAAAAAACAACGCCTAATGAGTATCGGGAAGGAAAACGAAGCGGAGAGGAGGAGGGCCCATGATCAAACGGCTCGCTTACCGTTTTCGGGACAGTTCCCTTCGCACAAAATATTTTGCTGCGGTCATCCTGCTGCTGATTGCCACCGCGATCAGCAGCAGCTATCTGCTTTCCAGAAACTATCAATCCGCGTATAACAGCCTGTACCGGGATGCGCAAAGCGATATGACGGATATCTATAATGAGGTCAGCCGCTTTGAAAAACGCATGACCCATCTGAGCACCATCGTGCAGAATAACGAAGTGGCGCTGCGTTTGCTCAGAAGCGTGCAAAATTTGGATCTGCAATCCTTTGAGCCGATTCGCCAGCAGATCACGCCCATCCTCTTTGCTATGCTGGACGGTTCCGGGGATTACGACTGTCGGCTGTACGTACAGGGCCAAAATGATTTTATTGATTCCACCGCTCGTATCCTCCTCCTCCCCGACCCGGAAACGGAGCCGTGGGTACAGAATGCCATGCGGGGATGGGGCTGGCGGCAATTCTATTCTCCCCGCCAATTGAACGCGGTTTCTCCCGCGCTGCTGGCGCCGGTTCGGGATTCCGATCATGTGCTGGACCTGATCGGCCTTTTGCGCATTGATATCAGCCTGACCACCCTGCAGCGGATGATGACGCCC
>JAEEGI010027438.1_pt1 | contig 10893 bp, 8 predicted proteins | sample 8958751 | NCBI WGS metagenome assembly JAEEGI01 (sample SAMN16246545, study PRJNA631951) | gut metagenome | biome: gut microbiome; feature: rumen; material: KS-attached | host: Bos | place: Iran: Karaj | collected 2018-10 | reverse complement strand
GAAAACCCCGATCAGCCCCAGCAGCCCGAGAATCCCGACCAGCCCCAGCAGCCCGACCAGCCCCAGCAGCCCGACCAGCCCCAGCAGCCGGACCAGCCCCAGCAGCCGGACCAGCCCCAGCAGCCGGACCAGCCCCAGCAGCCGGACCAGCCCCAGCAGCAGCCGGAACCTGCACCGGCACCGAAGCCCTTCATGAACCAGGCCCGCGAGCACCTGCGCGGCGGCGCCGATCCAGCGGAGAGCGTCCGCCTCGCCAAGCCTCTGCGCAATGCGGACGCGAGCCAGAAGGATTCCGACGGCGCCTTCCTCCTGCTGGAGGACGCCGCCCAGAAGGGCAATCCCGAGGCCATGCATCTCTACGCCCAGTTCTACGATCCCAACTGCAAGCTCCCCCGCGGCACCATCCAGCCCGACATCGAGCAGGCCCACGACTGGTACCGCAAGGCGGCCAGCGCCGGCAGCGCCGAAGCCAAGGCAGCCCTGGAGGAACTCAAGAAGACCGCCGAGGCCAAGGCCAAGGCCGGCGACAGGAACTGCCGCCGCCTCCTGCGCCGCTGGTAGGCGCGCCTTTCCCCGCAACGACAAGGAAACGACCATGCGATATCTGCTCATGTTGCTCCTGCTGCTCTGCCCGCTCCTTGGCAGCGTGCAGGGCGCAGACTGCGCGCCGCTCCTGCAGGACGGCAAGAAAACCCTCTTCCAGCGCGTCGTGAGCCATCCCGGCGCCCAGCTCTACGCCGATGCCTCCGAGTCCAGCGAGGTCGTCAACCGCGCCCTCAAGACCTTCACCGTGCTCTACGTCTTCGAGCGCAAGGACGGCTGGCTCAATGTCGGCGTGGACACCCACCGGCCCCAGGGCTGGCTCAAGGAAGAACTCTCCACGCGCTGGGACCAGTCCCTGACTCTGCTCTTCGCACCCCGCACGGGCCGCGATCCCGTGGTCTTCTACAGCTCCTTCGACGCCCTGCGCTCCGTATGCGAAGCCACGGACATGGACAGGCAGGTGCGCGAGATCATGGAGAAGGCCAAGGCCAAGCAGGAGGACGCACGCATCGTTGCCGCCGAGCCCGCCGACTCCGCCGTCTCCTCTGAACGCTTCTACCTCATGCCCATACTGGAAACCCAGGAGCCCTTCGACGGGGTCAAGTTCCTCAAGGTCGCCTCCATCAATCCCGGCAAGGCCGGCAAGCCCAAGGCAGACGGCGACGGCGGCGGAGCCAGGAAGGAGGGCAAGGACGGCGCGCCCAAGACCGGCATCGCCATCGTCATCGACACCTCCATCTCCATGAAGCCCTACATCGACCAGAGCCTCAAGGTCGTGAAGACCATCTACGACCGCATCGAGCAGGAAGGGCTCACGGACAACGTGGGCTTTGCCGTGGTGGCCTTCCGGAGCAGCACGGCGGCCACGCCCAAGCTCGGCTACACCACCGAGATCGTCAGCGACTTCGTCACGGCCAAGAACCGCGCCAAGCTCGAGACAAGCCTCGCCAAGGTGGAGGAGGCCAAGGCTTCGAGCCACGACTTCAACGAGGATTCCCTGGCCGGCGTCTATCAGGCCATCGAGTCCCTCAGCTGGGAGGACTACGACTCGCGCATCGTCATGCTCGTCTCCGACGCCGGCCCCCTGCGCCAGGAGGACCGCTACGCCAGCGTGCGCATGGGCCCTGCCGAGCTCGACGACTTCGCCAAGCAGAAGGGCATCTGGATCGTCGCCCTGCACGTCAAGAGCCCCAGCGGCAAGAAGAACCACCAGTACGCCGAAGAGGCCTACCGCGCCCTGTCCAAGACGGCCGACGGCCGCTCCAACTACCAGGCCATCAACGCCCCCAATCCCAAGACCGGCGCCAAGTACTTTGAAGCCGTTGCCCGCAGCATTGCCGGCGCCATGGTCAGCATGGTCAAGTCCACGGCCTCGGGCAAGCTCATGACCATACCCGAACGCCACGACAAGCCCCAGCCGGCGCCCGAGGAGGCGTCCCAGGCCTCGGCCGAGGACATGGCTACCCGCCTCGGCTACGCCATGCAGCTGGACTTCCTGGGCAAGCGTCAGAACACCGAGGCGCCCGAGGTCGTGAGCTCCTGGATACCCGACATGGATCTGGCGCACCTGGCCCACTCCGAACCCGTGCCCGCCGTCGAGGTGGCGGTGCTGCTCACCAAGAACCAGCTCTCCGACCTGCGCGACCAGATCAGCGCCATCATCGACAGCGCCGAGCGCACCAAGAAGACCGACTCCGCCGACTTCTTCAAGGGCATACTCTCGGCCTCGGCCAAGATGGCCCGCGATCCCAACATGCCCACCGAGGGCAAGACCCTGGCAGAGCTCGGCGTGCTCGGCGAGTTCCTCGAGGGCCTGCCCTACCGCTCCGAGGTCATGCTCCTCAAGGAGGACGACTGGTACCGCAAGAGCGTAGGCGAGCAGACGGCCTTCATCAACCGCTTGAAGTCCAAGATCGCGCGCTACGAGGAGTACGACCGCGACCGCGCCAACTGGGAGAGCTTCGGCATGAGCTCTGCCGGCGACTGGGTCTACCGCGTGCCGCTCGACATGCTGCCCTAAGCCTGCGCGCAGGCCCCGCACGCCCCGCTCCCATCCAAGCCCCCTTCCAAGGACCCGAGCCATGGACAAACCTGTCGATCTGCCCGTCTTCGACCTGCTCAAGGTCGTGAAGACCAGGCCCGGCGCAGAGCGCTACCGCCTGGAGATACCCGCCTTTGCCGTGCGCCGGGGCGAGGCCATAGCCCTCGTCGGCCCCTCGGGCTGCGGCAAGAGCACGGCGCTTGATCTGCTCTCCTGCGCGCTCAGGCCAGACCAGGGCGAGCGCTTCGTCTTTGCACCTGCCAAGGACGAGCTGCGCGACGTGCTCGCCTGCTGGGAGAACGGCGGCGTGAACGCCCTGGCGCCCGTGCGCATGCGCTACCTCGGCTACGTGCTCCAGACCGGCGGCCTCCTGCCCTTCCTGACGGCCAGGGACAACATCCTCCTGGCCTGCAAGGCTCTCGGCATAGTCCACGAGCGGGTCGAGGCGGTGACGGAGATGGCCAGGACCCTCGGCATAGCCAGCCTGCTTGGCAAGTACCCCGCCCAGCTCTCCGTGGGCGAACGCCAGCGCGTGGCCATAGCCCGGGCCCTGGCCCACAGGCCGACGGTGGTGCTGGCCGACGAGCCCACGGCGGCCCTCGACCCCGCCCATTCGGCCCTGGTCATGGAGCTCTTCCTGCAAATCGCCAGAAGCGAGGGCGTGGCCGTGGTCATGGTGAGCCACGACCAGGAAATGGCCCGCGCCACGGGCTTCAAGCTCGTGTCCATGCAAATACGGAGCACGGACGAGGGCGTGGTCGCCACTCTGCGCCACCAGGCCTCGGCAGCCAGGCTCCAGGACAGGATTCAGGAGGCGTCGTGATGGCCGGCTGCTTCCAGATGCTCCAGCTTGCCTGCGCCGACTACAGGCACGAAAAGCTGCTCTCCCTCTGCTCGGTGCTAGGCCTGGCAGCCGTGCTCACCCCCCTGCTCATACTCTACGGTGTGAAGTTCGGCGTGGTCGAGACCATGACCGAGCGCATGAAGAACGATCCCCGCATGCTCGAGGTCTCGCCCGTGGCCAGCGGCCGCTTCGAGGCCGGCGCCCTGCAGGCGCTTGCCAAGGAAAAGGGCGTGGCCTTCGTGCTGCCCAGGACCCGCTCCATCTCCGCCACCATGAAGCTTGCGACCATACCCAAGGCCAGCGAGCGGCGTAAAAGCTGCATCGTCTCCCTCGAGCCCACGGCAGCGGGCGACCCCCTGCTCGCGCGCTTCGGCTGCGACGTGCCGGCCCTGCATCTGGAAAAGCGGGATCCCGCCGAGGCCAAGCCCCAGGGCGGCCTTGGCGTCAATCTGGCAAGCCTGCAGCTCTCGGGCGCGGTGCTCACCCAGGAGGCTGCCGAAAAGCTCGGCTGCGCCAAGGGCGACATGCTTGTCGGCTCCTTCGAGCGGGCCTTCGAGGGCAAGATCTCTACAGCCAGGGTCAAGATACGCGTGACAGGCATCCTGCCCCTGGCAGCCCAGCAGAAGGACGGCGCCTACATTCCCCTGGCCCTGCTCGAAGCCTCCGAAGACTTCCGCGACGGCAGGGGCGTGCCCGCGCTTGGCGAGGAAAACGGCTGGAGCGGCGAGCCCGTGCCCGAAGGCGAGCGCGTCTATCCGGGATTTCGGCTCTACGCGGCCTCCCTCGACGACGTGCCCGCGCTGCGCGAGCGCTTTGCGAAGCGCAATGTCGCCACCTACACCCACGCCGAGGAGATAGCCCAGATCAAGGCCCTGGAATCCGGCCTCAACGTCATCTTCTCCCTTGTCTGCGCGGCCGCCGGCCTTGGCTTCTTCTTCTCCACGGCCTCGAGCGTCTTTGCCGGCATCAAGCGCAAGGAGCGCACCCTCGGCCTGCTGCAGCTCGCCGGCTTCTCCACGGGCGCCATCATGCTCTTCCCCCTGGTGCAGGTGGTCCTGACAGCGCTCTTCGGCACGGGGCTGGCAAGCCTTGTGTACCTCGCCATAGCCCACGTCATCAACAGCCTCTTCCAGGGCTCCCTCCAGGGCCTCGAGCAGGTCTGCCGGCTTCTGCCGGTCCACTACGCCCTGGCCCTCGGCGCAGCTGCCGGCCTCTCGCTGCTGGCCGCCCTGGGGCCCGCCTGGCGCAGCACCAAAATCGAACCATCAGAGGTCATTCGCGATGTCTAGCAAGCTCTTCCGCCAAGGCGTCCTTGGCCACGGAAGCGTCGGCACGCTCAGTGCCGCCATGCTGGCAGCAGCCCTGCTCTGCCAGGGCCTGGCGCCTGCCGACGCCAAGGCCGCCCTGCCCAAGAAAAACGAGGCCACCGTGGAGGCGGCCTGCAATCCCAAGCCCGAAAGCGGCGACGTTGTCCTGCCTATGCCGGGTGGCCTTTCCATGGCCTTCCGCATCGTGGCCGTACCCACCGAGGGTTTCCTCTGGGACCTCTCCCTGCATCCGGGCAGCCCCACGGCGGAAAACGAGCGCGCCTTCTACGACCGCCCCTGGAAGACCAGCCTCTCCGCGCCCTTCTCCAGGGAAGATCTGCCCAAGGCCTGGCAGGGGCTTGCGCCCCAAGGCAGGAACTTCTACTACCTCGTTGCCAAGTACGAGGTTTCGCGCCTGCAGTGGAAGGCCGTCATGGAGCAGGGAGCAAGCCTCCAGCCCACGGCGGAGGACCTCAAGCCCATGGCCGGCATCACCTGGTACGAGGCTCTGGACTTCACCAGGCGCTACACCGAGTGGCTTCTGGCCAACCACCCCGAAGCCCTGCCCCGCTACCGCGGCGACGCCCGCAACACGGGCTTCCTCAGGCTGCCCACTGAAGTCGAGTGGGAGTACGCGGCCAGGGGCGCCCATGCCGTGGGCACCCAGGAGCTCAGGCGCGAGCCCTTCTTTGTCATGAAGGAAGGCACCTCGCCCCGGGACTACGCTGTCTACCAGGTGCCCGGCACCTCCCACAGGGCCGAGGACACGGTGCGCATCGGATCCCTTGCGCCCAATCCCCTGGGCCTCTACGACACGGCGGGCAACGTCGCCGAAATGACCATGGACAGCTTCCGCTTCTCCGTGGGCGGCAAGCTCCACGGCTCGGCCGGCGGCTTCGTGCGCAAGGGCGGCTCCTTCCTCTCCGGCGAGGAGGAAATCATGCCCGGCCGCCGCGAGGAGGCGGCCTTCTTCATGAAGGACGGCCCCATGAAGGCGAGGGACCTGGGCTTTAGGCCTGTCATCTCCGGCATCAACACGCCCGGCGGCGGCCGCATGGACGCCGTGGAGAAGGAATACGCCAAGGATGGCGGAGGCTCGGCCGGCGACAGCCAGGCCCAGGGTCCTGCCGGCACCCCGCTCGAAGAGCTCGACCGCCTCATCGCCCAGGCCGAGAACGAGGGCATACGCACCAACCTGCAGTCTCTGCGCGCCAGCATCGAGGCCGGCAACGTGGCTCAGGAGCGCGAGAAAGTGGCCGAAGCCGTGGCCCAGCTGCAGAGCTGCGTCTCCACCATGGAGTCCATACGCAACTACCAGTTCCGCATCCACGTCTTCCGGGTCCAGGGCGACCAGACCCGCGACAAGCTCGCCACCGCGGGCGGCGAGAAGAAGGCCTACCTGCAGAAGATCCTTGCCTCCATCGAGGACGGCAGCAAGCGCACCAAGGCGGCCATCGAGAAGACCATCGACCTCTACAAGTCGAGCATGGACGACGTGGCCGAGCTCAAGGATCGCCACGTCAAGGCCGCCCTCACGAGCCTGAGGAACGCCTACAAGGGCAATGACGCCTTCAACCGGCGCATGGCCGTGAACCTCGGCGTCGTCGAGGCCCACTACGTCAAGGTGCTGCGCCGCGGACGCCTCACCCGCGACGGCATACTCCAGGACATTCAGCAATCGCAGGGCAAGTAGCCTGCACCACAAGGAGCACAGTCATGGCAGAACAACTCCGCATAGGCTGGATCGGCACCGGCGTCATGGGCCACTACATGGCAGGCCACCTCCTCGACGCCGGCTACGCCCTCACCGTCTTCAACCGCACTCCCTCCAAGTGCGTGTCCCTGGTCGAGAAGGGCGCCGTACGCGCGGGCAGCCCCCGCGAAGTCGGCGAAGCCTCCGACGTGGTCTTCACCATCGTGGGCTACCCGTCCGACGTCGAAAACGTCATCGCCGGCGCCAACGGCTGCCTTGCCGGCATGAAGGAAGGATCCGTTGTCTGCGACATGACCACATCCAGCCCCACCCTGGCAGCCCGCATCGCGACCAAGGCTGCCGTCACCGGCGTCATCGCCATGGACGCGCCCGTGACCGGCGGCGACGTGGGCGCGCGCGATGCCAAGCTTTCCATCTTCGTCGGCGGCTCCGACGAGGGCTACCAGAAGATCCTGCCGCTGCTCCAGATCATGGGCAAAAAGATCATGCACTGCGGCAAGGCCGGTCTGGGCCAGCAGGCCAAGCTCGCCAACCAGGTCGCCATCGCCGGCGTCATGTTCAGCGTCTGCGAGTCCCTGCTCTACGCCCAGCAGGCAGGCCTCGACGTGCGCCAGTGGCACGAGCTCGTGGCTGCCGGCGCGGCCGGCTCTCATGCCATGCTCAACCTGGGCACCCGCATGATGGACGGCGACTACCGCCCGGGCTTCTTCATCGACCACTTCGTGAAGGACCTGGGTCTCGTGCTCGACGAGTGCCGCCGCATGCATCTGGTCCTGCCCGGCGCCGAGCTCGCCGACAAGTTCTACCGCAGCATGCAGGCCCGCGACTGCGGCAAGGAAGGCACCCAAGCCCTCATCCGCACCCTCGCCGAACTCTCCGGCAAGACCTGGACGCCGGTTCGCTAGCCCGACTGCGGCTGCGCCGCTTTCCCAGCCCCCGCATGCTGCGTCCTGCGGGGGCTTTTGCTTGCGGCAGGGCCTTCCCGCCGCAGTCAGCCTTGCCGGTTCGCTGGCCGCGGCTGACACCCGGTTCCGGGGCCGCCCCGGCTGAGCCGGCCATGGGCCTTGGCCGCAGGGATGCCAGGGAGTCTGCTGGCCATGCGGCCGATGAAGGCCACCAGCGACCCGTCACTGGAGGGCCTGCCGCACACCGGCAGGGACTTCAGGAAAAAGGAGCCAAGCAGCAGAATCTGCTCGACGCCCATGTCCCCCCCTTCACAGGCATGCCGGCTGGGAGGCGCATCTTCCTCGTCCTGCCCGCTGGCGCGCATGAACATTGCTTCCCTGAGCTTGCCAAGCACGGTGGCGAGGGACATGGCGACCTCGGCAGGACGGAAGATTCCACGCGCCGGCTTCACGCAACTTCTTGAATTTCAATTGTTTTTTAAAAATACGCTGTGGCGTGTCAGTTTCCTGCCAGCAGAGCGTCTCCAGCGAGGCGCCCCCCCCCCGCCATGCGCACCGCCTCGCTGGATATTCGGGGAAATTCGGCATTCTTGACCCTGCGGCCCTCGCGGCGTACAAGGTAGCGCTCGACAAGCTAAGACTGCCCCCGGCAGCATAAGGAGTTGACCATGGGTATCGGCATGCAGGAAATGCTCATTATCCTTCTTGTTGTTCTCGTCCTTTTCGGCGCCAAAAAGCTGCCTGAGATCGGCGGCGGCCTCGGCCGCGCCATACGCAACTTCAGGAAGGCCCAGGAAGAGCCCGACGAAATCGACATCTCCGCCAAGAAGTCCGAGGCCCCGCAGCAGGAAGCACCCCGCTCCGTGGCTTCCGAACAAGCGAGCCAGGAAGTCAAGAGCGAGACCAAGCAGACCGTCTAGCAGGCCTCGCCCCGCTCCACCTTTCCGCCACCTCATGGCACGGCGATCCCAGCCCGAGATCCGTCAGGGAGCTTTTGAACCCTGCATGGCAGTCGCGCCAGCCGGCAAGTCCCCCTGCGGACTTCTCGCGCTGGCGCTGTGGCTGTGCATCGCCCTTGCCGCCGGCCTTGCTGCCGGCCCTGAACTCTCCCCCGTCCTTTTGCAGGCAGGCTTCGCTTCCGCCTGCCCCTCGCATGCGCCGCTGGCGGGACACCCCCTGAGCCTGCCCCATGCAGGCCTTGAACGGGACGGCGCAGGCCGTCCCCTCCTCAGCGCAGCGGTCCAATTCCCGCTGCTTCCGGCACGCCTTGACGCCGGCGAAGACAGGTTTAAGCGCCACGGCCAGAAGGACCGCAACGCCTTCCACGGCTTTGCCGGCTCCGGCACCCAGCTCAAGGCCACGACACCGGCTGCACGCTTCGCCCGCCTTGCCCTCCCCGCCAGCCCCTGCCCCCAGGCATGGCGCTGCTACGCCCTCTTTGCCCTCCCTCCCCCTTCGTTCCACCCTGAAAGTTGGATTTTAGGCACTAAGCTCCCACCTCAGTCTCAGCTCCTTCCTCGGTCTTGGCCTTCTCTTCGGTCTTAGCCCTAAGCTTTTCGATGAACAGCCTGTCGAGAGCCGTCATCTCTCCCGTCCACGACTTCAGCTTCCCACCTCGCCTTACTTGTACTGTCTGATAAGAATCAAAATGAAGGAGAATGCGGTATAATGACGTGCTATTTATCCACTTAAGTAGCGCTTTTTCTTTATCAATATTTGATTTTAAATCATGTTTAGGATCCCCATTTTTATTTCCAAGTGTTTCTTTCATCCATTGTATTTTTTTATATAACCATGAATAATAGCAAATAGATATGAATTGTACATACGCACACCCTTTGTATGTTTCCATTGTCCATACTCTAGGCTTATCCCCATCTGTCTTGTCTTTTTCTATTTTATATGAATCTTCAATTTTTTCACGCCTTCTGTAATATTCAAGAGCTTCTTTTGTATCTTTTTTATGGTTTGATATTACCACAAAAATACCTTTTCTTTTTTTGGATTTATTATATTCATCATTTCTAATATTTGCCACAACACCACTTCTTGTGCTTTTAACCTCAAAATATTTATCACGCAATTCTTCTTGCGTTTTTGTTAGTTCTACACCTGCTTCTATACATTCTTTTAATTCAAATATAGTATTTTTAAATTTTTCAGAATATTTATAGTGCCGAGTTTCAGATAAATATACATGAACATATACACGACGCTTCATAATTTCTACATCGCCTTTATGCTTTTCTCCCCTATTGTATTTTCTAGTCCATTCAAAATTATGCCATACAGTCTTTGTTATGCCATGAATATCAAGATTATCATAAGATGTTTTTATTATGCAGTTTGCATCATATAAATCAGACACGACTTCATCTATAACTTCTTTAATCCATAAAATATGATTTGATATTCTTGCTAAATAATCTATATTATTTTTTACATATATAGTCAAATTTTCTTGCGTTATAAAGCCAGCATCTGTAACAAGCATGTATTTTTTTAATCTAATAACGTCGATCTTTGTTAAAGCATTTGATATACATATATTGTCTGGAATATTTCCAAGCTGAAGATAAAATGCGATTGGTCTGTTCTGTTTTAATGAATAGAGTGTAAGAATTTTATATATAGGAAGCCCATCGTTATCTTTGGAATGCCCATATCTAACATCTTCATTTTTTTCAGAATAGGTTGATATTGTTGTTGAATCGTAAAAAACGCCATCTTGTATCTCGTTGTAATGATTAAGAGCAATGAAAAGCTTCTGATGCGCAGTCTCGTTGTCTCCTAGAGATGTGAATAAATCATGGTATATATCTTCAGTTATGCCAGGCTTGTACGGCAATTCATGGCGCATCTGCCATTCGACTATTGCCGGCAGTGAATGGCCGTCAGTAGCAACCAGGTAGCGTGCCAGAGATATGCACTTCAATGCATCGCCTTCATCCAGGGCGAGCTTCACTGCCTCGTCCGTTCCCGATTCCGTGCCGGCAATGTCAAGTATGGCAAGCGCCCCGGTGCGCCTGCAGGAAGCCGACACCTCGTCGAGGTCGGGTATCGCCATGCCGGGGTCGCCAGCCTTTCCGGCGGCATTCAGGCGCTTTGCAGCCGGCGTCTTTCTCGGACGCGTAGACACCGGCTCCGCTTCACCCTTGGGGATCTTGTAGAGCAGGCGCTCGTGGAGAACCACGTTGTACTTCTTGCCGGGGTCGTACTTGGTTTCGCGTTCAAAAACGTATATGTCCCCGTTTTTCTGCACTTTCTTGTACGTGTACTTGAGAATCTTGCCTGAGGGAGCCCTGCTCATCGCGCCTCTCCGGTTGAGCGGTTAAATTAGTAGGTAAAATACTTAATAAAGTATAATTAGCTACTAATAAAAAGTCAAGAAAAAGGTCCCGAAAAATTTTAAAAATTTTCGAGACCATTGATATCAGACAACTTTTTTGAAGAGCCTGCCTGAGGCATGGCTTAGTTGGTGGCTAAAATCCAACTTTCAGGACGAAAAGGGGAGCCGTTCGGCTCCCCTTGGAACTAGG
>JAEEGI010027437.1_pt1 | contig 10893 bp, 5 predicted proteins | sample 8958751 | NCBI WGS metagenome assembly JAEEGI01 (sample SAMN16246545, study PRJNA631951) | gut metagenome | biome: gut microbiome; feature: rumen; material: KS-attached | host: Bos | place: Iran: Karaj | collected 2018-10 | reverse complement strand
GCAAGAACCTTCTCCTGAACATTCTTGGGAACGGGCTCGTACTTTTCGAAGAACATTGAGTAGTTACCACGGCCCTGAGTTCTGGAACGAAGGTCTGTTGAATATCCGAACATCTCTGCAAGAGGAACGAAAGCTTTTACGAGCTTACCTCCGCCGATGTCTTCCATACCTTCAACACGTCCTCTTCTGGAGTTAAGGTCGCCGATAACGTCTCCCATGTACTCCTCAGGCATTGTAACCTCAACCTTCATGATGGGCTCAAGGAGAACGGGAGCAGCTTTCTGCATTGCTTCCTTGAATGCCATTGATCCGGCGATGTGGAATGCCATTTCCGAAGAGTCAACTTCGTGGTAGGATCCGTCGTAAACGTTAGCGTGAACGCCGAGTACGGGGAATCCGCCGAGAGTACCTGCCTGCATAGCTTCCTTGATACCGTCTCCGACTGCGGGTACATACTCCTTAGGAATAGCACCGCCGACGATGGTGGACTCAAAGAGAAGCTGAGGGGGCTCGTTGAGAAGGATGTTAGCCTTGGGATCGAACTCGAAGTGGTCGCAGTTAGCTTCCATGGGCTCGAACTTAACTTTACAGTGTCCGTACTGACCACGTCCGCCGGACTGCTTAGCATACTTCATATCAACGTCACAAGGCTTGGTGATAGCTTCCTTGTATGCAACCTGAGGTGCACCAACGTTAGCCTCAACCTTGTACTCACGAAGAAGTCTGTCAACGATGATCTCGAGGTGAAGCTCACCCATACCTGCGATGATGGTCTGTCCGGTCTCGGTGTTGGTATGAGCTCTGAAAGTAGGATCTTCCTCAGCAAGCTTTGCAAGAGCGTCTGCCATCTTGTCCTGACCTGCTTTGGTCTTGGGCTCGATAGCAAGTTCGATAACGGGCTCGGGGAACTCCATGGACTCAAGGATGATAGGATGCTGCTCGTCGCAGATGGTATCACCGGTAGAGGTGGACTTGAAGCCTACTGCCGCAGCGATATCGCCGGAGAAAACTTCATCGAGCTCGGATCTCTTGTTAGCATGCATCTGAAGGATACGTCCGACTCTCTCTTTCTTACCCTTAGATGAGTTATATACGTATGAACCGGATTTAAGAGTTCCGGAATAAACTCTGAAGAACGCAAGTCTTCCTACGAAGGGATCGGAAATGATCTTGAATGCAAGAGCTGAGAAAGGCTCATCATCGGATGACTTTCTGGAAAGCTCATTTCCTTCTTCGTCGGTACCGGTAGCGTCAGCAATATCGGTAGGAGCGGGCATGAAGTCGATGACTGCGTCAAGGAGCTTCTGAATACCCTTGTTCTGGTGAGCGGATCCGCAACATACGGGAACACCGGTGCTCTCGATGGTAGCCTTACGAAGTGCTGCCTTCATCTCAGGGATGGTAGGCTCTTCGCCTTCGAGGTACTTCATCATGAGATCGTCGTCGAACTCACAGATCTGCTCAACGAGCTTGGTGTGCCACTCATCAGCCTCAGCCTGCATATCCTCGGGGATATCGGTGATGGAGATGTCCTCACCCTTGCTGTCGTTATAGATATAAGCCTTCATCTCGAAGAGGTCGATGATTCCCTTGAAGTAATCTTCCTTACCGATGGGGAGCTCGATAACAACGGGGTTCTTGCCCAGCTTGGTACGGATCTCCTTAACGGTGTTCATGAAGTTTGCTCCGAGGATGTCCATCTTGTTGACAAAAGCCATTCTCGGTACGTGATAGGTGTCAGCCTGTCTCCATACGTTCTCGGACTGGGGCTCAACACCACCCTTAGCGTCAAATACACCTACTGCGCCGTCGAGGACTCTGAGTGATCTCTCAACCTCTACGGTGAAGTCAACGTGACCCGGGGTATCAATGATGTTGATACGATGCTCAAGAGCACCGGGCTGGGTCTTGCAGTTCTCCTGGTGAGTCCAGTGACAGGTGGTAGCTGCGGAGGTAATGGTAATACCTCTCTCCTGCTCCTGCTCCATGTAGTCCATGGTAGCGGTTCCTTCATAAGTCTCACCGATCTTGTAGTTAACGCCGGTATAATAAAGAATTCTCTCGGTAAGAGTGGTCTTACCTGCATCGATATGCGCCATGATACCGATGTTTCTTGTTCTCTCGAGGGGATATTGTCTCTCTGCCATTTATATTCCCTCCTTAAAAACGATAATGCGCAAACGCCTTGTTTGCCTCGGCCATCTTGTGCATATCTTCCTTACGCTTTACAGCACCTCCGGTGTTGTTTGAAGCATCGAGGATCTCGTTAGCGAGTCTCTCGATCATGGTCTTCTCTCCACGCTTGCGAGCAAACATGGTAAGCCATCTTAAGCCGAGGGTCTGTCTTCTCTCGGGCTTAACTTCAAGAGGAACCTGGTAGGTTGCTCCGCCGACTCTTCTTGCCTTACACTCCAAAGTAGGCATGATGTTGTTCATAGCTGCCTGGAATACTTCAAGTGCGGGCTTGCCGGACTTTTCTTCAACTTCTGCAAATGCTCCGTAAACGATCTTCTGGGCTACGCCCTTCTTACCGTCGATCATGACATTGTTTACCAGCTTGGTAACAATCTTGTCATTGTACAAAGGATCTGCAAGAACGTCTCTTTTTGCAATATGTCCTTTTCTTGGCACGTTACTTCCCTCCTTAACAAATTAAGTTAACTCATCGGTACTCACATGTGTTTCCCCAAGTGTTCGTGCGGACGATTGGTTCGTATCTTTATATAAAAGATGAACTTCTTACATTCCAACACTAATTCTCAGTTACGTTTTTGTATTTACCGAAAACCCTTGCCTCACAAGAAATTATTTCTTGTCAGCCTTAGGTCTCTTGGCACCGTACTTGGAACGGGCCTGTCTGCGGTTTGCCACGCCTGCGGTATCAAGGGTTCCGCGGATGATGTGATATCTGGTACCGGGAAGATCCTTAACACGTCCGCCACGGATCAGCACTACAGAGTGCTCCTGGAGATTATGTCCTTCACCGGGAATGTAGCTGGTAACTTCAATTCCGTTGGAGAGACGTACTCTCGCGATCTTACGAAGTGCGGAGTTAGGCTTCTTAGGGGTTGCAGTCTTAACAGCGGTACATACGCCACGCTTCTGGGGAGATGAATTCTCAACAGCCTTCTTGTGAAGAGAGTTGAAGCTTCTCTGAAGAGCGGGAGCGGTAGACTTCTTAACGCTGGTCTGACGGCCCTTTCTTACTAACTGGTTAAATGTGGGCATTTCGTTCACCTTTCCTTTCTTAATATTTACGTTTATCAAAGGTTACTGCGCCGTAAGGGCATAGTAAGTCCTTTGTACGCACGCTAAAATAGTATATGTGCTGTGAATCCCTTTGTCAAACATTATTTTCTCAATTTGATAACAGATACTATATATGGTATAATCCCCTTCGTTGGCTTAGATATCTAGATCCTGAAAGGAGATCATTTTATGAGTTTATTTGGCGGATTGGTTAATCTGATCGTTTCTCTCGTAGTAGGCGGTTTATGCGGATTCCTCGCAGGCATCATCATGAAGAGCAAACACGGGATAATCGTCAATATTATTCTCGGTATCGTAGGCGGTGCGGTTGCAGGTGCACTTTTCGGAGTGATTGGAATCAGCTTCGCAGGTCCCATCGGTTCCATCATTTGCGGCGTTGTCGGAGCCTGCCTGCTCATTGCCATTTTCAGACTTATCAAAAAATGATATATCTTCGTAAAAGAAAACCGCTTCGCTCTTGTTTCGAGTGAAGCGGTATCTTTATGCGTATCGTTCGATCTATTTATCTATCTCTTTGAGATATCTTCTGAGTGCGTCTCTCCAGTCCGGAAGAGGCTCAAAACCGTTCTTTACAAGCTTACTCTTATCAAGTCTCGAGTTAAAAGGTCTTGCCGCCTTGCTGAGGCCATATTCGGCCGTGGTGACTCTCTTGATAACAGTCTTCTTACCCGCTTCCTGCATGATCGCTTCCGCAAAATCCGCCCATGATATATATCCGCCTTCATTTGTGGCATGATATGTTCCGTATTTGTCTGTAAGGATCATATCAACAAGAAGTCTGGACAGGTCATATGTATAGGTGGGGGTTCCGATCTGGTCGCATACTACGGAGAGCTCATCATGTGTCTCGGAAAGTCTGAGCATGGTAGCAATGAAGTTCTTGCCGTTAAGGCCGAATACCCATGCGATACGGACGATAAAATATTTCTCCAGTTTCTCTCTTACCGCTAGTTCTCCGCCGAGCTTGGATCTTCCGTATACGGAAAGAGGAGCATAGTCGGTACAGTCGGGGTCCCAGGGAGTATCACCCTGTCCGTCAAATACATAATCGGTACTGAGGTATAACATCTTGGCACCTGTCTTCGCACAGGCATCCGCGATATTTGCGGTTCCTTTTACATTGACCGCTTCTACGATATCCTTCTTATCCTCATCCTCCGCAGCATCTACCGCAGTCCATGCGGCGCAGTGAATGACCGCATCGGGAGCATAGTCTCCTATGACCTTAAGCACGGCATCCCCATCGGTGATATCAAGAGATACATAAGGAGCGGTGGTTGCCGCACTTCCGTCCTGCACACCGCTGTATGCGGGCTGGATGTCGGATCCCATGCACTCAATATTTCTCTTTGAAAGTTCATTTATCAGATCGTGGCCAAGCTGTCCGCTTGCACCGGTTACAAATACTTTCATTGCTTTCTCCCGAATAGATATTTTGTCTGAGACCTATTTATTATATAAAAAAACTTCCCTAAATGCACGTTCCCGGCACGGGATTTTACCTGTGCCGGGAACGATTGGTTTAATTATTTTCGGATCATTCTGCGTCGTTATTCTCAGCAACCTCTGCCTCAGCCTGAGCGCTTTCGAATACTTCTTCGGCGTTCTGAGCTTCATTGACGGAGTTCTTGTTGTTAAGATCGGTCGAAAGAGAAATGGTTCTGTATCTCTTAAGTCCTGTACCTGCAGGAATGAGCTTACCGATGATGACGTTCTCCTTAAGTCCGATAAGGGGATCGGTCTTTCCTTTGATGGCTGCATCGGTGAGAACCTTGGTGGTCTCCTGGAATGATGCTGCAGACATGAAGGAATCGGTTGCAAGTGCTGCCTTGGTAATACCGAGGATGATGGGAGTTGACTCTATGAGCTTCTTACCCTCAGCTGCAAGCTGTTCGTTGATCTCATCGAGGTCAAGCTTGTCGATCTGAGTTCCGGCAAGGAGCTGGGTGTCACCGGGATCATCGATGCGGACCTTGCGGAGCATCTGACGAACGAGGACTTCGATATGCTTATCGGCAATATCAACACCCTGCAGACGGTAAACTCTCTGTACCTCTTTGAGGAGGTAATCCTGTACGGATCTGATTCCCTTGATCTTAAGAAGATCGTGGGGATCGATACTACCTTCGGTAAGATAATCACCGGCCTCAACGTGCTGGCCTTCCTCTACCTTAAGGCTTGAACCGAACTTGGCAAGATAATCTCTCTTCTCGCCGGTCTCGGTATTTTCAACATAGATCTTTCTGGATCTCTTGATATCTTCGATCTTGGTGATAACACCGTCGATCTCGGAGATGATCGCAAGTCCCTTGGGCTTTCTTGCTTCGAAGAGCTCTTCGACTCTGGGAAGACCCTGTGTAATATCGCTTCCTGCGACACCACCGGTGTGGAATGTTCTCATGGTAAGCTGTGTACCGGGCTCACCGATGGACTGTGCTGCGATGATACCTACAGCCTCACCGATCTGAACCTTCTCACCTGTTGCCATGTTAGCACCGTAGCACTTAGCACAGATACCGTTCTTGCAACGGCAGGTAAGGATGGTACGGATCCTGACCTTATCGATGGGCTTTCCGTCTCCGCCTACGCCGCTCTCCATGATGCGCTCTGCTCTTGCGGGAGTGATCATGTGATTTGCCTTAACAATGATGTTGCCATCCTTGTCCTTGATATCAACGCAGGTGGTACGTCCTACGAGTCTGTCCTTAAGCTTCTCGATGGTTTCTTTACCGTCCATGAAAGCCTTAACGCTCATGCCGGGGATCTCATCTCTGCCAACGGAGCAGTCCTCTTCCTGAATAACAAGCTGCTGTGATACGTCAACCATTCGTCTGGTGAGGTATCCGGAGTCAGCGGTACGAAGTGCGGTATCGGAGAGACCTTTACGAGCACCGTGTGCTGACATGAAGTATTCCAGAACGTCAAGTCCTTCACGGAAGTTTGACTTAATGGGAAGCTCGATGGTGTGTCCTGATGTATCCGCCATGAGTCCACGCATTCCGGCAAGCTGCTTGATCTGCTGATTGGAACCACGGGCTCCGGAGTCAGCCATCATGAAGATGTTGTTGTACTTATCAAGTCCCTTGAGAAGTGCATTGGTAAGTTCCTTATCGGTCTTGTTCCAGACTTCGATAACGGATCTGTATCTCTCGGGCTCGGTGATAAGTCCGCGATGATAGTTAAGTGCGAGCTTGTCAACGGTCTCCTGAGCCTTTGCAAGAAGTTCCTGCTTCTGAGCAGGTACGGTCATATCCGAAATGGATACGGTCATTGCAGCTCTGGTGGAGAACTTATATCCGATAGCCTTAACATCGTCAAGAACCTCAGCGGTCTTAAAGATTCCGTGTGTATTAATGACTTTCTCGAGGATCTGCTTAAGCTGCTTCTTTCCTACGAGGAAATCAATCTCGGGCTTGAGGAAATCTTCGGGATTGGTTCTGTCAACGTATCCGAGATCCTGAGGAAGGATCTCATTGAAGTAAAGTCTTCCGAGAGTGGTATCTACCATTCCGGTAACTTCTTCTCCCTTAGAGTTCTTCTTGGTTACTCTTACATGGATCTTGGTATGAAGAGTAATGATTCCGTTCTCATATGCAAGGATAGCTTCGTTCATATCCTTGTATGAATTGCCTTCACCCTTCTCGCCGGGTCTTTCCTGAGTCAGGTAATAGATACCAAGTACCATATCCTGTGAAGGAACGGCTACGGGGCCTCCGTCCGAAGGCTTAAGAAGGTTGTTGGGAGAGAGCAGCAAGAATCTGCACTCTGCCTGAGCCTCTGCGGAGAGAGGAAGGTGTACTGCCATCTGGTCTCCGTCGAAGTCTGCGTTGAACGCGGTACATACGAGGGGATGAAGCTTAATAGCCTTACCTTCTACGAGAATGGGCTCAAATGCCTGAATTCCGAGTCTGTGAAGGGTAGGAGCACGGTTGAGCATAACGGGATGCTCTCTGATGACGTCCTCGAGGACGTCCCATACCTTGTCGTCCCAACGCTCGACAAGCTTCTTGGCATTCTTGATATTCTGGCTTATGCCACGTCCTACAAGCTCTTTCATAACGAAGGGCTTGAAGAGCTCAAGTGCCATCTCCTTGGGAAGACCGCACTGATAGATCTTAAGTTCGGGGCCTACGACGATAACGGAACGTCCGGAATAGTCAACACGCTTTCCGAGAAGGTTCTGACGGAAACGTCCTGCCTTACCCTTGAGCATATCGGAAAGAGACTTAAGGGGTCTGTTTCCGGGGCCGGTTACGGGGCGCCCTCTTCTGCCGTTATCGATAAGGGCATCAACTGCCTCCTGGAGCATTCTCTTCTCGTTTCTGACAATGATGTCAGGTGCGCCGAGCTCGATGAGTCTCTTGAGACGGTTGTTCCTGTTGATGATACGACGATACAGATCGTTGAGATCTGAGGTAGCAAATCTGCCGCCGTCGAGCTGTACCATTGCACGAAGCTCGGGGGGGATTACGGGAAGTGCATCCATGATCATCCACTCGGGCTTGTTGCCTGACTCACAGAAAGCTTCGACAACTTCGAGTCTCTTGATGATATGAGCACGCTTCTGTCCGCTGGACTCAGCAAGGTCTGCTCTTAAGGTACTTCTCTCCTCGTCGAGATTAACCTCGGCAAGAAGCTCTTTAACTGCCTCTGCACCCATTCCGACGCGGAAGTTCTGACCGAACTCCTCTCTTGCGTCCTGATACTCCTTCTCGGAAAGAAGCTGCTTCTTCTCGAGAGAAGTCTCACCGGGATCGAGGACTATGTATGATGCAAAATAGATAACTTTCTCAAGCTGTCTGGGTGACATATCAAGGATAAGTCCCATACGGCTGGGAATACCCTTGAAGTACCAGATATGTGATACGGGAGCTGCAAGTTCGATATGACCCATGCGCTCACGTCTGACGCTTGACTTTGTAACTTCGACTCCGCACTTATCGCAGACGATACCCTTGAAACGGATCTTCTTATACTTGCCGCAGTGGCACTCCCAGTCCTTGCTGGGTCCGAAGATTCTTTCGCAGAAGAGACCGTCTCTTTCGGGCTTGAGTGTTCTGTAGTTGATGGTCTCGGGCTTGGTAACCTCGCCGTGTGACCACTCCCTGATCTTCTCAGGGGAAGCAAGTCCGATCTTGATGGAATCAAATGTTACAGGCTGATATGACTCATTTATTGATTCAGGCATCTGATGATACTCCTTTTTTAAGCATTGACAGATTTACGGTAACAGCCGTTTAAACGGATCAGATCTCATCGTCCGAAAAATCATCTTCGTCAAATGAATCGTCTAAGTCATCCACGGTTTCGAGCTCTTCATTCTCGTTGAATTCCTGTGTCTGATATCCGTTAGCGGCAAACTTATCGCCTTCCCTGTCGGAAGTCGAAGTTCTGTCGCCTTCCATTACCGAGCGATAATCGGTCTCGCCGTAGTCAACGTTCTCTTTGAGTTCAACCTCGCTTCCGTTCTCATCAAGTACCTTCATGTCGAGTCCGAGTGACTGGAGCTCCTTGAGAAGGACTTTGAATGATTCGGGAATACCTGCAGCAGGTACGTTCTGGCCCTTGATGATCGCTTCGTAGGTCTTAACACGTCCGAGAATATCATCGGACTTGACTGTCAGGATCTCCTGGAGAGTATAGGATGCACCATATGCCTCCAGAGCCCAAACTTCCATTTCTCCGAAACGCTGTCCGCCGAACTGTGCCTTACCGCCGAGAGGCTGCTGTGTAACAAGGCTGTACGGGCCGGTTGAACGAGCGTGGATCTTATCATCAACCAGATGGTGAAGTTTCAGGTAGTGCATGTGTCCGATGGTAACGGGGCCGTCGAAATACTCACCTGTACGTCCGTCACGGAGACGAACCTTACCGTCTGCATTGATGGGAACTCCTTCCCAAAGCTTACGGTGATCTCTGTGCTCGGAGAGGTATTCGTAAACGCCCTTGTCGAGATCGGCCTTGTGAAGTGATGAGAAATCACCCTTTCCGTTCTCTACCCAGGTCTCGTACTTCTTACCGTACTTATCGGGATCTTCGCTCTTCTTCTCCCAATCCTTGACTTCCTTCTCATCGAAAGGAAGATTTACGTAATCGTTGGCAAGCCCCAGAGTAGCGGTGATATCGGCCTCGGTAGCTCCGTCAAAGATAGGAGTTGCTACGTTGAATCCGAGCGCCTTGGCTGCAAGGGACAGATGAATCTCAAGTACCTGTCCGATGTTCATACGGGAAGGAACGCCCAGAGGATTGAGTACGATATCAAGAGGTCTTCCGTTGGGAAGGAAAGGCATATCCTCTACGGGAAGAACGCGGGAAACGACACCCTTGTTTCCGTGACGACCTGCCATCTTATCACCGACGGAGATCTTTCTCTTCTGTGCAATATAAACTCTAACCGACATATTTACTCCGGGTGAAAGCTCATCGCTGTTCTCCTTGGTAAATACCTTGGTATCAATAACCGTTCCGTATTCTCCGTGAGGAACCTTAAGGGAAGTATCTCTTACTTCTCTTGCCTTCTCGCCGAAGATCGCACGAAGCAATCTTTCCTCTGCGGTAAGTTCGGTTTCTCCCTTGGGAGTAACACGTCCTACAAGAATGTCACCGGCTCTGACCTGAGCACCGATACGGATGATTCCGCGCTCGTCGAGATCCTTGAGAGCTTCCTCACCTACACCGTGAACATCACGGGTGATCTCTTCGGGTCCGAGCTTGGTGTCACGTGCTTCTGCTTCATACTCCTCGATATGGATGGAGGTATAAACATCTTCACGAACAAGACGCTCTGAGATAAGTACAGCGTCCTCGTAGTTATAACCTTCCCAGGTCATGAATCCGATGAGAGGATTCTTGCCGAGTCCGAGTTCACCGTGATAAGTGGAAGGACCGTCGGCGATAACCTCGCCCTTGAAGATCTTCTCACCCTTCTCAACGATAGGTCTCTGGTTGTAGCAGTTGCCCTGGTTGGAACGTGCAAACTTGCTTACTTTATATTCAACATCGGTTCCGTCATCATTCTTAACTTTGATGATGGTGGAATCAACGTATGTAACGGTTCCGTTCTCTTTAGCGACTACGCAGACACCTGAGTCTACTGCGGTCTTAACTTCCATACCGGTTCCTACTGCGGGAGCATCGGTGGTCATGAGAGGAACTGCCTGTCTCTGCATGTTCGATCCCATCAGTGCACGGTTAGCGTCGTCATTCTGAAGGAAAGGAATGAGTGCGGTAGCAACGGAGAAGACCATCTTAGGCGAAACGTCCATGTAGTCGAAACGTGCCTTGGGATATTCCTGGGTCTCATCTCTGTGACGGCCGGAAACGTACTTCTTTACGAAGTGGCCTTCCTCATCAAGCTGCTCGTTAGCCTGAGCAACATAGTAGTTGTCCTCTTCGTCAGCAGTCATGTAAACAACGGTATCGGTAACTCTGGGGTTCTCGGGATCGCTCTTGTCGACCTTTCTGTAAGGAGCCTCAACGAATCCGTATTCGTTGATACGTGCATAGCTTGCAAGGGAGTTGATGAGTCCGATGTTGGGACCTTCGGGGGTCTCAATGGGACACATTCTTCCGGAGTGCGAATAATGAACGTCTCGAACTTCGAATCCTGCACGATCTCTGGAA
>JAEEGI010027436.1_pt1 | contig 10894 bp, 6 predicted proteins | sample 8958751 | NCBI WGS metagenome assembly JAEEGI01 (sample SAMN16246545, study PRJNA631951) | gut metagenome | biome: gut microbiome; feature: rumen; material: KS-attached | host: Bos | place: Iran: Karaj | collected 2018-10 | reverse complement strand
TGATCCAGGATGAGGGTTTTTATCGGAGTCTTACGCTTACAAGTCAGTGATGCAAGGTAGTCAGGCGTAAAACCTTTATCAAACGGCTCGATACCCAATCTGTCCACATCAGGGCATGACGGACCCAGCATCACCTTCCCGAACTTTCTGGGATCCAGGAAACACAAAGTGTCTCCCTCTTTGAGATGAATCACCGTCCGAGTAAAACGGGGAAGGTCATCCCCAGTCTGCCAAAGAAGTGATCCGGTCATTCGAAGATGCATGACCATAAGGATATTCTTATCACGGTGATCGAGATTGACGAGGATATACTTACCTCGTCTCCCCAGTGACTCGATCTTTCGTCCGGCAATGCTTTTATCAAATTCCTCGGGTGACGGATACTGCAAAGTGTTATGCCAAAGGAAATCGACTTTTTCGATGTGGCGTCCCTCAAGACGCGGTCTCAGATCACTAACTATCGTTTCAACTTCAGGTAGTTCAGGCATTATTTGAGTTCTCCCCAGTTACTGCCAAGATTGATATCGACCAGCAACGGGACACTGAGTTCCAGTGCTGTTTCCATCTCATTTTTGACCAGTTTTCTCATGACCCACTGCTCAGCCTCAGGAACTTCAAAGATGAGTTCATCATGGACCTGCAGGATCAATTTTGATTTAAGATACTGTTTCTTCATTGCCGCATCGAGCCTGAGCATCGCCATCTTGATGATATCGGCAGAAGTACCCTGGACGGGCATATTGATCGCCATCCTCTCAGCTGCCTCACGCACATTACGGTTATCTGAATTAATACCGGAAATAATACGGCGGCGTCCGAGAAGTGATTCGACATAACCACGCTCTCTGGCCTGGGTCTTAACTTTTTCAAGATATTCTGTCACTTTGGGGAAACGTTCAAAATAAGCCTTGATAAACTCTGAGGCTTCACTTCTGGTCATATCAGTAGCCTGCTCAAGACCATAACTGCTCATGCCGTAGATAACTCCGAAATTGATGGCTTTTGCAGAGCTGCGCATGGATTTCGTGACAGATTCTTCAGAAACTCCGTAAAGAGCCGCGGCTATAGCAGTATGGATGTCCTTGCCGGCACGGAACATTCCCAAGAGGTTTTCGTCCTGCGAAAGATGTGCCAAGGATCTGAGATCGATCTGGGAATAATCCCCGGATAAAAGTACACATTTGGGCGATGCAACAAAACACTTCCTGATTTCGTTGCCCAATTCTGTCTTAACAGGGATATTTTGCAGGTTAGGTTCACTGGATGAGAGCCTGCCGGTAGACGTACGTGCCTGATTGAAACTTGTATGGATACGATTCGTCGTCTGATTGATCATCTTCGGCAAAGCGCTCACATATGTCGAATCCAGCTTAAACAACGAACGATAATCCAAGATTAAAGGAATGATCGGATGCTGATCTTTGACAGATTCCAAAAGAGCTGCGTCTGTAGAACGCTTGCTCTTGCCAATGTTTATCTTGAGATCATCGAAAAGGATTTCAGAAAGCTGCTTGGGTGAATTAATGTTGAATTCTTTCCCGCTGCAGGCATATATCTTCTGCGTCAGTTCGGCAATATCGGCTTTAAACTTCTGCGACATAGTTTCCATCGCAGAAAGATCGACTGCAACGCCTGCACGCTGCATCTCAACAAGGATCGGTACCAACGGCATCTCGACCTTTTCATACAGCGACCACATTCCCTGCCTGCGCAATTCTTCTGCCAGAAGGATAGCCAGCCGAAGAATACATACGGCAGTTAGCGCAGCAATAGGTGCGACAGTCGTGATATCAAGTGTTTCGATACCGACCTGTTTTGATCCGCTTCCGACAGGATATGTCGGCACTTCAACACCAAGCTTGTTGAGGATAAGCGGCAAGAGATCGGTATTGTTCTCTCCGGTCAGATGAGCCGCCAGCATCACATCGAAAGCCTTATCTCCAAATGTAAAGTCAAGATTTTCAAGGCCGGTCTTGAGGAAGTTGGTATTGTATGCACATAAAGTACCTGTTGAACTGAACAGGCTCTGAAGAGATTCTTTTACCGCAGCGATCGGCATCTGGTTCATGGCATCGAAACACATATGACCGACCGGCAGATAGTATGAATTGGATTTTGTGGCAAAAGCGAAACCGACGTAGTGACAATTCATCGGATCATCGCCCGATACCACCGGAACGACAGCATAAGCGCCTCTTCGGCAGTCCTCAATCATCGATTCCAATGTCGATCTATCCATGACATTGATCTGAGACTTAGTTGCAGAAGGCAAACCAATAGAAGCAGGCTTGTCATCACTGCCGGTTCGCTCACTGGATACATCCTGAGGAAGCCTGTTCACCAACGACATGAATTCGTATTTTCTCAATACAGCTACCGCATCCTCTCGCGAATATCCTTTCAATGAAACTTCGTCCAGGTTCAGTTCAATCGGAACCGTAGTCACGATGGTTGAAAGCGTCTTGGAATGACGTGCCTGTTCTTCATTGCTGAGCAGGATATTCCTGACTCTCAGATTAGGAACTTCATTGATACGGGCATATATCGAGTCGATGCCGCCTAACTGCTGTATCAGCTTAGCCGCATTCTTCGGACCGATACCTGGCACACCTGAATAATTATCAGAACTGTCTCCGACTAACGCCTTGTAATCTGATACAAAAGCCGCTGAAACACCAAACTTCTTTATGACGCCATCTTCATCATATTTGATTACGTCCGAAAAACTGTGTCCCGGACGAGGGCTGATAACGAAAACATTTGATGTAACAAGCTGCAGGATATCAGCATCACCTGAAAGGATAAGTGTCTCTATATCCTTCTTCTCTGCCTGAGCAGCCAATGTGCCTAAGATATCGTCAGCCTCAAATCCCTCTTTTTCATAGATGGGAATATGAAAAGCAGAAACCACTTCTTTGACCATATCGAACTGAGGCACGAGATCATCAGGTGTCTCGCCACGGTTAGCTTTATACTCCTCATCAAGTTCATGACGAAATGTCGGAGCATGCATATCGAATGCAACAGCGCAATAGTTCGGCTTATTAGTAGTGAGGGCATGGAGAAGCATGTTGGTGAATCCATATACGGCATTGACTTGCGCCCCATTGGATCTCAGTGTCAAAGGAGGAACAGCATGATAAGCTCTGTGAACAAGGTTGTTCCCGTCAACGATCATCAAAATCTCTTTAGCCATCACAGACCTCCCGTATCGATAACACTATCATTTTACCTGAAAGAGCGGGCAAATGTGCGCCTCAAATGGCTTACAAATACTATAAATTGTCAAAATATAAAACTTTTTTAGATTGACTTTTAGGCATTTTCATCGGATAATTATGTCGGCTAAGTATGATTCTTTTTATAGAAAGGATGACCAAGATTATGAAGCGTTTTTCACTTCTCATCGCCTGTCTTGCAGTTGTTGTCCTGTCTCTAATGTTCGCTGTAGCCGTAAGTGCTGACGGCGAGATGATGCTGACAACGACCGCCGCTCCTTCATCGAATTGTCTGACCTGTCATGACTCCATGACACCGGGCATCGTCGAATCTTTTGGTGGATCCAAGATGGCTGCTGTACTCGACTGTACCAGCTGCCACGGCAATCACCACGCTGATAAGACATCCGCTCCTACGATCGATACTTGTGCAAAATGCCATGCAGACAAAGTTGCACAGTATAAAGAAGGCAAACATGCATTGGCATGGGATTCCATGGTCGCATGCCCTGTTTCTGCAGGTAACAGCCCGATCCTCACCGGCCTCACCAACAGCATGAAGGGCTGCAACCAGTGCCACACCGTTGGTATCATCAGTGATGAACTGATTGCAGAGAACAATATCGTTCGTGACGTCAACCCCTGTGATTCCTGCCACTTACGACACACTTTCTCTGTCGAACAGGCCAAAGATCCCGAATCCTGCGCACAGTGCCACATCGGTTTCGATCATCCTCAGTATGAAATGTGGGTCGATTCTGCAATGGGCGTTGCATATGAAGCCGGTCTCAAGGCTCCTTCCTGTGTCGAATGTCACATGAAAGACGGCAATCATGCCGTAAAGACCGCCTGGGGCTTCCTCGCTCTCCGATATCCTGAAGAAGATGCCGAATGGTTAGCAAACCGCATCGCTATCCTCCAGGGACTCGGTGTTGTCGACCGAAACGGTGAATTCACCGACCGACTTAAGATCGTTTCAGATTACGATATCGCTCGTTTGACTGCTGAAGACTTCAACAAACTGTATTCCGAAGAAAAGACCCGCTGTCAGGAATGCCACGCAGCATCTTTTGTCGAAGCACAGTTCAATGCAGCTGAAACCGTTATGAAAGAAGCTGATGCCATTATGGCTGAAGCTATCAAAATCGTATACAAACTCTTCGATGACAAGATCATCAAACCCACCGAAGGCTGGGATGTCTATCCCGATCTTCTCCAGTTCCACAACTCCGACAACACCATCGAGAACGAACTCTTCGATATGTTCCTTAGCTATCGCAACAGAGCATTCCAGAGCACCTTCCACATGAATGCTGATTACACATTCTGGTATGGTATGGATGCCATGAGAGTTTCTCTCGACAATATCAAAGCTGAAGATGCCACACTCCGTGCTCTTCATGCCGCCAAGACCACCAAGACCATTGCATTCATCGGTATCGGTGTTGCAGTTGTCGCCTTGGCCATCGGTGTATTGGTCTTCCTTAAAAAGAAATAAAAAGAATCTTTAAATAAATAGTGTTTTTAAGAACGGCTGCCTTTGTGACAGCCGTTCTTCTTTACAAAAACTTTAATTAAGTGTGTTATTATTCTTTAGGGAAAACACGACTTAAGGATTATCGGCATGACAGAAAAGTTTTCAATTGTCATCCCTACATATAACGAAAAAGATAATGTCGAACCGCTTCTCAAAGAGATAGACAGTGCTTTGGGACGGAAGTATGAATATGAAGTACTATTCATAGACGATAACTCCCCCGATAAGACTGCTGATGTGATCAACTCTTTATCCGGCAAATATCCTGCCAGAGTAATCGTCAGGACTGAGGAAAAAGGTCTATCAACAGCCGTAATTTTCGGTTTTAATCAGGCAAAATACGAAACGATCCTGGTCATGGATGCAGATCTCCAGCATCCGCCTATCGTCATCCCTCGTCTAATCGAGGCCATTGAAGAAGGTAATGATATTGCAGTGGCATCCAGATACGTACCCGGTGGCGGATGTGAAGGCTGGAGCAAACGGAGAGTACTGACCTCCAAAGGCGCAATATTCATTGCACACCTGTTCCTTCCTCAGAGCCGCAGGATCGCAGATCCAATGTCGGGTTTCTTCGTTTTCAAGAAGAAGATACTGGACGGCCTTACGCTTCAACCGATCGGCTATAAGATCCTTTTGGAGATGTTATGTTTGGCTCCAAATGCCGAAGCAACCGAAGTACCCTTCCTCTTCAGACTGCGTGAGCGCGGAGAGAGCAAGCTTAATTTCAACCAGCATATCGAATATCTCAAACATATCTTCAGCCTGATGTACCGAACAAAGGAACTCATCAGGATGATCAAATTCGCCATCGTTGGTGCCAGCGGTATCATCGTCAACGAAGGCACACGAAAGCTCATCACCGTACTGAACGGACAGTCATCAGATATCTGGGCCGCACCTATCGGTATCGAGCTCTCCATCATTACCAATTTCACTTTGAATAACTTCTTCACTTTCAGTGATAAGAAGGCAAGCACACTGCCCTCTTTCGCTTCAAAACTCGTAAGATATAACATCTTCAGCATCATCGGAGCATTGATACAGTACGGCGTATATATGCTGCTCACAAGGGTTGCCGGAATGTCCGCTCCCCCGTTCGACACCATCGCCAATCTCATCGGTATCGGCATCGCAGTGATCTGGAATTACTTCTCTAACAGTTGGTGGACATGGAAGAAGTAGCGAATAAAAAGAAGAAGTTCTCTTGGAACAACACCAGATGGCAGAACTTGGCACTGTTCATCCTCATCTTCTTAAGTTTGGCATTACATATCGCTACCATAAACAATCCTACCGATACAGTATTTGACGAATATTATTACACCGCAGACTCATATAACATCACCCAGAATATGGGGACCGAACGTGTAGAGCATACACCTGTCGGCAAGCTGTTCATAGCTGCCGGTATCATGGCTTTCGGGAATAACCCCATCGGCTGGCGTCTGCCGTCCATCATAGTCGGCACATTGATGCTCGTACTTTTCTACGACATCTGCCGGCGACTGAACATGAAGCATAAGTACGCCTTTTTGGCAACGATGCTCCTTGCGTTTGAGACCACGTTCTTCCTCCATTCCAGCATCGCTATGCTGGATATCTTCATGGTATTCTTCTCGTTCGTGGCCTTCTGGCTCTACCTCAAGGGATGGTATGAACTCTGCGCCGTCGCAATCGCATTGTCAGGCCTGGCCAAGATCAGCGGCGTACTGACCGGATTTCCGATCGTATTCCACTGGCTCTTCACCGGATTCCGCCAGAGTATCGCCAAGATTCCCGAAGGCACCAATTATCCTTTGTTCAAGAGATTAGTAATCAAATACGGAGAGACTGCTCGATTCATCCTGTCAATGTTCCTGGCTCCGCTCTCGTTTGTCCTGATGATGCCGCTCTTCGACTGGATCATCTGGGGACATTGGATCGATCCCGTCGCACAGATAGCCAACATGGGCTCCATGACCAAGGCCATCGGATTCGATGCTTATCTGAATCCTGAAACAGGTCTGTATAATGCCCCTATCCCGACACGTCCCTGGGAATGGATACTGTCTCCTACCGGTGCGTTCTACTTCTATGGCTGGCTCTTCAATCCGGAAAAATACACGATATGTGTCCTCGGCTATACTTCGGATCCTGATTATACCTGTATGCTGAATCCGACGACCTGGATATATTCAATGGCACTTTTGCCATACGGCATATACAAATGGATAAAGACGAAGGGATCGGCATTTATCTTTGCCGTCTGCTGGATGATCGGCACATGGGCTGTTTGGATCCCCATCAGCATCATGACAGACCGTTCCAGCTTCCTGTTCTACTTCCTGCCCACTGTCGGTGCCTGCTGTCTGATCGGCGCCCTCATCATCGAGGACCTGATCAAGCATATGAACAAGACTCCTTCCAAGGCTAAACGATTGATCGAAAAGATCATTCTCATGGTACTCATTGTCGGACACTTGGTCGCATTCTGCGTACTTTCTCCCGACAAGCTCTATATTTCGATCCCGATCAGCTTGATCGTACTTGCTCTGACCATCGATCAGCTGGGATTCGATTTCAAACTTAATTACAAAGATGATAATCTGATCGAAGAAGCATCTGCAGAAATAGAAGCGAATGAAGAAAGGCAGGAAGAAACCATGAACGAGCCAATAGCCAATAAAGAATACGACATCCTTTCAATTCCCGAGTCAGAATTCGATTTCGGTCCCGAATTCGATGATGACAGCGACTGTGAGATCTAATTAAAACAAAAAAGTCCGATTCGGTGAATCGGACTTTTCATTATCATCAAGTACTTTCTAATGACAGCAGTGCTGATGGTTTTCTTCATGGTGATCATCACCATGACAGCAGCCATGACCCGCTGCATGATCAGGACCCTCATGGCAGGTGCTCTGGCCAGCGACTAAGGTTCCTGCAAGATATGCTAAAACAGCTTTCTCAGGGTCAGCTTCAGTAACACCGGCAATGACTTTGATACCGTTGTTTTCAAGTATCTGTCGCGGGGGAACACCGATACCGCCGACTAAGACGACCTGGATATGATTGCTCATAAGAAGAGCAGGCAGCGAACCGCAGCCAGATGCGATAGGATTGACTACTTCATGCTTAATGATCTTGCCGGGTTCGGCATCGATGAAGGCAAATTCACGGGACTGACCAAAATGAGGGTTCAGTCTGCCTTCATATACAGGGATTGCAAACTTCATTTCTTTGTTTTCTCCTTCTAAGATGTTTTCCGGATTAAAACCGCTCCGGATGCCATAATTACCGCCATTAATACGAATAGCCTTTCCGTTGAAAAGAGCATCAGCAACCTTGAAATGAGCGTTCCCGAGTATCCTTTGATAAGTTGCTCTCGAGACTTTCATCTTCTCAGCTGCATCTATTTGTGAAAGTTTATCGTAGTCACTCAGTCTAAGAGCTTCTGCTTCCTCGATCGTCATGACGGACTCTTCAAGCAGACGCACTGGGATGCCCGCCGGTTTGAAATAACTGGCATCAGGCAATCCTTCGACTTGTCGTTCTTTTATCGGTCTGACCACTTCTTAGCCTTTCATTATGGGCATATGCTCATAATATAGCATATATTTCTATTTATTCAAATCAAAAAATTCTAGACGCGAAGTCCCGATTTTATGTATAATCAAGGCGGAATGAAGACCGACGACAAGAGCAATTGGATATCGATTGGAGAAGCTAGCCGTATCATAGGGGTTACGGAGGTGACCCTTCGACAGTGGTCAGATAACGGCTTCATAAAGGTATTCATCACTCCCGGCGGTCATCGACGCTATAACATCGAAGAGATCCAATCGTTCGTCAAATCCCACGAGAATAAACTGGGTTCTGAAGAAATCGCCGAAATCATCAGTCAAGACAAGAATTCTCACAAAGAGATCGGCCTTAGTTTCATCAAGTCATTCCCAAATTACAAGAATTTCTCCCCCGAGATCATCAAGGATCTGGGTAAGCTGGGGCAACGGACACTTGGCATGGTCAGCGACTATGTCAAAAATCCTGATGAATACGAAAAGCTGCTGGCAGTCGCAGATGAAATCGGCACTGATTACGGAATTATTCTAATGAAAGCGGAACTTTCATTACCGAATGCCGTCTTATCATTCGTAGCACACAGGACCCCTATCCTTTCAAATGTTATGGAAATACTCGACCACAGGAATGTTGCTTTGGAAGATGTCACAGATGCCGTACCGCATATCGACAAGCTCCTGAACCAGGCTTTGACCTCTATGGTCAAGTATTACAACGAAAATCTTTAGATCCACTCCTATTTTTGATAAATCCTTTTTCGCATTGCTCATTTTTGTCTAATTTGCTAGCATGAAATGATTGATATTTTTCAGTCAATGAAGTGTTTTTAGTGAGTGATGAATTGGTTAACTGGTTAGCATACTTTGATAACGACAAGACATCTCTGAACAAGAAACAAAAGAATACTAAAGCTAGCGAAAGCAAGCAGACCTTTAAGAATGCTTCACGGGCAAACTACTTAGCAATCGAACGCATGCGCCTACTGGACGGTTCGCAAATAGAGAACGAACCTTCACATGTGGCACAGTTCATCCAACAGGCCCGGTTCATGGCTAAGTTCGATGATATTTTCGAGTTCCAGTACATACCTTCACCAGCTAACTCCTACCAGGCACTTTCCGACGATGAGCTGAGGACATACTTCACCTGGCGCAAGAATGTACGGAACGGGATCATAAGCTATGCACCCTCTGCCTTTGTCACCATCTATCTCGAAGAATTGGCAAATGGTATCGGCATCTCCGGCGCTGATGAGACCATCTCAGCCATGATCGACTTCTGGAAGATGGTATGCGTTTTGGAACCGTCTCTTAACCCAATATTCCATCAGTTCATAAAAGATTTCTATGTAACTCATCCGTGCACAAAAGATTACATAAAAGATATAGTGCCCTTATTCCCGGACGATTACATCGATAAAGATTTAGCCATCAACAATCTGCTAAAAGAAAGATTTGATGATGCCATTAGATATCTATATTCGCTGTCATCCTCCAATACATCCCGTTCTGCGGTATTCAGATCCAACCGGCTCCTATTCGACGACTGTTTCGTAGCGTCATTGAACGGACTGAACAGCTTTTTCAAGAAAAAAGGCTTCAACCTTCCGTCACTCTTAGTCGGAAGGATACTGACCAACAAGAATTGGCACCCCTTCCAAAACATGCTGGTATCGCTTACCGGAATAGATAACGAGAAAAAGGTCGTAAGAATAAACGAAGCAAACACATATCAGTGCATGAACAAAGTCTGGACCATTACAGAATCAACGCCCACGACTGTATCTGTATTCATCATCGAGAGCATCCAGCAGATTATCGAAGATGAGATCCGCCTTATAATGCACGCTCAACCAGTCCATAAGGCAAGACTCAGTCTGGTGACCACTGAGCATTCACCGGTCGTAGACATCCTGAACAGCGATATCTATTATGACCAGGTCAGACGAACTGTCCACGCTCAGATAATCAAGCGTTCCATACAGTCAGAAAACGCCCCCAAGGACAACAGCGTTTTCTCCAAACTGAGATCACTTATCATGCCAGCAAACACTTTTTCCAGAGCAGATAACGAAGTGTACTTCGATTACCGGGCTATCCGATTCGTCAATCAGGCACGTTTTATGACTGAATATGAAGAGAATCATTCACACACAGAACCCTATGATTCCGAGATGGCCCCGTTGTATACAGATCTAACCGACGATCAGCTGCACACATATTTTTCCTGGAGAAAAGATATCCGTCACAGAGTCTATCGAAAGACCAGCTACCCATATGTACTGATCTATATCTCTGAACTGCTGAATCTGATCGAAGAAAAAGATCCCCGTTCCGCTCTCGATAAGATCATCGACTTCTGGCTCAAGTATAGGACGCTCGACAGATCTGTCGATAAAGTGCTCCCAGACTGGATCAGGGATTATTATCTTGTCTATGATATCAAAGGTGATTACTCATCAATACTTCACGAATTAGAAGATGCCCCCAAAGATTCTTCGACGGCCATCGAGGAAATACTTACCGGCAACTACACGAATAAGACAGATTTCTTTGACACGAACTCCAGCTACCAT
>JAEEGI010027430.1_pt1 | contig 10895 bp, 8 predicted proteins | sample 8958751 | NCBI WGS metagenome assembly JAEEGI01 (sample SAMN16246545, study PRJNA631951) | gut metagenome | biome: gut microbiome; feature: rumen; material: KS-attached | host: Bos | place: Iran: Karaj | collected 2018-10 | reverse complement strand
TTCATCTCTTCGTCAATTTGCACCTGGTCGCCGAAGAAGTCAGGGTCGTTGGGGATGTTCGGGAGGTGTTCGTCGAGGTAAGCCTGGAACTTGTCCAATGACTCGTGGTCGCCGAAATAAGCCAGACAGTGCGCTTCCTCCTTGGTGGTCACCTCCGCGCCGCAGAGCACGAAAATGTCGCGGTTGTGGGAGTAATGCTCCGCCAATCGGCAGTGCCGCGTGGCATTATGGTCGGTGATGGCGATCACATCAATGCCCCTCTCCAATGCGAGCGCGATGATGTTCTCCGGCGTCATGTCCAAATCACCGCAAGGAGAAAAAAGCGTATGCGTATGTAAATCAGCTTTATAGATGTTCATTAACCCAAAAAATTGCGGGCAAAGATACTATTTTTTGCGATATTGCCTATTTTTTGTTACATTTGCAACTTGTTTTTTGAATTGATAAATTTGCCTTAATTATTTATGAATCAGAAGTATAGCGATTACCTTTTTGAAACTTCCTGGGAGATTTGTAACAAAGTGGGCGGCATTTACACCGTCCTTTCCACCAAAGCGGCCACCGTGGTGGGCAACTATCATGATCACTACATCTGCATTGGTCCTGACATTCCGAAAGAATATAATGACGATTTCGTGGAGGATCCCACGCTGTTTAAGAACTGGCGTGACATTGTCGCTCGCGACGGTCTGAAAGTGCGCATCGGAAGATGGCAGATTGTGGGTTCCCCGATTGTCTTTTTGGTGGATTTTACCAGCTTTTTTGAGAAAAAGAACGAGATTCTGACCAAATTCTGGCTTCGTTACAAACTGGATTCGATTTCCGGACAGTGGGATTATATCGAGCCCGCGTTGTTTGGCTATGCTGCTGGTCGCGTGATAGAAAGTTTCTACAACTTTTATTGCAGCTCGATGGACAAAATCGTGGCGCACTTCCATGAGTGGATGACGGGTACGGGTATTCTCTACCTCGAATCTGTGGCCCCGCAGATTGCCACGGTGTTCACCACCCACGCCACCGTCCTCGGCCGTTGCATCGCCGGGAACGGTCTTCCGCTATACGCTGATATCCAGCAATATAATCCGTTTGATACGGCTCAACGCTTCGGGGTGCAGTCCAAGTTTTCGTTGGAGTCGCTGTCGGCCAAGCACGCGGATGCTTACACCACGGTGAGCGAGATCACCAATCGTGAGTGCGCGGCGTTCTTCGAAAGACCCGCCGATGTGATCACCATCAACGGTTTCGAGAATGCTTTTGTGCCTAAGGGCGAAGAGTTTGACCGTAAGCGCAAGGCTGCCCGCGAGCGGCTTTTGCAGGTGGCCTCCACGCTGATCCAGACCCAGATTCCAGACGACGCCTTGCTGGTCATTAACAGTGGTCGCTACGAATTCAAGAACAAGGGTATCGATGTGTTTATCAAGAGCTTGGCGAAGGTCGCCGAAGCCAATCCGGATCGCACCGTCGTGGCGTTCCTCACCGTTCCCGCCGGTCACAGCGGTCGCCAGGAAGAACTGGCCGCCCAGATGACCCAGCCCGTGAGCGGTGTGCCCATGTCCGACCGTTTCGTGACCCATGTGCTACACGATCCCTACCATGACCCGATTCTCAACGAACTGAACAATAACGGATTACATAACAGTCCTGAACAAAATGTGAAGATTGTCTTTGCCCCTGTCTATTTGGACGGCGAGGATGGCATCTTCAACATGAAATACTATGACTTACTGATTGGCTTCGACCTCTCGGTGTTCCCATCTTATTATGAACCATGGGGTTATACGCCGTTGGAGAGCATCGCGTTCGGTATCCCGACCATCACAACCTCTTTGGCCGGTTTCGGTGCGTGGGTGCAGGAGCACTTCACCCAGCAGCAGAGTGTCAGTGTGATTCAGCGCACCGACCACAATGACGATGAGGTGGTGAAGGCCATCGCGGACCAAATTCTGTTCTACAACCATTGTACCCCTCAAGCCATGGCCGACATCCGCAAGACGGCGGTCAATATCGCTGAAAAAGCCCTGTGGACGCATCTTTTCGCCAATTACGAGAAGACATACGACATCGCGTTGGGCAAGAGTGGCGAGCGTTACGCGCAATACCAGAACAAGACCTCCAATGTGGGCGTGATGGTGCAGGAACTCCAAGTGGAGAAGCCGGATTGGCACCGTGTCTCTGTGAAATCCCATCTGCCTGAGCAGCTGCGTCTTTTGGAGAAACTGTCGGAGAATTTGTGGTGGAGCTGGACGTTCGAGGCCCGCGAACTGTTTGAGGAAATTGCGGGTCCCTCCCTTTGGAAGGCATGCGAAGAAAACCCCGTCCACATGTTGCAACTGTTGCCGCTGGAAAGAATGGAAAACTTCGCCCATAACGAGGAGTATATCAGTAAGTTGAAGAGTGTTTATGAACGGTTTGTGGCCTATATGCAGGAGCCGTGCAACCGCAAGGAGGAACGTATCGCCTACTTCAGCATGGAGTTCGGTATCAGCAACGAGCTGAAGATTTTCTCCGGCGGTCTCGGCATGTTGGCTGGTGACTACCTCAAGGAGGCCAGTGACTGCAACGTGAACATGCTTGGCGTGGGTCTTCTCTACCGCTATGGCTATTTCCAGCAGCAGATCTCCGCATACGGTGAACAGGTCAACCTTTACCCGCCGCAAAGCTTCTCCAAACTGCCCATCAAGCCCTACAAGGACAAGGATGGCAACTGGCTCATGGTCAGCGTGGCGATGCCTGGTCGTAACCTCTACGCCCGCATCTGGCGCGTGGATGTCGGTCGTATTCCGCTCTATCTCCTTGATACAGACTTTGATAAGAACTGGCAGGAGGATCGCGGCGTGACAGCCACCTTGTACGGCGGCGATGTTGAAAACCGTCTCAAACAGGAGATTCTGCTCGGTATCGGCGGCGTGCGTATGCTCAAGGCCGTCGGCGAAACCCCGACCATCTTCCATCTCAACGAAGGCCATGCCGCCTTCCTGAATCTGGAACGCATCCTGCAAGTGATGCAGAACGAGCATGTGAACCGTCAGATGGCGGTCGAGTTGGTGAAAGCCTCGTCGCTTTACACCACCCACACGCCAGTGCCCGCCGGTCACGATGCCTTCACAGAGGATCTGATGCGCACCTATTTCGCCACCTATTCCCAGCAGTTCAATGTAAGTTGGGAGACGTTCATGGGCTTCGGCCGCAGACACGACGGAAACACCTTCGACAAGTTCTCGATGAGCATCCTCGCGTGCCGTTTCTCCCAGGAAATCAATGGGGTGAGCCGCATTCACGGCCGCGTGTCGCAAGAGATGTTCGCCGACCTCTATGAAGGTCGTTTCGCAGAAGAATCGCACATCGGTTATGTCACCAACGGTGTACATTACCCGACATGGGCGCACAAGAAATGGCAGACGCTGCACCGCAGCATTTTTGGTGAAGGTTTGACCAAGGATTGCTCCAATCCGCTGGTATGGAAGAAGATAAACGACGTCCCTGACGCCGACCTGTGGCTCATCAAGCAGGAGTTGCGCCAGGAGATGATGACGGCCATCAAGGAGATGCTGGCTGAGCAAATGCGCACCCGCAACGAGTCGCCCGCGCTCATTGAGGCCACCCTCAAGGCGCTGCGCGATGATGTGCTCACCATCGGTTTCGCCCGTCGTTTCGCCACCTACAAACGCGCCCATCTGCTCTTTATGAACGAGCAGAAACTCAAGGCGTTGCTCAACAATCCTGAGAAGCCGGTGCAGTTCATCTTCGCCGGCAAGGCGCACCCGCACGACAAGGCCGGTCAGGATCTCATCAAACGCATCATCGAGCTGAGCCGTCGTCCCGAATTTATCGGCAAGATCATCTTCGTGGAGAACTACAACATGATCCTGGCCAAGAAGTTGGTGTCGGGTTGCGATGTCTGGATGAACACGCCGACCCGTCCGCTGGAGGCTTCCGGTACCAGCGGTGAGAAAGCCGTGATGAACGGAGTGCTGAATCTCAGCGTGTTGGACGGCTGGTGGGCCGAGGGTTATGTCCCCGGTGCCGGCTGGGCGCTCAAAGAGCAGATCACTTATCAGGACAACCGTTTGCAGGACGAATTGGATGCTGAAACGCTCTATAACATTATCGGAGAGCAGATTACAGCGGCATTCTACAATCGTGATGCGCAAGGCATTCCCACCGAGTGGGTCGCCATGATGAAAAAATGCTTCACCCAGATTTCCCCGCATTTCACCATGAAGCGCCAGTTGGACGACTATTACCGCAAGTTCTATCATAAATTGATGAACAGAAGCCGCCTGTTGAGTGCCAATGACAACGAAAATGTCCGGATTCTGCTCAAATGGCGTGAAAATGTCCTTGCCGGCTGGAACGACATCGAATGTGTCGGTGTGGATTATCCCAAGAACGACAAGAACACCTATTGCGTGGGCGACCGTATGCAATGTCGTTTGGAGATGCGTCTCGGGTCGTTGCGTCCCCAGGATGTGAAAGTGGAGATGGTGTTTGTCACGGCTGAGGATCATGGCCGGAGACCCAAGTTGGAGTTCAAAGTGCCTTTCGTGTTCGAAACGGAGCGTGATGGCATCTACACGTTTGTCTGTTGCGAGGCTGCGCAGCGCATCGGCGTGTGGGACTGCGCGGTCCGCGTCATCCCCAACCACGAGTTGCTGCCGCACGATCAGGACTTCAATATTGTGAGATGGATCTAATCAATTGATAATTGATAATGGATAATGGATAATGGATAATTAGTGGTTGGTTTGGGTTCTATTTTGGATTTAGACATGAATCAATCTCATATAGCGTTCTGGCTGAAGGAGTTCGAGCATTTCACCACGGCAATTGTAGCCAACGGTGAGGTCCCTTCGTCTGAACTGTCAATACGGTTGTTACGGAAAATGAAGCGCATCATTTGTTGTGATGGTGCGTTTCAGAAGTTATTGTCTATAAACATTATACCAGATGTCATCGTGGGTGACGGGGATTCGATGGATCGCGAGGAATTGTCGCGACACAATATCCCTTATCACGCAGACCGCAGCGAGGAATACAACGACCTACAAAAGGCGTTAAAATATTGCATAGCCAATGGATACAATGACGTGTTGCTGATGGGCTGCGGTGGTCTGCGCGAGGATCATTTCATCGCCAACCTGAGCATATTAGTGATGTGTTCCGAAACCATGAACCTTACAATGCTGACCGAGCACGGCGTGTTCAACGTGATGCGCGGTACGTCCATGTTCCGTTCTGTTCTGGGGTTGCAGGTCTCCGTCTTCCCGAGCAACTTGCACACGAAACTTTCCTTCAGCGGGCTGAAATATCCTGTCAACAACCGTTCTTTCAACTGGTTGTGGGAGGGAAGTTTGAACGAGGCGGTGGGCGATGCGTTCACCGTGGAGACGGATGATGAGGAACCGGTGGTGGTGTATCGGGCGCTATAATGCTGAATGCTGAATGTTGAATGCTGAATGATGGGGTGTTGATCGGACCTATTCTATTTTATGATTTAATTTTTCGCCATGATGATTGCTGTATGAAATAATTTTGTATCTTTGCGGTGTAAATTTAAATCATATTGAAATGTCGCAAGTGTCTATGACAGTGAGAATGGACTCACAATTGAAAACCGTATTTGAGGCGTTGTGCTCAGAGTTCGGCATGAGCGTGAACACCGCTATTAACGTGTTTGCGAGAACAGTCGTGCAGCGCAGGTGTATCCCTTTCGAAATCCGAGCCGATGAGAAAAAATCGGCCGCCGAAAGGATGGCTGCATTCCGCAATATGCGGGAATGGGCCGAGAATGGAAATACGCCGGAACTGACTTTGGAAGAAATTAACGAAGAGATTGACAAAACCAGAAACAAATAATGAAATATTTTGCCGTTTTCGACACCAATGTTCTGGTGTCAGCCATGATTACACATAATTCGGACTCTGCCACCGTTAAAGTGTTGGAACAGGTGGTGAAGGGTCGTATCGTCCCTTTGTTCAACGACGAAATTCTTCTAGAATATCAGGAGGTTCTGAATCGTGACAAGTTCAATCTACGTGAGGATGATATCCTGAATATGCTTGACCTGATAATTGATAATGGTTGTTGGGCGGGACGTAGAGCCACAGATTTCCCATTCACCGATGCAGACGACATTGTCTTTTTTGAAGTGGCCATGTCCAAGGAAGGTTCATTTCTTGTGACGGGAAACACCAAACATTTCCCCAAAGTGCCTACAGTGGTGACTCCGGCGGAGATGTTGGAGATTATGGGAGTATAGAAAGATGGCTGAATTAGGACCAAAGAGGTTTGCTTTCTTGGGGTGCGGATATTTTTCGACATAAGAAGAATTTTTTTGTACTTTTGCCGTCAAATAAATAAAGTATGAGACGTTTCGCTTTTCTCCTGACATTGCTGGTTTGCATATACGCTGTTTCCGCCCAGCACCTTTATCCAGAGCATTATCCGATCAAGGTTTCCTCCTTCGTCTTGGATGATGGAAGATTGGGAGTTAAACCGCTTCCGGATGCATGGGAAAGAATGAGCAAAGCTTTCAATGCCAATGAGTTGAAACAAGCGAATGGGGTGATTATTGTGCAGATTCTGGTGGATTCAACAGGCCATGCGCAGTTACTCAGCGCAGACAATAAGACCAATGTCTCATCTGATAAATTAGAACTCCAGAAGGCTGTCAACAGCACTTTGTGGATGCCTGCAGAGTCACGCGAAACGGAATTCCAATCGCAGACACGAGAGCTTGTGTCTGTCTCCTACCAATTGACGTTCTCGGACGGAACGTTTTACGGAGAGGAAGTGTCCCCTTTCGAGACCTTTTCCAATCCACCGGAACCGATAACCGATGGCAGCGACCCGAAGGATTTGTCTTACACTTTTCGACTTTACACAACTTCGAATGGCCGATTGCCTAGCAAAGTTTCCAGAATGTCACGAGGGGTGACGGTGGACAGCACCGGCACAGTATGGATGGGTACGGACAATGGACTTGTCTCTCTATCTGGCAATAAGAAAACCCTTTACACCTATTCTAATTCACCACTGACCAGCTCTCTTTACGATTCAACGCAGACCTTCCCGATTTTTGAACTGCTTACAGATAAAGATAATGCTGTTTGGATTATCCAGGGGTGGAATGTTTTCAGGATTAAAGATGGCGAATGGACCCGTTTTGACACCCTGAACTCGCCTGTCTATTGGGGACGGAATCTTTTTGTTGACCGATTCAACAACGTGTGGATTACCAGTTGGGACGGCATCTGCAAGTATGACGGTGTCATATGGACGGTGATGGATTCCTTGAACAGCGGAATCCCCACCAACAAGGTCTTGAGTTTCTATGTCGATAAGCAAGATCGGCAATGGGTGGGCACTTTTTCGGGTAATGCCATGTTTGACGGTCAGAAATGGACAGACTATCGTTCAAGCAATACACCATTGGGCAAGAACAATATTGATTGTGCTTATCAGGACGATGAAGGAGATATATGGTTCTATTTTTACGCATACAAAGAGAGCAAAGGAGGTTTGTACAAGTTGGACACCAAAGGGAAATGGCATCATTATGCGCCAAATTGGACCAAGGTCTTGGAGACAGAAGCAAGCAATGACATGCTCTACGATGAATATCGGAATCAGATTTGGATATCCGTGAACAATATCGGTCTGTTCATGTACGATGTGGCGAAAGATCGTTGGGAGGCGTACACCACGGAAAACTCCAACCTGCCCAGCGGCTATATCATGCAACTAACCCAGGATAAGGAACACCGCATCTGGGGCGCGACATTCAACGGCTTCATCCAAATTATGGATAAGCCATAATTGTTTTGAAAAAACACTTTTATGAAAAACACCTATACCAACAAAGTCGTTTGGATCACCGGCACCTCCTCCGGCATCGGCAAGGAGACTGCTTTCCGCTTTGCGGAAGTGGGGGCTCGACTGATCCTCACGGCATTAGAACCCGATCTGCTGGAGCAGGTGCGCGAGGAGTGTCTGCGACTGGGCGCCAAAGACGTGACCTGCCTGCCGTTTGACCTCGGGCAGACCGACGCACTGCCGCAACTTGCGCAGGATGCCCTCAATGCTTATGGGCGAATCGACGTCTTCTACAACAATGCCGGCATCAGCCAGCGCGGCACCACCGTGGAGACCGACATGGCCGTCATCCGCAAGGTGATGGACATCGACTTTTACGCGCCGGTCATCCTCACCAAGGCCGTGCTGCCCAAGATGATCGAGCAGGGTGGGGGACAGTTGGCCGTCACCACCAGCATCGCCGGACTCTTCGGGTTCCCGTTGCGGTGCGCCTACTCGTCGGCGAAGCACGCCCTATACGGTTTCTTCGAGACTGTGGCCGCCGAGAACTATAAGGACGGCATCCGTGTCACAATCCTCACTCCCGGCCGAGTGCAGACCAACATCTCCGTCAACTCGCTGGAGAAGGACGGTCGCAAGCACGGCAAGATGGATGCGGGCCAAGCCGGCGGCATCACCCCCGAGAAGGCCTCCCATATCATCTTCAACGCCATCGCCAAAGAGAAACGCGAACAGCTCGTCGGCAGCTCCGAACTCATCATGGCCCACATCAAACGGTTCTTCCCGGGCCTCTGCGCGAAACTGGCCCGGAAGATCAAACCGATGTGACGATGAGACGATGAGGCGATGAGGCGATGAGACGATGAAACGATGATTGACAAAAGATACGGTCGAAGCACCACTCCCCCCCTTTAGGGGGGATGCCCGCAGGGCAGGGGGGTAATAACCCCACACAAGCGAAGCGCAGTGTGGGGCTCACAAACGAAAGTATAAATAAAACCGAAATAGTATGAAACCTACGTTACTAATTCTCGCCGCCGGCATGGGAAGCCGCTACGGCGGACTGAAACAACTGGACCAGATGGGTCCGAATGGTGAAACCATCCTCGACTACTCCGTGAAGTACGCCGCGCAAGCCGGCTACGGCAAAGTGGTGCTCGTCATCCGCCGCAGCATGGAGGCCGACTTCCAGGAGTACATCCTGCCGAGATACAAGAACGTCATCCCGGTGGAGTACGTCTTCCAGGAATTGGACATGCTGCCCGCCGGCTTCTCCGTGAATCCCGAGCGCGTGAAACCCTACGGCACCGCACACGCCATCTTGGTGGCAAAAGATGCTATCAAGGAACCCTTCACGGTGATCAACGCCGACGACTTCTACGGCAAGGAACCCTTCCAGATCTTGGGCGACTACTTGCGCGACGTCACAGCCAACGACCCTACCGCTTTTGCGATGGTCGGCTACCGTTTGGACAAGACCTTGTCGGAGAACGGCACAGTCTCACGCGGTGTCTGCCAAGTCGATGGCAACGGCTACCTGACGATTGTCAAGGAGATGCGCAAGATTGCCCGCACAGGCCACGGCATCCAGAACGACGAGGACGGCGTGGTCACCCCGCTCACCGGCGAGGAGCCCGTTTCCATGAACTTCTGGGGCTTCTCCCCGCGCTTCTTCGACACATTGGGCGAGATGTTCGCTCAGTTCCTGAAGGACAACGAAGGCAACATCAAGGCCGAGTTCCCGATTCCCGACGCCGTCTCCGCCGTGATGGCCAGCGGTGCCGCGAGAGTGCGCGTCCTCCCCACCAAGTCCGAATGGTTCGGCGTGACGTATGCCGAGGATCGGCCGATGGTAGTGGAGAAACTGAAATCAGTTAGTAGTTAGTAGTTAGTAGTTAGCAGTTAAACGAAAAAATCGGTCGAAGGACCTTTCCTCTTCTTTAAGAAGGGGTGCCCGAAGGGCGGGGTAGTAATATAAAACTAAAACTACTTCCTTAAGCAGCCTCGAAGAGGCAAAACGCGCGATAGCGCAATTAACCCCACACAAGGCGATAGCCGCAGTGTGGGGCTTGAAGCCGGAAACTGCTTCGGATTGCGGAGTCCGCGATACATGAGATAACCTAAAACGATAAAAGATGGATCATCCCAACGAAACACTCTTCACGTTCCTCCGCGAGCTGATCCCCAACAACAACCGCGAGTGGTTCAAGGCGCATCGGGAGATGTACGATGCGGCGTGGGCACAGTTTAACGTGCTGGTGGAGAATGTGATAGCAGCGATAGGGGAGTTCGACGAGTCCATTGCCGGACTCACCCCGAAGGACTGCACCTACCGCATTTACCGCGACATCCGCTTCTCGCCCGACAAAACGCCCTACAAAGGACATCTCGGGGCGTACATGAACCAGTACGGCAAGAAGGCCTACTGGGGCGGCTACTACATCCAGATCGAGCCGGAGCAGGTGATGTTAGCGAGCGGCGTGTGGTGGCTTCCCACGAAGGAAATGCACCAGCTGCGCAGTGCTGTCGCTGAACAAATGGCTGATTTCGTGAAACTTGTGGAGGAACCCGAGCTCAAGAAGCTGGTACCCACCATCGGGCAGGAACACTACAAACGCATCCCCAACGGTCTGCCGAAAGACTCGCCGCACCCAGAATACCTCACCTGCAAGGACTATGCCATGTCGTGCATGTTGAAACCTAAGGACCTCTGCCGCGACGACTACGCGCAGCGCATCGCGCACGTCTTCCGCGTGATGAAGCCGGTCAACGACTTTCTCAGCGAGAACATCCTCATCAACATGGAGGAGATGGAGACGATGAAGAGCGTGGTGAAGTTTGTTTAAGGTTCAAAGTTCAGAGTTCAAGTCTCAAGTCATACATCACGCGTCTTATTGTCCCTATTGCCTTTTGCCTAAAAAATTATATTTTTGCCGCCATAATTTTTGAAAGAAATGTCACAGTATTTATCCACGGATGTCACGAAGGTGACGACGAACACTTTGATGAAGATGCGTTCCCAGGGCGAGCGCATCGCGATGTTAACCGCCTACGACTATTCCATCGCCAAGTTGCTGGA
>JAEEGI010027428.1_pt1 | contig 10896 bp, 10 predicted proteins | sample 8958751 | NCBI WGS metagenome assembly JAEEGI01 (sample SAMN16246545, study PRJNA631951) | gut metagenome | biome: gut microbiome; feature: rumen; material: KS-attached | host: Bos | place: Iran: Karaj | collected 2018-10 | reverse complement strand
ACGCCGTCATTTTGACAAGCCACTACATTTTACATTATCACGGACAAACTAATGAAACGACTTTTATATCTGGACAATCTGAAAGTATGCCTGACGGTGCTGGTGATATTCCACCATGCAGGTCAGGCATACGGTGATGGTGGAGCCTGGGCCTATACGCCCAGTAATCCTGCCGAGGTAATGCCTTGGATATGGCATTTCTTCTCAGTGAATGCAGCCTTCTTCATGGGACTGTTCTTTCTCATCTCCGGCTATTTCGTTCCTGCGAGCTACGACAAACAGGGAGCCTCGGTATTTGTCCAAAAGAAACTGATACGCCTGGGCATACCCCTGTTGGTAATGGGTGGATTGCTGATTGTGCTGTCAGGCAAATTAGAGATTGGCCACATGTGGTATATTGAAAGTCTGCTTGTGTTCTGTTTGATCTATGCCTTGATACGATTGATATGCAAACCCATCGATGGTAAGTGTTCGTCGAAGCCTACCATCATCGGGCTGTTGATATTCGGTGGCATCATGGGTATTGGCAGTTATTTCATCCGTCAGGTTTCTCCGCAGGATCATTGGATTTGGCCCTTTGGTATCATCCCGCTGCCAATGGAACCAGCCCACTATCTGCAATACGTAATGATGTTTGTCGTCGGCATTCTGGCCAGTCGCTTTCATTGGCTTGAACTCGACGCAGCCAAGATGAGCAATACCACAGGTGCCCTATCGCTTTTGATAGGATGCTTGTTAGCATTAGGCATCTATCTGCGTGATGGTGGTGAGTGGAATGACTTTGTAACTGAGTGGTTCGGCATCTACGAGTCTCTACTTTGCGTGTTCATTAGTTTCGGACTGCTCTGGCTGTTTCGTGAGTGCGGTAGCTGGAGCAGCAAGTTCTGGCAGTGGTGCGCCGCTCAGGCTTACGGAGCCTATATCGTCCATCTATTGCTGATGATAGCTTTGCAGAATGCGGTTGACGGCATCTGGATGGGAGCATTCGGTAAGTTCATGTTCATCGGAGTTACCAGCACCATCGCATCCTTCGTGCTCACCTGGCTGCTGAGGACGATTCCTGGCGTAAAGAAAGTACTTTAAATCCATTCGTCACAAATCGATGCAGAATATCCCCAAAATTTGGTGTATTCCTCAACTATTTGTAACTTTGCAGTCGAAAACAAAAAATAAGATGAAACAGGAAATCAATCCCAAAGATACCAATCGGGCCATAGCATTCGAACTATGGACTAAGTCGCCCATGCCGATGGTGACGCTCACCAAGACTTTCGATGTGACGAGGCTGTATAAGGTAAGTCGTAGGCATGGGCTTAAATTCAACATGCTGCTCTGCTGGTGCATCGGCAAGGCGGCATCAGGGATAGAGGAGTTCTACATGTTGCCGCAGAATGGGAAACTATACAAATACGACCGTATGGCCATCAACGTGATAGTGGATAACATAAAGGGCGGACTCAGTTTTTGCGACGTTGCCGTCAATGACGATCTGGAACAGTTTAATGCCAATTACCTGCATCTGACAGAAACCATCAGCCAGACTTGTCAGGACATATTAGACGATGAGGCTGTGATAGTCGGCACGTCGGCAGTGACTGGCACGGAACTCGACAGCATTGTCAACCAGTACAGCGGCATCTTCACCAATCCCTTCCTCGCCTGGGGTCGCTATCGTAAAGGCTGGCTGAAGACGACGCTCCCCATCTCCTTCCAATTCCATCACGCCCAGATGGACGGCTCACACGCCACCCGATTCCTGGAAGAACTGCAAAAGACAATCAACACGATATAAATAATTATGTATAAAACTAGCAATTTACCCAACACCCGAATCGATGTGGCCGATGCCCTGAGAGGCATTGCTGTAGCCGGCATCATCCTGTATCACTCTGTAGAGCACTTCGATATCTTCACGCAGGAGCCAATAGTCCATACATTGGCGATTGACCAGACGGTGGCCGATGTACTTGCTTGGCTGTTCAGCGGCAAGATGTACGGCATCTTTGCCATGCTTTTCGGCCTCAGTTTCTTCATCATGAACGATAATCAGCAGCAGAAAGGCAAGAATTTCTCCTTACGCTTTGCCTGGCGTATGTGCCTGCTGTTTGGCTTTGGCATCATCAACGTGGCTTTCTACGATGGCGATATTCTGATGCTCTATGCGTGCTACGGCTTGTTACTCATCCCGATCAGTTATCTGCCGTCGAAGTGGGTGTGGTGCATCATCGCCCTGCTGGCCATCCAGCCCGTAGAACTCTTCTGTCTGCTGACAGGCACCACCATCGACCACTCGCGCCTCTGGGAGATTTATGGCTATATCATGGGGCTCCACGAGCATGGCACGTTCTGGGAGAATGCTGTCGGCAACCTGCGATATGGATTTGAGTTGAATCTACGATTCAATGTGTTCAGCGGACGCCTCACCCAGTTGCTCTGCCTTTTTATCCTCGGCATGCAGTTGGGGCGTCAGAGGCTCTTTTACAATGAGGGCAGACATCTGAAGATATGGCATAACATCCTGATTCGTTCAGCGATCGTTGTCATGGCGTTGAGTTTCGCGGATTTCGGCGAGCTGGAATCATGGCTCAAGCCCATCTACAATCTCTTTATCCTGCTCATGATAGTCTCGGCGGTAGTCTCTGCCTGGTATGCTTTCGAAGGTGTTCGCAAGGTGCTGCACCACCTCTGCATCTTTGGGCGTATGAGTCTTACCAACTATCTGCTACAGTCCATCATCGGCTGTTTCATCTTCTGCGACTATGGTTTAGCCTGCTATCGCTATCTGGGTGTTACCTATGCCGTGATGGTTGGTGCTGCTATGGTCATCGCACAGTATTGCTTTGCCCGTTATTGGTTTAGCCGCCATTCTCGCGGTCCGCTAGAAGGCCTTTGGAGAAAACTGACATGGATTTAAACCTTACTCCTCAAACACATAGCCGTAACCAGTGCGGCTGGCGATGTTTTGAGCGTATGGTCCTAGTTTCTTGCGCAAACGGGTGATGTTGACATTCACGGTCCGGTCTGTCACGACGACACCTGCCCAGACGGTATCCATGAGTTCCTGACGGGAGAGGACTTTCCCACGATTGAGCAGAAGCAGGTGGAGCAGTTCAAACTCCGTACGTGTAAGGTTGACAGGATTGCCATCAACAGTTGCCTCCTTCTTATCGAGGTTCAGGCTCAGACCGTTATAGCTGAGCAGATGCTTACCCAGACGGGCTTCAACGATATTCATCACATAGTCGCCGATCTTCTCGCAGTCTGCCACGATGTCGTTATAGATTGTGCCGAGGGCGTAGGAATAGAGATGGGCATCAACGCCCATAGCGGAATCGATTCTGAGTATGTTGCGAAGTTCATTGATGTCGTTTTCGATGGAGAGAGAGTCGGCTAGCGAGAGGTCTTTGCGTCGCCCGCTCACTACGACAATCATCTGTACCACAGCCTCATTCACTAGTCGGAGCATGTCGTGCAGCCTGGTGTATTGCTCAGCAGTAAAGTCTTCTTTGTTTTCACGCAGATGGTTTACTGTCCGTGCCATTTTGTAACAAGCGTCACCAATGGATTCCAATTCGCCAATCTGACGGAGTATCACACGCGTCTTTTCCTTTGTTTCATCCGACAGATGCTCATTACCTACTTGTTCCAGGAAATTGGCTATCTCTATTTCCATATTGTCGGCGATGGTCTCGTAGTGCTCGATGCGTGCATATTGGCTTTCAAACTCTTTCTTGTCCTTCTCGTCAATCAGCGAACACACCATTCCAAACATACGATGCATGCGTTCTGCGAAATGCACGATTTCCTTTTGTGCCTGGAGCACCGCAATTTCTGGTGTCTGTATCACACCGCCGCTGATAAAGTGCAAGGTGCTAGGCTCTTTGGCCTCCGCCTTACCTTCAGGTAGCAGACTGCAGACAATCCGCTCCATCTGGGGAATAAAGCCGATGAGCAGGGCTGTGTTCAGAATATTGAAGCAAGTGTGGAACATGGCCAATACGACTGGAATCCTTTCCGCCTGGCCCGATAATGAAGGGTTGTAGCCAACGAGGCCGCACACCATATCGACAAGGGGATAGAACACCGCGAGCACCCAGACGACGCCAAACACATTGAACAGCAGGTGGGCAAGTGCTGCACGGCGAGCCTCTGTTCCGGCACCAAGAGCCGCAAGGTTGGCTGTAGCCGTAGTGCCGATATTCTCACCCATCACCAAGGCAATACCCATATAGATGGGCAACACTCCCGTAGAACAGAGCAGAATGGTAATGGCCATCACGGCTGCCGATGACTGCACCACACAGGTGATGATCGTGCCAGCTGCCAGAAAGGCAAAGATGGTGAGATAACTGCCCGTATCAAACGAGGCAAAGAAGTTAACCACATCGGGATTGTGGGCCAAGTCCATATCGCGGCCCACGCTGCTCAGCATCACCAGCGACCAGAACAGAAATGCGATTCCGAAGAGGAAGTCGCCTGCCACACGATGACGCTTCTTGTAGATGAGCACCATGCCGACGAGGAATGCCGGAAACACCACGGCCGTCAGATCGACATTGTAGCCTAACGACATAATCCATGCCGTCAATGTCGTGCCGATGTTGGCACCCATGATAATGGAGATGGCCTGTGCCAAAGTGAGTAGTCCTGCCGAAACAAACGAGACGGTCATAACCGTCGTAGCCGATGATGACTGTACGGCACAGGTCACCATCGTACCTGTCAGCATTCCACTAAAACGGTTGCCCGTCATACGGGCCAATATGTGTCTCAAACTCGGTCCTGCCATTTTCTGCAAGGCGTCGCTCATCGTCTTCATACCATAAATAAGTAATGCCAGCGAGCCAAGCAACCTGAAAAACAATTCTACTTTCATATCATCAAAATAATTATTACGCCGCAAAGATACAAAAATAGAACGAATTATTCAAATAAAGGCGATTACAATTTGGTTACATCTTTAAATGCACGATATTTTGCAAATTATCGGCGAAGAACCAAGGATATTCAGATATATTTCGTAACTTTGCTCGCAAAAGCAATCGAAGAAATTATGAAGATCGTAATACTTGACGGCTATACGGCTAATCCGGGCGATTTGGGCTGGGAAGGGCTGGAGATGTTGGGCGTGGTGAAGGTGTATGACCGCACGAGGCCCAGTGAGACGGTGGCGAGGGCTGCCGATGCAGAGATCGTGCTGACCAACAAAGTGGTGCTTGGCAGGGCTGAGATAGAACAACTGCCTCACCTTCAGTATATTGGAGTATTGGCAACGGGCTATAACGTGGTGGATCTCGAGGCGGCTCGCGAACGGGGCATCATCGTCACCAATGTGCCTGCCTACAGCACGGAGAGTGTAGCTCAGATGGTGTTTGCCCATCTGCTGACGGTGACGAACCGCACAGAGCACTATGCCTTGCAGAATCGGGATGGCCGATGGACGGAGAGCCCTGACTTCTGCTATTGGGATACCTGTCTGACGGAACTTTCAGGAAAGCGCTTCGGCATCGTGGGCCTCGGCAACATTGGCCAGCGGGTAGCCACCATCGCGAATGCTTTCGGGATGCAGGTCTCGGCCTTTACCAGCAAGGCTGCAAGCGAACTGCCCGCCTACATCGAGAAGAAGTCGCTGACGGAGATCCTGGCAGAAAGCGACGTCGTGAGTCTGCATTGTCCGCTGACGCCAGACACCCGTCATCTCGTCAATGCCCAAAGTATCAGGCTGATGAAACCCACAGCCATCCTTATCAATACAGGGCGAGGACCGCTGGTGGACGATCAGGCTGTGGCCGATGCACTCGCAGCGGGAAGACTTGCTGCCTTCTGTGCCGATGTGCTGACGGAGGAACCGCCAAAGGCTGAACGTACTGCCGAAGAACGCTTGCAGAGCAAGAACCCGTTGCTGGCGCAGCCCAACGCCTTCATCACCCCACATATCGCCTGGGCCACCAAGGAGGCTCGCGGCCGATTGCTTCAGGTGGCTACCGACAATGTACGGGCCTTCCTCAATGGAAAGCCCGTCAATGTGGTATCGTGAAGGATCAGAATAGTTCCTCGTGGTCGTATCGCGGCGAGTAGCGGATCAGCTTGTGGGCGGCGGCTTGAGCCATGAGCTCGTAGGCCCGCTCGCTGGGATGCAGATGGTCGCCGCTGTCGTTGCCCTCGGCAAAAGCCTTGGGATTAGTGACGCTGCGCACGGCGGCATCGAAATCGATACAACCGTCGAAGATCGGTGAGGTGCGCAACCACTCGTTGAACTGCTGCCGCATCGCGTCGCGATCTTCATTATAGGTGCGCCAGCCATAGATCGGCAGCAGGGTGCCGCTCCACACTTTCAGCCCCATCGCCTTGGCGGGCTTCACATAGATATCCTCTACCCCACGCTCCATCTCCTCCACCGTCGGCAGATCGCTCCAAGGGCGGAAGGGGTTCACGTCGGTGCCCACAGGGTGGATGATATCGTTGATGCCGTGCTGGATGATCACATCCGTAGCGCCAGCCACATTCATCTCGATGGGGAATCGCGTGGCACCTTTGAGGCCGTAAGCCTGATAGGTGATGCAGTCGTACTGACGCAGGATGCGCGTTCCGCTGACGGCTCGGCGAACCACAGCGATATTCGAGCCGAAGGCCAGCTGCGCCATATAGTCGGGCCACGACTGAGCCGTGATGGAGTCGCCATAGCACACCACTGCCCTATTCTCTGCCGATGTCAGCACATCGACGGTGTTCAGGAAATAGAACCAGTTAGTGTGACGGCTCAGTTCCAGCGGCAGTTCGTCGGCTTCGGCATAGTCGCCGTAGGCATAAGAGCCCTTCGAGAGCGGTCCAGTGATGAGTGTGCCGCTGTTCATCTGGGTATAGTCTGCCATGTAGAAGCTCACCTCAATCGTATCGCCACGATTCACGGCATAGGGGATGGCATCGCTCTCCGTCTCCTTGCCTGGCAGCAGACAGACGCTCGATGCGCCGCCAAAGGTGATTGGCGTATGGCCGACGAGCACTTTATTGAGCGTAACAGGCTCTGTACCAGTGAGATTCGAGAAGCGGAAGCGCAGTTGGCTGCCGCTGAAAGGCATCCTGATGGGATACCGCAGCGTGAGGTCTTTGGCATAGATGGCCTCGCGACGGTTGGTGATCGAAGTGGCGTTGCCCCAGCAGGCCACCCATTTACTGTTGTTTGTCATTCTACTTCGGTTTTTATGGTTGCAAAGATAGTGATAATTATCGGATTGGCAAAAAATTCACGAAGAAAATCAGCACATCAACTACATTTTAACTACATGTTTGGTACGTACAAAGCCCTCTTCAGGTTAGGCATGAGCAGAGGTTTGCTTACGACAAACCGCAAAATTCTCTCGAGAATTTTGAAGTCCATCGGTATGTAACCACCAGTCAGAACGCCACAAAAGTAGACTTTGGTACGCTATAACTTGTGCTTTGGAGAAAAGTAATCATCCCGTCAAAAGATAATTACGCAGATTTTTGCTGAAATTTTATGTAGTTTCGGCAATAATGTATAACTTTGCAACAAAAAGCGAAAACGATATGAAATACAAGATCAAGAAAGAGACCAAACCGAAACTCTCAACCTTCGGCAAGTACAAGGCAGTAGCCGTTCACGAACAGACTATCGACAGCCGCCAGATCTGCAAGGAAGCAGCCAAGCGTCTGGGAACGGGCGAGGGCGATGTTCACGGCGTGATGCTGGCACTGGCCAGTGTCGTCAACAGTCATCTGCGCAACGGCGATCGCGTGCGCCTTCAGGACTGGGGCATGCTGAAACTCGAGATCGAGAGCGAAAAGATAGGCAACCGCCACGACTTCAGCGCCAAGAAACACATCCGAGGCGTCCGTCTCCACTTCATCCCCGAGAGCGAAAACGGCTCACAGCCCCTCTACGCCGGCATCACCTTCCACAAAGACAAGACGTCGGATTACGAGGATCCGAAATAAGGACTCAGCGTAATCAAACTTATCATGGGATAAGACTTACTCCCCTACTTCGTCTTTGCGGCGGCGGAAGAGAACGGCGGCAATGACGGGGGCTCCGACGAGGGCGGTGACACTATTGACAGGCAAGGCTCCCTCGAAACCCGGCATACGGGCTATCAGATTGCAAACGAGCGCAAGGGCTGCTCCGCAAAACATAGTGGCTGGCATCAATACACGATGGTCTGAAGTGCGGAAGATGGCACGGGCCAGATGGGGAACAGCAAGGCCGATGAACATGATGGGGCCGCAATAGGCTGTGACAATCGCCACCAAGACACCCGAGCAGACAATCACCAGCAGGCGGGCCCTACGGATGTTCAACCCCAGATTGGCGGCATAACGGTCGCCTAACAATAACAGGTTCATCGGCTTCACCAACAGACAACTCAAGGGCAGCAGGACGCACATCAGCACCACGAAGAGCACCATCTCGTCGCCAGAGACACGCGAGAAGGAGCCCAATCCCCATACGACGAATGCCTTCACATCCTCCTCGGGCGACAGGAACTTCAGCACGCCGATGATGGCATTGGCCAGATAGCCGATCATCACACCGATAATCAGCAAGGTGACATTGCCCTTCACCTTCTGCGATATCCACACAATCAGCATCATCACGGCCAAAGCGCCAACGATGGCAGCGACAGACATCGCCGCATCGCCCAGATAGCCGAGACGGGAAAGGGCGACACCCCCTATCCTACCCGACAGCAGCACGACGAAGGCCACACCCAAGGCGGAACCGTTGGAGATACCCAGCACGGAAGGGCCAGCGAGCGGATTGCGGAATACCGTCTGCATCTGCAGTCCGCTGACGGCCAGTCCTGCACCAGCCACAATCGCCGTCAGCGCCTGTGGCAGGCGGGATTTCCAGATGATGTTCTCCCAAATCTCGTTGGATTCGCCGCCGACGAGGATGCGGCAGACGTCAGAAATCGGGATGCGGACAGATCCCAAGAGCAGATTGACAATCGCCAGCGCGACGATGGCAATCAGCAGGATGATAATCAGGGGCCAAGTGCGTCGCATATCCTTAATCTTTCAGTAAATGATAGAACGTTGGCTGATAATCGGCTTCCACGAGTTCGGGATGGAAGATGGCCACGAAATCCTTCAGCAGCACATCGGGCTCCACGGGCGAAATCTCGTAGTAAGGCGTCTGCTTCATGTTGCAGTAGATCACCTTCTTCTCCTTAAACGCCTTGAAGAGTTCGTTGCGAGGCTCGGATGCCTTCAGGGCCTCGTAGGAGAACGCATCAGGATAACTGTTCAGGATACGCCAGTAGTCGGCATTGGCCGCAAGGGCATACATCTGCTCGAACTCCAGGTTCTCGCCGCTGGTCTCCTCGTCGTTGATCACATAGTCGGCTCCGGCATCACGGAATATCTGCGCCAGATAGTTCTTGCCGCCCACAGCGTGCCAGGTGCCATAGTGCATCTCACCGCTGAAGACGGTAGGACGCGACGTAGCGGCACAAGCCTTTGCCTTGAGGTCGTTATAGCGGCTCTCGATTCCAGCAAACACGTCATTCGCCTCCTGCTCCTTACCGATGAACATGCCCACGAACTTGATCCATTCAGCTTGTCCCAGCGGATCGAGCTCCTGATAGCCGAGATGGGGCACCAGCGTGATGCCCGTCTCCTTGATGGCATCATAGCCGCCACGCTTCGAAGGCGAGATAAAGATCACCTGCGGATTGGCAGCCAGCACCATCTCAGTATCGAAGTTGCCCTCCATACCGATCTTCACGATTCGACCATCCTTCACACGCGCCAGTACATCTTTATTATATAGATTCTTCGTCCCCGTCAGCCCCTTCACCACATCGTGGGCATTGAGGATCGTGAAATTAGACAGCTGCAAGGCCGTCATACAGATCGTACGCTCGATGGGCACCTGAATCTTCGTATATCCCTGAGGCACAGCCACATCGCCCTTCAGCAAGGCGAAATGATAATGCTTGCCTACATCCACCAGACGGATACCAGCCGTATCCCTGACGGTGAAGCCCGTAGCATACTTTACCTTTACCTCCACGCTGGCTCCAGCCTCAGCCTCATCCGCAGCCGCCGTCTTCGCTCCCCCCTTTCCAGAGCATCCTCCCAGCACCACGCCCATCACCAGCAACAATAATATCAATACTTTTCTCATATACTCGATTCTTTTTATCATATCGACTCTAGGATTTCAATGGCAAAATTACATAATCTTGGGCAAATTCCAAAATGTTTTGATAGGAAATCATGTAGAAAACAAAGAATAAGTCTCCCAAACACCTTATTTAATATAATTACATTTCCGGTGCAGGCATAAAAAAGCAACACCCCATTCTGGAAACTTAGAATGAGGTGTAGCATAGTGTTATTTTATTATCTTACTTCACTTCTTCAATAATCTTGGCACCTTCCTTGAGGGCCTCCATATTGAGGGGGATCAGCGAGTGATGGCGCTCTGGAAGGGTCTTGAAAAGAGCCTTCTCCACACCCTTGTCGCTCACCACGGGAGCCACCTTGAGAAGACCACCGAGCACAATCATGTTGAACACCTTGCCGTTCTTCATCTCGGCAGCCTTGTCCATGGCGTTGATCTCGTAGATGGTGATGTCCTTACGGGTGGGCTTGTTGATGATACCAAAGCCGTCGTAGATGAGAATACCACCGGGCTTGATCTTCGGCTCGAACTTCTCGAGTGAAGGCTGGTTCAGCACTACGGCAATGTCGTACTTGCTGAGGATGGGCGAAGAGATACGCTCGTCGCTGACGATTACCGTCACGTTGGCTGTACCACCACGCTGCTCAGGACCGTAGGCAGGCATCCAAGTGACTTCCTTGTCCTCCATCAGTCCACTATAGGCCAGAATCTTACCCATCGAGAGCACGCCCTGACCTCCGAAACCACTG
>JAEEGI010027420.1_pt1 | contig 10901 bp, 9 predicted proteins | sample 8958751 | NCBI WGS metagenome assembly JAEEGI01 (sample SAMN16246545, study PRJNA631951) | gut metagenome | biome: gut microbiome; feature: rumen; material: KS-attached | host: Bos | place: Iran: Karaj | collected 2018-10 | reverse complement strand
GGATATGAGACCGAGGGCTTATACGGAACCGCCAACTACTGCCTGTTCTGGGGCGGCGACAATGAGATCACGGTCGAGCTCAAGGGAAGCAGCAGCATTGCCCCGGATAACATCACGCCGGGCCACAGACCCTTTGGGCTCTACTCGTACAACACGATATACTTCAGCGGAGACGGGAGCCTCACGCTTGAGCCCGGAACGGTCTACGACGTCACCGGATACACGCTCTACTGCGAAAGCGACATAGTATTCTACTCTCCCTGCCACGTCAGCGTGTTCGGACACGACAGCATCAATTCGGAGGACGGCAGCTCATACGCAGTGTACGCGAGAACGCTGAACCTCGGACGAGGCAGCCTGTTCGCCCGGGGCGGCGCGGTATCCTCGACCGGGGAGTACGGCAGCGTCGAGTCTTACGGCGTTTACCTGAAAGGGAACGCCAGTATCACCGACGGGACGCTCTGCGCCATAGGAGGCAGCGCCAGCGGCAGAGCCCGCGCTAAAAGCTACGGGCTGAGGGGAGGATACCCCGGATCCGTCTCGATAAGCGGAAACGGCACCCTCATCGCCGCGGGCGGAAACGTATACACCAGCTCCGAAAGCCCCGACTACTGGCTCGGTTCATTCGGAGTCACTACCAATCTTCAGGTCTACAGCGGAACAGCCATAATCCAGGGCGGCAACTGCACCCGCCCGGCAGGGCTCTTCTCCATGGAGTCGGTCGCCCTCTCGGGTAGGCCGGTGGCGGACTTCAGCGATTTCTTTACCGGCGGATGCTCGGACGGCTCCATCATAATCAGGGCGGGCATGCTCAACGGAGACTATCTGACCGGCGAAAGCGCGTACAGGAGATCAGCCGGGCTCATCCCGGAGCTTACGAACGCCAAGCTCGTCGGCGCCTGCGGCCGCGATGAGGACGGGGAATACATCTACTCCTCCGCTTTCATCGGCGGGATCGATCCCGAGGAGCTGGACTTCGATCCGACGGGCTTCGTCATCGTTCCCGAGGACTACGAATGCGGCATTCAGCTCGGGGATTCCGACAGCTACCTTGTGAGCTTTAATGAGGATGTGGTGGTTATTGACAGCGCGGACATGAACGAACACGCCTTGGTGCTCGCGGACCTCTTCGAGCACGTCAATCAGACCGAGCAGTTTATATTGGTAGGGGACACCGATCTGAGCAACGGCGATCTGACTGTCGCTACCGGCATGTTCACCGACGTGACCGGAGCCGGCCCGGCGAGCGCAGACTATCTCAGCTTCAGCGGGAACTGCCACGCGGTTTTCGCGGCGGCGCCGGTAAAAGACTGCTTCTGGGGCCTGGTCGCCTACAAGCTGGACGTGAGCGGTCTGAGCGATACCGGAAGCCTCGTGATCTACGGCGACCCCGAAGCGATGGACAGCCGGGTATTTGATCCCGGTGACCACGTGTACTTCGACGTGTCCGGATCCCTGCTCATAGTCCCTCAGACGGAGGACGAGGAGCAGATCTTGCCGCCTCCCCTGCTGCCGGGCGACATGGACCTCGATGGCGAGGTCGACGCCGCGGACCTGACAGCTCTCGCCAGGATGATCGCGGGGATCGAGGTTCCCGATGACCCGCAGATACTCGCCGGCGCTGACGTGAACGGCGACGGCAATGTCGACGCCAAGGACCTCACCGCCCTCGCGAGGTTCGTCGCCGGCATAGTGGACGTGATAGAGCAGTACTCCTGAGCCGCGCAGGGCATCCTGCCGGCAGCCGCAGAACAAAACAGAGGCTCCCGCATACGGCGGGAGCCTCTTCATATTCTTTTAAGGGAAGCGTCTGCGCAGCAGCCTACTCGAAATCCCTCTGGTAGATGACCTCGATCTTCTGCTCGGCGAGAGCTGCCTCTATGAGCGCCTCGCAGTCGAGCTTCGCCTCGGAGGCGAGGATCTTCTCGAGCCTGGGCTTGGTGACCGGGTGCCTGGGAAGGAACACGGTGCAGCAGTCCTCGTAGGGCTGGATGGAGACGTCGTAGGTGCCTATCTCGCGGGCGAGGTCCATGATCTGGGTCTTGTCCATCGCGATCAGCGGCCTCATGACGGGCATGCTCACGGCGGCGTCGGTCACTACCAACGACTCGGCGGTCTGGCTCGCCACCTGGCCGAGGCTCTCGCCCGTGATGAGCATCATGCTCTCCTCCTCGCGCGCGACCCTCTCAGCTATCTTCATCATGAAGCGGCGCACGAGTATGGTGGTCTCCTCCTCGGGGCAGTGCTGGACGATCTGCTCCTGTATGGGCAGGAGGTTTATAGAATGCATCCTGATGCGCCCGCAATAGCCCGCGAGTATGGACGCGAGCTCCTTGACCTTCTCGTACGCCCGGTCGGAAGTGTAAGGGAAGGAGTGGAAGTGGACCGCGTCTATGTACATGCCGCGGTGGCTCATCATGAAGGCCGCGACCGGGGAATCAATGCCGCCGGAGAGCAGCACGAGTCCCTTGCCGTTGGTCCCGAGCGGAAGCCCCCCGAAGCCCTTGACCTTGCCCTCGTAGACGTACGCCCTTCCGCGGCGCACATTGACGAAGATCGTGGAGTCGGGGTCGTGGACGTCCACCTTGAGCACCTTGCAGCCCTTTAGTACGTATGCCCCCATGCGCTTCGCGATCTGCGGCGACTCTATGGGGAAGGCCTTGTCGGCGCGGCGGGCGTCGATCTTGAAGGTCTTGATACCGCGCTTTTCTATGAGTCCCATGGCATAGCCCGCGGCTGCGCGGCCTACCTCGTCTATGGCCTCCTCGGCGCTCATGTCGTCGATGACGATCTCGAGCGCGGGGCTTATGGAATCGACTCCGAAGACGCGGCCAACGCGCCTGAGGACGTCCTCCTCGGGCACGTCGAGCGGTGTGCGGACGAAGATGAGCCCGTCGACCCTCTCGCAGCGCACTCCTGCGTAGCTGCTCAGGAACTTCTTGATGCGCTGCACGAGCATGCGCTCGAAGTAGGACTTGTTGTCGCCCTTGAGCGCGGTCTCGCCGCAGCGGACTATGTAAATCTTTTCGCTTTCGTTGATCATTGCCTTGTTACCTCAGATCTCCTGCAGACAGCGCCCCGGCTTTCCGGACCCGGCGCCTTCAGCGCCTGCCCTTCCTGAAGCCCGCGAGCCTTCTCTGCATCATGACCGCCGCCTCGAGCTTTTCGAGCGCGTAGTCGATCTCCTCTTCGGTGTTCTCCTCGCTGAGGGAGAAGCGCACCGCTCCCTGTATCTCCTCCGGGCTCAGGCCCATGGCGCTGAGCACGTGGCTGCCCTTGCTGTGCGAAGAGCATGCCGAGCCGGTGGAGACGCAGACGCCGCTCTCGTCGAGGGTGTGGAGCAGGACCTCGCCCCTGCAGCCGAGGAAGCTCACGTTCAGAACGGAGCATACCGCGTCGTCGGGACCGTTGACCTTGATGTCCGGGATGCGCTCCCTGATGCCGGAGAGCAGTCTCGCCCTGAGCGCCGCCATCTTAGCCGCCCTTTCCGGGAGCTCCGCAGTGAGTAGCTCGGCGGCCTTGCCCATGCCGGCTATGCCGGCGGTGTTCTCCGTGCCGGAGCGGAAGCCCGACTCCTGACCGCCGCCGTGCATGAACACGGGGATGTGCAGACCCTCCCTCACGTAGAGGACTCCCACGCCCTTGGGCCCGTGGACCTTGTGGGCGGAGAGGCTGAGCATGTCGGCGCCGAGCTTTCTGACGTCTATGGGGAGCTTGCCCCAGCTCTGGACCGCGTCGCAGTGAAGCAGCGCCCCGGAGCCCGTCTCCCTCAGGACCTCCCTGAAGGCCTCTACGGGCATTACGGCGCCCGATTCGTTGTTTACGTGCATGATGCTGACGAGCACCGTATCGTCCCTCAGAGCGGCTCTTAGAGCCTCAGGGGAGACCTTCCCGTCAGGGGAGACCGGAAGGTATGTGACTTCCGCGCCCTGGCGCTCGAGCCACCTGCAGCACTCGAGTATCGCCGGGTGCTCGACGGAGCTCGTGATGATGTGCCTGCCCTGCTTCCTCCTGCTCTCCCAGACGGACTTGAGGGCGGTGTTGTCGCTCTCGGTGCCGCCGGAGGTGAAGACGATCTCGCTGTCCCGGCAGCCCAGAGGCGCAGCTGCCTGCTTCCGGGCGGCGTCCAGCAGCTCCCGGGCACGGCGGCCCGGGCCGTGGGTGGAGCCGGGATTGCCGTAGTCCTCCGTCATCACCCGCAGGGCGATCTCCGCCGCCTCGGGGCAGACCCGGGTGGTGGCGGCGTTGTCCAGATAGATTTCCATGGGTATTTCTTCCTTTTAGGAGTTTTTGTCATGCGTTACATTATAGCCACCTTGGGCTGCAAGGTCAACCAGTATGAATCCGAGGCCATGGAGCAGCTGCTCCAAAGCCGGGGCCACGCCCCCTGTGACGGGGGAGAGAGCCCCGACGTGCTCATCGTGAACACCTGCGCCGTCACCGCCGAGGGGGCCCGGAAGGCCCGGCAGACCGCCCGGCGGCTCCAGCGGCAGTATCCCGGGGCGGTGCTGGCCCTGTGCGGCTGCTGGAGCCAGGTGGAGCGTGAGGCCGCAAGAGAGCTGGGGCCGGAGGTGCTCTTCGGCACCGGGGACCGGAAGGGCTTCGTGGAGGCCGTGGAGGCCGCGGCGGAGCGCCGGGAGGGAGCTGCGGCGGAGAGCTGGGACGATCCCTTCCGCCGCCGGGAATTCGAGGAGCTCCCCGCCGGGGCCTATGAGGGCCACGCCCGGGCCTACCTCAAGATCCAGGACGGCTGCGACAATTTCTGCGCCTACTGCGTGATCCCCTACGCCCGGGGCCGGGTCCGCTCCCTGCCCAAGGACCGCTGCGCCGCCCAGGCCGCGGAGCTGGCGGCGAAGGGCTACCGGGAGATCGTGGTCACCGGCATCGAGGCGGCCTCCTGGGGCAAGGACCTGAAGACGGGGGAGAGCCTTGCCGACGCCGTGGAGGCCGTGGCCGCCGCCGCGCCGGGGGTCCGGCTGCACCTGGGCAGTCTGGAGCCCACCGCGGTCACCGACGACTTTGTCCGCCGGATGGCGGCGCTGAACGTGTGCCCCCACTTCCACCTGTCCCTGCAGTCGGGCTGCGACGCCACCCTGAAGCGGATGCGGCGGAAGTACGATACAGAGGAGTTCTTCGCCGTGACGGAGCGGCTGCGGGCGGCCTTTCCGGGCTGCGCCCTGACCACGGACCTGATCTGCGGCTTCCCCGGGGAGACGGAGGAGGAGTTCGCCGCCACGCTGGCCTTCCTGGAGCGGTGCGATTTCGCCGCCATGCACATCTTCCCCTACTCCGTCCGGCCGGGGACCAAAGCCGCCGACATGCCCGGGCAGCTGGACCGGGAGACCAAGGCCGGACGCTGCCGCCGGGCCCAGGAGCTGGCGTGCCGGATGCGCGGCAGGTATCTGCGCGCCCAGATCGGCCAGGTGCGTCAGGTGCTCTTCGAGACGGAAAAGGAGCCCGGGCTCTGGCTGGGCCACACGGAGAACTACCTGGAGACGGAGGCCGCGGGAGACGCCCTCCGGGGCCTTGTGAAAAAGGTCAAAATCACCGGCGCCCGGGGAGAAATCCTTGTGGGGACCGCACTTTGACAAACTAAATCGACAGGAGTATACTTTCATTTAACTTTACAGGGAAAGAGGTAATGGGTTCATGGATCGCAGCGAGGTCTTCAACTTCTCCGCTGGGCCCTCGGTGCTGCCCGAGCCGGTACTGCGCCGGGCGGCGGAGGAACTGCTCAACTATCACGGCAGCGGCATGTCCGTCATGGAGATGAGCCACCGAAGTCAGGTCTTCGCGGATATCTTCTCCGACACCAAGGCCAAGCTGAAGGCGGCGCTGAAGGTGCCCGACAGCCATGAGATCCTGCTGCTGCAGGGCGGCGCGTCGCTGCAGTTTTCCATGATCCCCCTGAACTTCTCCGCTCCCGGGGACACGGCGGACTACGCCGTCACGGGCAACTTCGCCAACATCGCCGCCAAGGAGGCGAAAAAGTACCTGACCGTCAACACGGCCTTCACCGGCGAGGCGGAGGGCTACGTCCACATCCCCGCCCAGGAGGAGCTGTCTCTGACCGACGGCGCGGCGTACTTCTACTACTGCGCCAACAACACCATTTTCGGCACCGCCTGGAACTACGTCCCCCAGACGAAGGCGCCGCTGATGTGCGACATGTCCTCGGAGATCCTGTCCCGGCCGGTGGACGTGTCGAAGTTCGGCCTGATCTTCGCCGGGGCCCAGAAGAACATGGCCCCCGCGGGACTGACGGTGGTCATCGTGGACAAGGCCCTGTGCGGGAAGGAGAGGCCGGAGACGCCGCTGATGCTGTCCTACCAGCGCATGGTGGACAAGGACTCCATGTACAACACCCCGCCCTGCTGGAACATCTACATGCTGGGCCTGGTGCTGGACTGGCTGGCCGGACAGGGCGGCGTGGAAGGCATGGAGAAGATCAAAAAGCAGCGGGCCGCCCTGGTCTACGACTATCTGGACGAGAGCAGGATCTTCCACGGCTGCGCCGAGAAGCCCAGCCGCAGCGACATGAACGTCACCTTCCGCACCGGCGACAAGGACCTGGACGCGGAGTTCGTCAAATTCGCCGCCGCCAACGGCCTGCTGAACGTGAAGGGCCACCGAATCGCCGGGGGCATGCGGGCCTCCCTCTACAACGCCATGCCCATGGAGGGCGCGGTGAAGCTGGTGGAGATCATGAAAGAATTCGAGGTAAAGCATCATGTATAAAGTACTGACCAAAAACGTCATCGCCGAGAGCGGCCAGGACGTGCTGCGCAGGGCGGGCATCCAGGTGGCCGCCGACGTGACCGACCCCGACGCCATGCTCATCCGCTCCTTCAAGCTCCACGACGCGGTGTTCGGACCGGACCTGCTGTGCATCGGCCGGGCGGGCATCGGCGTGGACAACATCCCCGTGGACCGCTGCACCAAAGAGGGCATCGCCGTGTTCTCCACCCCCGGCGCCAACGCCGAGTCGGTGAAGGAGCTGGTTCTCAGCGCCCTGACCATGGCCTCCCGGGACATCATCGGCGCCGTGGAGTGGGTCAAATCCATCGGCGACCAGGGCGCGGCCATCCCCGGCATGGTGGAGAAGGGCAAAAACGCCTTCGTGGGCCCTGAGATCAACGGTAAGCGCCTGGGCGTCATCGGCCTGGGGGCCATCGGCTCACGGGTGGCCAACGCGGCGCTGAAGCTGGACATGGACGTGTCCGGCTACGACCCCTACCTGTCCGTGGACTCGGCCTGGGCCCTGTCTGGCCAGGTGGAGCACGTCACCGACCTGAGCAAGCTGTACGCAAGCTGCGATTACCTCACCATCCACATCCACTCCACCCCGGAGACCTTCCACTACATGGACGAGGCGGCCTTCGCCAAGATGAAGCCCGGCATCCGCATCCTGAACTTCGCCCGGGGCGAGCTGGTGGACGACGACGCCCTGCTGGCGGCGCTGGACAGCGGCCGGGTGGCCCGGTACGTCACCGACTTCCCCAACGAGAAGCTGGTGGGCCACAAGAACGTGGTGTGCCTGCCCCACATGGGCGCCACCACCCCCGAGGCCGAGGAGAACTGCGCGGTCATGGCCGCCCGGGAGATCATGGATTTCCTGCTCAACGGCAACGTGCGCAACAGCGTCAACTTCCCCGCGGCGGTGCTGGACCGGCTGGGCCGCAGCCGCCTGTGCCTGTTCCACGAGAACAAGCCCGGCATGCTCAACGCCTTCCTGGAGATCATCGCCCAGAACGGCGTGAACGTGGAGCACATGCTCAACAAGGCCCGGGGCAACGTGGCCTACACCATCTTCGACACCGACCAGGTCCTGGACGAGGCCATGGCCGACAGGATGCGCGCCATCAACGGCGTGGTCCGGGTCCGGCTGCTGCGGTGACGGACAACCGAATCATCATGAAAGCCCCCGGGTGCGGCTGGCCGCATCCGGGGGCGAGGTTTTTCATGCGGGCGATTCGTGAATCGCCCTACGGCGATGGGGGCGGGTTTCACCGCTGCATGTAGGGGACGGCGATCCAGGTCGCAAACAAGTTTGCTCCCCGCTTTGGCTGCAAACGCGCCCCCGGCACGTTTGCTTGACGCGTCGCGCCCTACCGCCGGAGCCTTTGCTGCGGCGGCAGGGCTCAATCATTCCGGTGCTCCTCCTCTTCGTCGGCGACCCGCTTTGCTGGGCTCGCCTCCGATTTTTTTCTCCTATACCTGGAGCCCATTCCTCAGATCTCGTTGAGGATCAGCAGCCGCACGTCCGTGCCGGCGGCCGAGGCCGCGACGGACAGCTCCGAGGCGGTCAGCGCCAGGGGCAGCGTCTCTCCGGGGCCCAGGGCGAAGCCGTTGGAGGCCGCAGCGTCCGTGCCGTCGTCCCGTTTTTCCTTGAAATACACTGTGGCGCTGTCGCTCAGGTTCTCCATGAGGAAGGCCAGCCCGCCGAGCTCCGCCGTCTGTGCCGCGGTGCCCACGGTGAGACAGAGCACGCTTTCGATCTGTTTCATGTTCTCTCCTTTCAGCCCGAGACCAGCTTCAGCACCGCCGTCAGCACGGCCAGGCCGATGGAGGACAGGATGCCGATGAGCCAGTTGAGCTTGGTGTTGATGGTGGCCATGGATATGTCGCCGGCTGCCAGACGCCGGCCGGTCTCCTCCCGGAAGCGGTCAAAGCTGCCCTCCAGCTCCTTCAGCTCCCGGCAGGGGCGGGCGCAGTTGTCGTCCATCCCGTCCGCCCCCTCACGGCTGCAGGGCCGCGTTGTACACTGCCGAGAGTCCGGCTGCCGCGCCGCCGATGAACAGCGTCAGCAGCAGGTGACGGCCCCGGCTCCAGTCGCACAGCGCCTCCTGCAGCAGCGTGGCGTCCGCCAGCAGATAGGCCAGCATGGCCTGCCAGAACGTCCGCCACGCCCTGGTCAATACGTCCTTTTGCTTGGAATTCATTTTGAAATCTCCTTTTTCAGCCTCGCAGAGTTTGCGCCAAAGGCGCAAGTAAAATCGGATCATCTCTCCGCTTTCCAAAACAAAAGCGAATGCCGCGCAGCGGAGCGCCGAAGTTGTCGACAAGGCGCGGAGCGCCCGGGCGGCTTTTGCTTTTGGGCGTAGGAGCAGCGGAGGGAGTGAGCCCTGCCGCCCGCTCATGCGATCGGGCGGTCAGGGCAAACGATCCGCAGCTTGCGACTTAGCTCGGGTCACCAAAAATGATCTGCCTGGCGTCGCCCCAGCCCACGCCGAAGTCGGCGTAGGCGGTGTACAGATCCTTCAGGGGGTTGTCCTGGGGGCTCTGCATCACGGTGGGCCGGGTGTTGTAGACGATGTTGACCGCTTCCTTCATGAGCCGGCGGTCGCACACGGCCCACTGCTTGGCGGTGAAGCCGTCGGCGCCGCCGCCCATGACCAGGTAGCGCATGCCGTAGACGGGGTTGGCGGCGTTGAGCTCGCTCTCCGGGTCGGCGGCGGGCATGATCCTGGCGTTCTCACCGAACATCCTTTTGGCCTTCTCCTCCAGCTCAGGTGCGATCAGGACGGTGTCAAAATCGCACAGGAACGGCATGCCGTCGGGGGTCAGGAAGCGCTTGGCCCTGGCCTGGGCTGCCGTTATGGCGGCGACGGAAAAGGCGTCGGTGGTGATGTTGGAATAGGTCCCGGCGTCGCTGTCGGGCACGAAGGACCGGCCGGAGCTGCCCCGGGAGGCCACGGGATGGCTGGCGCTGGCCCAGGGGACCCCGTCGCCGCCGTTGTGACGGCCGTCGCTGTTCCAGGCGTTGGCGAACATCCGCAGCACGTGCAGGTATACGGTCAGGGCCATGGAGTCGCTCAGCTTGGCGACCACATTTTTGGTCTCGCCGATCTTGTCGATCCTGGCGGCCTTGAAGCTCACGGGGATGCTGAGGGTGTACTCCACAGGGGTGATGATGGTCTTGAAGCCCCGGTGGAGGCTGCCCTCGTTGAGATTTTCCCCGTCGTAAACGGGGGCCTCGCCGTAGCCGCCGGAGCCGGTCAGCTCGTAGTCGACGCTGCGGGCCTCCACCTCGCCCACCACGGGGGAGAGCTTGTTCAGCCGGTCGGCATAGGCGTAATCAAAGGCCCTGCCCACGAATTTGTAGTTGTCGGTCTTCCAGCCGGCAAAGGTATCAGGCATTGGAATGATTCCTCCTTTTATAGCTTCGCAGAATTTGCCGCCGCAGCGGCAATCAGATTCGGATCATTTTTCCCGGGGACATGCGCCTCGGGAAAAATACCGCTCGCCCGCGAGCCCAATGAAATGGGTCGCGGACGAAACGTCAGTTCGTCCCGCCCAGGGCGTGCTTCACCGCCATGCAGCGGATCATGTGCCGGTCGTAGTCATGGCCGATCACGCGCAGGGCGGCGGCGCCGGCGGCGCTGACCGTCAGCTTCTGCCGGCCGCTGTCCAGGCCGCAGACCGTGCTGCCCACGGCGGGGTACAGCTCGTATCTGTCCCCGGCGGAGGGCACGCCGCCGCTGGCCTTGGCGATGACGGTGCCGCTCTTGGTGTAGTCGGTGACGGTGATGCGTTTGCCCACCGGGTCGGCGTTGGCGCTGTCCGCCGCCTTGGCGACGAGCACCAGCACGCCGCCGTTGTAGCCGTCGTCGGCCACGGAGGCGGCCACGTCACCGCTGACGGGCACCAGGGTGGTGGCGCTGCCGGAGGCGGCGGTGACCACGCTCACCGGGCACTCCGAGATGAGCTCGGGGTTGTCCCAGACCAGGATCTCCGTGCCGTTGGCCCTGGGGTCCAGCACGTCGGCTGCGCCGGGGTGGTTCTCGGCGGCCACGCCCAGGATGGCGCCGGTCTCGTTGGCCGCGGCGGTCACCACCAGGGCCCCCGAGAGCTTGACCACCTGGCCCTTTGCGATGGCCGTGTCATGTGCGATGGGGTAG
>JAEEGI010027418.1_pt1 | contig 10901 bp, 10 predicted proteins | sample 8958751 | NCBI WGS metagenome assembly JAEEGI01 (sample SAMN16246545, study PRJNA631951) | gut metagenome | biome: gut microbiome; feature: rumen; material: KS-attached | host: Bos | place: Iran: Karaj | collected 2018-10 | reverse complement strand
ACTTCAATGTCGATTATCAGTTCTTCAACGAAGCCTCCGCGCCGAATATCGTCTTTGCCGACGCCATGATACGCTATGCTTGGAAAGCAACCGAATGGGAACTGGAGTGCAGCAACCTCTTCAATGCCCGCCGCTATGTCTCTACCGTCCATTCCGGCATGAGTACCAGCATCAACAGCCACGACCTTCGTCCGCTCAGTGTTCTGCTGAAAGTCAGATTCAAACTTCTATAAACCATTATGAACAAACGTATCATTACCATCATTCTCGCCCTCGCCGCCGTATATGGCACTTGGGCGCAAGAGACCTTCACGCTGAGAGGCAAGGTCTATGACTTCAAGACAAGGACGGAGCTACCAGGTGCCACCGTGCAACTGATGCGTACAGACAGCACCGTAGTTACTACCACAACAGCCATTGAGCACTGGCAGGACGGCGACCGCAAGGGCGAAACTTCCGACTTCATGCTCACCGTGCCCAAGAAAGAGGCTACCTATATAATAAGGTGCAGTTTCCTCGGCTACAAGTCCACCGACATGACCGTGACGCTGGGCAACCTGAAGAAGCGCGAATTTATGCGCGAACTGCCGCCCATACTGATGCGCGAGGACTCGAAACTGCTGAACGAGGTGACCGTCTCGGCCACGAAAGTGCAGTTCTACTATCGTGGCGACACTGTGGTCTATAACGCCGACGCTTTCATATTGGCTGAAGGGTCTATGCTCGATGCGCTGGTGCGCCAACTGCCGGGTGTGGAAATTCGTCCGAACGGCGACATATACCACGACGGGCGGCTGGTGAAGAACCTGATGCTGAACGGAAAGGAGTTCTTCCGCAGCAACAAGAAAGTGATGCTCGACAACCTGCCCACTTACATGGTGAAGCAGATAGAGGTTTACGACAAGGTGGGCAAGCGCAGCGAGTTCCTTGGGGTGGAAATGCCAGGCGACAAGGAATACGTGATGGACGTGAAGCTGAAGAAAGAATACTCCATCGGCTGGATTGCCAATGCCGAGGCAGGCGCAGGCTTGGCCGAAAGCAGTTACAAGGGCGACGATCCCTATCTGGCGCGTCTGTTCGCCATGCGCTTCACCGACCACTCGCGTCTGGCTTTCTATGCCAACGTGAACGACCTGAACGACGAGCGCAAACCCGGCGAGGAAGACGGTTGGACTCCCGAACAGATGAAGACGGGAATGCTGACACAGCAGTTGGCGGGACTGGACTACAACGTGGACTCCCGTAGCCAGAAATGGGAGGTGAAGGGCGAGGCCAACTTCTCGCACAGCATACTGCGTGGCGAGCAGACCACCGACCGCACGAACTTCCTCACGTCGGGCGACACCTACGAGCGCATACAGAACGACAGCCGCGACAAGAACCTCACGCTATCGACCAACCACACGCTCGACTACACCTTCAAGATGTTTACGCTCAACATACGCCCCAGCCTGAGTTACCACCACTTCAACCTGACCAGCGGTACGGAGAGCGAAGCTTGGGGCGACACGCTGCTCAACCGCTACTTCACCCACGGCCTCACTCGCGGCCACGACTGGCAGGCGACCATTGCTGCCAGTTCTGTGATAAAGTTCAAGGGTAACACCGTCGATAATTTGGAAGTGGGAGCCAACGCCAGCTACGGCAGCCGCAAGGACGATACCTTCAACCGCTACGACCTCTTCCTCGGTAGCTCACGGACTGCCTCGCAGCACGCTGACCAGTACTTCCGCAACCACCCCGACCACAGCTACAGCGCGGAAGGCTATGCCACCTACGGAAGACGACTCAGCAAACTCTTCTATTTCAGCCTGCGCTACGGGGTGAAGCACGCCGAAGCGGAGCGCGACAGCCGTCTCTTCCGCCTCGACCAGTTGGTCGACTACGAACAGGGCGACCTCGGCATCCTCCCCTCCGTGGCCTATGACGCTGCCACCGACTGGAACAATAGCTACGAAAGCAGTCACGGCGAAACCACACACACCGCCACGCCATACCTGAGCTTCCGCAAGAAGAACGACAAGGGCTCTTGGTACGGCTCGCTCAACCTGCCGCTGACCTTGAAACACGAGCGGCTCGACTATCAGCGCGGAGCCATCGACACTACCATTACCCGAAACACATTCCTCGTGGGACTCTACAATACGTTCATGACCTGGACCAGCAAAGACCAGCGCACACGCATCGGCCTGTGGTACACCATCAACTCGCGCACTCCCGACCTGCTCAACATGGTAAATATGCGCGACGACACCGACCCGCTGAATATCCGCGAAGGCAATGCCGGACTGCGCAACAGCTACCAGCACCAGTGGCGCTTCACCTATCTCGTCAATCGCAAGGTCTATCAGCGTCTCGGCCTGGAGTACTCATTTACCGACGATGCCCTTGCCATAGGTTACAGCTACGACACCGCTACGGGCATCCGCACCCGCAAGGCATACAACGTAGATGGTAACTGGAACGCTGGAGCCACCTACGACATCGCGTTCCCCCTCGACAAGCAGAAGCGTCTGCGCCTCACCTCCATCACGGGAGCCAACCACCGCCAGAGCGCAGACCTCGTCGGCGTAAACACGGGTGACGTAGTCCGTAGTACCGTCAAGACCGAGGGCTTAGACCAGATGCTGAAACTCGACTACCGCATAGGCCAGCACGCCATCAGCGCGAAGTTCGACGGTGGATGGCGCTATGTGAACAGCCGCCGCGACGACTTTACCAACCTCAACATCTGGAACTACGACTACGGCCTCACCGCCACCTTCCAACTGCCCCTCCATTTCCAACTCTCCACCGACCTCACCATGTTCTCGCGCCGGGGCTATCACGACTCCGCACTCAACGCCGACGACCTCGTATGGAACGCCCGCCTGTCGTACACCGCAATGAAGGGCAACCTCATCTTCATGCTCGACGGCTTCGACATCCTCGGTCAGCTCTCCAACGTCACCTACACCCTCAACGGTCAAGGCCGCGCCGAAATCCGCCGCAACGTACTCCCGCAGTACGCCCTCTTCCATGTGCAATACCGTTTGAACAAGCAGCCGAAGAAGAAGTAATCCTATAAAAACAACAATGAGTAAGTTTTTAATGACCATGATGGCCCTCGCGCTGACGATAGCAGCCCAGGCACAACAGTATTACGGCATCAACACCTACACTTACGACTACGGTCTCAGCGGCCGCACTACGATGCTCCGCGCCACGTTCAAACTATGAACATTACTTGATTTCAATAAAGCAGAAAAGTTCTTGGACGATCCAAGCGGCAGAGCCGAGCGAGTAAATAGTAAATAAAAGAAGATCAGTTAAACAAACAAAGTAATTTTTGTTCAAAAGTCCTATAGGCACCTAAGCCCCGCCGCGTCGTGATGACGAGACGGGGGCTATCAAGATTTATTAAATGGTTGCTGCGCAAATATGCGGTCAGTGACCATTTTTGTTAGCTGCTCAAAAAAAAGGAATCCGATTTGTACTGATGCCAGATTGACAACGACTGGTGCAACATAAGCTTTCTGTTTTCGCTATACTGCTGAAGTTTTTGTTACTATGAGAGGGGCTGTTCTGTCCACAGCATTATCCAGGTGAAACTGCCATTGAAGACTTGCCGAGGGGGTGGCCCCCTCCAATCGAACGAAGCGATGATAGGGGTATTAGGCTGCCCCTCTCTATCGTTGAGTGGACAGAGGCAAGCCTCTGTTGCGTAACGGACTTCGGTTGATGTTTCTTGCTTTCTGCCACATTGCTTGCAAATTGGGTTGGTTAGCCTCCCATGCCTCGAATGTTGGCAGGGGTATTAGGCTACCCATCCTTACCGTCGAATGGCTAACGGAGCGAGCTCCGACGTGTCGGAAACGACTCTCGTAAGCCACGTAAAAATGCTGCGGATTTTATCATCATGCGACGCTTGCGTCGAACAGTGTTTTGAAAAAACGCTAAGCCTAATAAGAGTTAACAGAAATTAACTCGGTTCGGGAGTACAGATTCTGCTGCGCGGAGCAAGCTCGTTTGAAGTATGGGAAAGAAGTTGCCCTGGTATCATCTTGCTACCAGATTTCATTCGTGCAGATGACAGTCGCTTGAAGAGTTTTCATAGTCACTATAAACCCCATTGCTTGCAATTGTATCTGGTCTGTCTTCCAAGTCCCGAAGGAGGATTGGGGAATTAGGCTTCCCATGACTTTGAAAAAGTGGCATCGGCAAGCCGATTAGACTGACTGGATAAAATTGCCAGAGATTTATTGCTGCCATTCATCGCCGACCATGTGTGAGAACTACTTCATGCCAGATTTCGTGACCTCTGCTTGCAGATTTATGTGGTCAATTCACCGTCCGATGAAAATCGGAACGGGTAGTGAGCTTCCCGATACTTGAAACATGTGGCACATGGGCAAGCCCAGTGCCCCGAAGGTCTGAAAAAAGACTATACAGGTGTGGACGGATGGCCTTGCCAGCCCATAAGTCTCTCGTTGAAGCTCAGAGATGATTTCAGGGCGCTTCAAAATCCTTTCGTGGGTAATCACACCTCTGGGATGGCGAAACCGCGAATTGGGGCATTTCTGAGGCTCCTGTGGCTTCGTTGCTTGAAAGACAAGACATCGCATCGGTTACAGAGCGAGAATATTGCCGACTCCTTTCAGTCGCAAACCTTTGACAGAAGGGAAAGGAAAATGAGCAATTTGCATGGTTGTCCATCTGGAAATCTGCAGTGCATTGCAAGCCCAATGCCGTTGCAAGATTTGCTGCGCATTTACCACATCCGTAAAATACCAAACATTGCGACTCTTGCCTTTGATTTGAATATCACCTATAGGGCTATACTCAATATAGAGTTATACAAATGGCAGCCACAAAAGAGATTGCAGAAACTCCGCTAATGTATAACCGTATATCTATATAAGGCTATACATTGCAAAGCCGTCGCGCCAAATGTAAAGCTATATGCCTATATCCCTGTACATTCATACATGCTATAACCCTATACATATATACCCTGTATAACCATATATGCCAATATCTCCTATAAGACTGTACAAACTATACACCTATACTCTGTATATCCTTATACACACTTATAACGCTATACGGATAGTAAGCATATACAAGGTATCTGCTAATACTGGATATACCCCTATACGTTGTGGATGTGCATATGCCTATAGGCTTATACTCTTCCATAGTGTATAGGGGTGCCATCGTTATATGGCTATACAAAAAGTGCAGACAGGGAACCAGTATTCAGTTCTACGTCTGCACAACAGGATAAACGGTGCTACAGTCAGAAGAGTTCTTCAGACGGCTGGCTGGGTTCAATCTGAATCGGGCCCCGTTTCTTCTCATACTTGGCAATGCATTTGGAGAACATACTTTCCACAACTGCCCTGACGGTCAAGTGCTCTTGCCAGGCGATAGCCCTGACTTTTACTATGAGGTCTTTGTCACAGATGCAAGAGAAGTGCCCAGTTTTGTCAGCGGTCGCTCCATCGGTACTGTCAATGCCCTTCCTCCTGCGACCACGCTTGCGGATAGTCTTCTCTCCTGCACTTGGTTCATGCTCTTCTTTTATGGTCTTTTGTCCAGAGTCTTCAGTGAGGTCTGCTACAGTCTGATCCGTGATGGCAGGAGTATCTTCCTGCTGTGCGATAGGCTCTGGCTTGTGCCGTGTTGAAAGCTCATTGCCGAAGATACCGCTGAAAGTATTGTCTAGCTCCATTATTCTTCACCTCCTTCCTGCAATTCATTGATAATGGGTTCAAATGCATACTTGACAGCATTCCTCTGATAGATGGTCAGCGGAAGCAAAGTATTGTAGTCGCTGATGACCACACTGCGCTTTATTCTTGGGGTTACTGTACCATAGGCTTTCAGCTGCTCAATGGCCTTGTCTCTTTCCTGCTGGAGGTGTTCACGCCTTTCCTCGACCGAAACTATGCCATTGGGGACGAAGAATATCTTCGCTCCGAAATGAGCCTTAAATATCTCACAGAACATCTGCGTGGCATCAAGGGTATCGCTGTCATAGTGAATAGGTACCACTGCAATATCTGCATTGGAATAGATGACTCCGAGGTTCGGGTCAACGAGGTTGCCCGGACAGTCAATGATGACATCGTAAGGCAACTGCTTCAAGCCCTCCATGATTATTGCCACCTCTTCGGGAGCCCTGTCCCTGAGCGTGTTTATCTCCCAGGGCAGAGAGGCATCGGGATCCTGCTGTAGGTCACGCTTGCGATGACGGAACAGGGACTGCTGAAGGTCGGCATCGACTACGGCAATGGTTCTGCCGCTGTTAGCAAGGTAGGTGGCAAAGATACCACAAAGGGTTGTCTTGCCTACGCCTCCTTTTACGTTAGTGTATAATACGATCTTTCCCATAGTTATTCAGATAATTAGTTGATAAACAAGTTCGTTGTCACTCGACAGGTTCGGTGTAACCTTGTCGCCATGCTGCCAGCCAAGCAGACACTTGATGTCTGTCACGGATGATACATTACCCGTGCTGACTTTGACGAGTCCGTCGACCTCCAGTTCCTTCAGGAAACGGGTGACTGTACTGCGGTTGCAGTTCCATTCTCTGGCAAGTTCGGAATGCGAAGCACCTACCTGTCCCGTTTGTACGCTGTAGTCTATGCTACGCTTTGTCTGCGTACCGTCGGTTTCTGCGGCATGACGGAGGAGTGAGAAGAAGCGGAACATCCTCTGTCTTGGCTTCAGGTCTTTGGCAAGATTGTCAATGTCCTGTAGCGACAGGGACAGGATGAGCCGTGTTTCAGAATGAGAGTTCTCCATAAGCATACATATTCATATGGTTATACATGGGTTCTCTCAGAACGGGGAACGCTGAGACTAGAGAGGTGCAAGGCAGCTTCCTCCCTTATCTCGTCCTCGGACTTCACCTTCACGTTGCGCACCCAGTCAAGCAAGGCACTCTTCTCAAAAAAGATCAGTTTGCCTGCTGGCTTATAGTAAGGAATCTGTGAGAAGTGCGTCATCTTGTACTTCTTGCTGCGTAGATACTCCAGCTGTTCCTCGGACAGCGTGAAGCAGTAATGAATTTTGTGGTCGTACATATTTGCTTGATTTTAGATTTTATCCCCGTCAAATGGTTTTACAATAGGTTGACTTCGTCGAGCTAAACCTTCATCGTTCCAACTGGACTTGTTCGGCTTGCGTTTGTGCGATGCAAGGATGGCTGCGTTCTGCTCCTCATCCGTCAAAGGAATGGGATTCTTGCGGTTCGCCTCCAGCCACTTGTCAATCTCGTCAAGGTAGATGACCCATCGCTTGCCTGGCTTGGAGCCGGGAATTTCCCTGTTTGCGAGTTTCTGATAGATGGTCGCAAGGGGAATGTTGGTGTACTCGGCAACCTGCTCAGGTGTGACAGGGCGGTGTCTGTTCTCTCTCTGCTGAGTTGGTCTGTTCTGAAGGTTCAGCAGTAAAGCCTTCATGCCCGAAACTTCATCCCGAAGTTCGGCAACGACCTGCGGAAGGTCATTGAACGTTAATTCCTTATTTGTCATTTTACAACACGACCCTTTAGTGGAATCGTGCTGCAAAGGAACCCAGTTACGAATCGGAGGGCAAGCCACTTTTTAATAACAGGTGCATCACGAAACAATCACGCAGTTGAGCCTTATTTTTGGCTATTATTCGTGGATAAAGCAAGATTTTGAAGCGGATTTTGACAATATCGAACATATAAGTATAATGAATGACAATTGGGATTTCGGCTGTTTTTGGGGTAAGATTTCAGCGCAAAAGGGCATAGGCATATCAGGACCACACCAAAGTTTGGTTTCTGATGTGGCTCCAAGATGAGATGTTTATATAGTGATAAGAGAGGTGAGAAAGATTATCTTCAGTCTTTCTCTATGCCCAGTTGTGAAGGAATATGGAATAACAGTCCGTCTGCTCCCTGAATGTCACAATGTATCTGGTCGCTGTTGGAAGTGACTGTCAGGTTCCTGAGTGTGCTATGCGACAATGGCTCCCCACTGGCTGTTACGCACAATGAAGCAAAACGATGCTCGATATAGCAGGCGCAATCATCGTTGCTGTAAACCTTGCCTTTGCCAAGTCCCAATCTGATGGCAATGCTCCAGACCAGATGGCGGACATCGAAGCTGCTCAGCTTTGTCTTGTATCTCTTCCACTCAACCTCAGGGCGGTAGTTGTGGTCCATCGCGAATCTCAAAAGGTCTGTACAGAACTCGTCCATGTCCTCCTCATAGACAAAAGGAGACATGATGTATAGAAGGTATTCATGAATGGTATCCAGTTTCCTCTTCTGACTTTCTGCCTGACTCTGATAAAAGTCATCAATACCTTGCTGGTAGGTTGCGCTGGCATGGTTGTCTTTTGCGAGGACTTCAGTATCTTCCGCACATACATCTTCTACAATCTCAGTCTCGTTTATCTCTTCAGAGGTTTCCACTTCGCAAATGGTATCAATGTTTTCAGACTCGTTGATAATAGGCATTGCTTCCAAAAGAAAAACAGGTGTTTGCACATCTTCTTCGTGGGAATTGTTATTGTTTATAGAAGCTTTGTCCTTGGTTTTCCTCGTCTGCGCTATTCCCACGAAAGCATACTGCACAGTCATATACATTGACCATAGGACAATTACTGACATCATGTAGATGATACCGACAGGAACAATGTCATCGGGCAAGATTGAGTCAGCCCACTGACAAAGTGGAATTGAAAGAAGGAGTACTGCAACTCCCGGCAGTATTCTTGTGGAGATCCATTCGAGTCTGATGGATGCCTCACGTGGAGTGATTGAAGATGGCGAATCTATTTTCATTGTCTTTATGTGATATTGTTCGTTGTTTCAGAAATTGTGCTGCAAAGTTAGGAAGATTTTTGTACATGACGTATATCCTTTTCGCCTGTAGGCCAATGATTTATGTTTATTTGTGAATCATACTTGAAGTGAGTATGATTTTCATACTCGGCCTTTTCCTTCTTTTTTGCAGTTGTTTGATTGCTCGACAAAGGTATAACGAAAAATGAGAGCCAATCCTGTTGGTTCCCATTTTCCCGTGTTTGTGGCCTGAAAATAGTATCATTGGTTTCATTTCTCGAAGAAATAGAACCAACAAATAGGTTTAGCCCTGTCCTACGACTTTCAGTTGCAGAGTTATCTTTGGCTTCAACGTGATGCGGTTGACGCTCTCGCGCTTGCTTTCGTCAGCCATGTTTGCATAGATTTGAGTGGTCTCCACGTTCTTGTGTCCGAGCATGTGCTGGACGGTGTAGATACCTGTTCCTGCATCAACCTGCAAGGAGCCGAAAGTATGACGGGCGCAATGGAAGGTGATGTGCTTGGTGATGCCCGCTGCCTTCAGCCAGTTCTTCATGGTGGTGCCAGTCATCTTGTCCTTGAAGTCTGGGAAGACTTTTGCATCTGGTTCGTGTTCTCCGTCGTAGAAACCAATGAGTTCAAGGGCCTCTTCGCTGACAGGGTTGTTCACAAGCTGCTGAGTCTTCTGCATACGTACAGTGATATACATGCCTCCATCTCCGTATGGCTGAATCTTCTTCCATGTCAGCGCCTTGACATCGCTCTTTCTGAGTCCAGTCAAGCAGGAGAAGAGGAACGCTTTCTTCAACACAGGTTCCTTGCAGTCGGTGTTGGCAAGCTTTACGAGTTCCGGCTGAGAGAGGTGTTCCTTCTCCGTTGGAATGGTGTCTATCCTGTCAAGGAAGCCATTGGGATTCTCCTTGATCTTGTGGTCGCGGTAGGCTGTGTGGAGCACGGCACGGAAGGTTGACCAGTAGCCTGCAATGGTGTTGGTGTGCAGCCTCTGTTTCTTGTGGATGGTCTGTGGAGCTGTATAAAGGTGCTCCTTGAACTTGTTGCACAGGTCAACGTCAATCTCGCCGAAAGTGCATTTGTCTTCGCAGAAGGTTTCGAAATGCTTATAGACGTTCTGCCATTTGGTGTTCCTGCTGTCGGCCTTCTTCTTGAACCATGCGAGGAAGTTGCCTTTCTCCTTCTCTCGGTCAAAGAAGTCGTAGCGTTCGTTCACGATGCTCTCATAGCGTCGGCATCGCAGTGCCTCGGCTTTCTCAGTCATGCGGTCGTTATAGTCACGCTCGCGCTGGTTCTTGGGCTTGGCAAAGATGTAGATGCCAAGTGACTCATGTCGCTGTACCTTCATGGTGGACTCATCCCTGTAGCCAGGATAGTAGTCAAGGTAGAAGCTCAGTTGCGTACCTTTCTTTATCTTACGTGTACGCAAGGTTACTGTCTTGCAAATGTTACTCATACTTGTATGAAATTTGTTTTGTTAATAATCGAAGGCTATGCGTCTCATAGCGGGTGCAAAGTAACTGCGTGATGGAAGAGTGGCCAACTTACCCATTCATAACTCATGGATAATTGCACTTTCACGCAGTTGATCCTTGTTATTGGGCGTTATTGGAGCCTGTAAGCCCCGAATTGAGCCAGTCTGTTTGCCATTATTCGGTCTAATTCCTCCTTGACGATGAGGTTCCGGGCACCGACTTTCACCTTCGTGAGGTTGTTCGTCTTGACAATTACACAGATGTTACTCTTGGTCATGCCGTACTTATTGGCAGCTTCGGCTGTGGTGTAATAGGCATCACTCGCCTTCAGGTCGGGGCGGAAGATCTCGTCAAGATGTATCTTTGAATAGTATGTCTTGCCATATTCTCGCTTGGTGGGAATATGGCGACGATAGGCTTGGGTACGGAGTGATTCCTTGGTTGTGGAATAGAGTGCTACAGCCTTCTCGGTAGTAAGCCACTCTGTCAGGGCTTCAATCTCGGCAGTTACTCCGAAGAGTTCATCCATGTGCTTTCGGCTATAGTAGTTCCTGCCAGCGATTTTACACATAGGTATGTTGTTCCTCTTGGCTGATACATAGATCCAA
>JAEEGI010027417.1_pt1 | contig 10902 bp, 7 predicted proteins | sample 8958751 | NCBI WGS metagenome assembly JAEEGI01 (sample SAMN16246545, study PRJNA631951) | gut metagenome | biome: gut microbiome; feature: rumen; material: KS-attached | host: Bos | place: Iran: Karaj | collected 2018-10 | reverse complement strand
GCCAGAAGGCGGAACGCTTTCAGAGAACGGTTTTTGACATTATCTGAAAGGTCTGCCGCGGAGATAATCTGTTCAATCTCACGTAAGCCGCGGTGCTCATGGTGATGTCCGTGTTCGAATTCATGCCCATGTGTTTCATGTTCGTGATGATGAGCGTGCTTTACGATGACTTTAGCATCTGTTCCTGCAAAGCCGCTTTTTCTCGTTTTCTTCACGTCAAGTTCGTATTCGTGAAACCGCAATCCCTTCATTCTGTTTTCAAAAGCGTTAAGCGGCACGCCAAGGTCGAGCATCGCCCCCATGAACATATCGCCCGCAATGCCGGCGAAACAATCTATGAATAAAGTTTTCATTTTTTCACCCATTCTTTATGAATATGAAAAAGCCAGTCTGTAAAATTATCCCAGACTGGCTTCAATTATAGCCGCTCACGGCCGATTTGTTCAACTTTTTTCGCTCATAATTTTTCGTGCGAGCTCAAGATCATGCGGCGTGTTGATCCCTACACCGCTGTCAGGATAAGACGATACCGCCACAGCAATGTCGTAGCCGTGCTCTAACACTCGCAGTTGCTCCAGACTCTCTGCCTCGGCAAGCGGAGTCTCTGAAAGAGACAGATAAACAGGCAAAAAGTCCTTTCTGTACCCATAAATGCCAATATGTTTAAAGACGGGCGGTTTGCCGTTGCGCGCGTAAGGAATAAGACTGCGGCTAAAGTAAAGCGCCTTGCCGTCGATTGCAGCAACGACTTTAACATTGTTGGGATCGTTCGCTTCCTCGTCGCTTGTAAACTGACATGAAAGCGTCGCCATGGGGCACGGAGAGGCAATCAAGACTTCACAGAGCTGGTCGATCATACGCGGATCGATCATCGGTTCATCGCCCTGGATATTGATAACGTAATCACAGTCGATATCCTTGACAACTTCGGCAACCCGGCTTGTTCCGTTAGGATGTTCAGTCCCTGTCATGACAGCTTCGCCGCCAAAACCGCGGACGGTATTCAATATACGTTCGTCGTCTGTCGCAACGATAATTCGTGAAAGCGAAGCTGCTTTTCGGCACTGTTCATATGTGTGCTGAATAACCGGCTTCCCACACAGATCTGCTAATGGCTTGCCCGGTAGCCGGCTTGAAGCCCAACGCGCCGGGATTACTCCGACAATGTTCATTTCAGAGCAGATACTCCTTTGCTTTAGCGCGAATCTTTTCGATGCACAGAGGTTTGACGTTATCGACGATCCATTCGCGCATCGACTTTCCTTCGGGCGTTTCCTGCTTGTAGCTCATGAAGTCAAGTTCGATTCCAAGTGCGTCCGCCACTCCAAGTGCAAGGATCGGCCAAACCTCACCGATGTCTCCGATAAGAGGAATGCTGCCTTCATGACGGGCAAAAGCTGACATTTCCATACGGAAAGGAATGCCCGAAATCTTTGTTTTAGGCAACCCCTTGGCAATGGCTTCCTGCATCTGCGCCTGTGAGTCACACGCTTTACGCAGGTTTTCGTCAAGATCAAGACGGATCAGCGTCTTATTTCTCAGGTTATAGGTGTGCAAGCCCGTCCACCACGACCAGATTCCGTGACCGGTGTATTTCTCAAACGGGCCATCATGCAGTTCCTGTGAGAGAGCTATAGCCGACTCGATTATGATGTCAGCGCTCTCAAGCATACGCGCGACTCTCATGCAACGCTGGCGGATCGGGATACTGTCGGCCACGCAGAGACCGATGTTACCGCCGCCAATCATTTGAGGAAGACTGACAAGAACGGGCAGACCTTTCTCAGCACCGACTCCGAGCATCGTCCGGTGATCACATCCCCAGCCTGCCACGATTTCAAAAGGCAAACCATAAGTACGGGCTATCTCACAGATCTCGGAAGATACGCGTTCATTCCACAAGCCCATTGGATAGGCCATGTTGCCGGCAGCTTTGATAACATCGTGACCTTTTAACTCGTCTTGTTTCGCAAGCAAATCTTCATCAAGGACGATTTGTTTTTTCAAGCTCGCGATCTCTTCAGGCGTCATACGCGTGAACTCAAAGACGTTACCGCGCGGCATGTCATCAGGGGCAAAACCCAACGCATCGGAACTGACCATCTTGACACGATCAAGCGATCCGGCCATTTCATGCCCCACCACCGCAGAACTGGTCGTCACGCCATCGATAATGCCCTTGTCCATCAACTCTGCAATCAGAGTCGTCACGCCTTCGTGGATATTAGGCCCGCTTCCACAGGCAACAACGATCTTGCCTCCGCGCTTTTTGACCTCAGTCATCTTTTCGATTGCCTGACGGATGCTTGCTTTTGTGCGTTCGTCCTGATGATCGAAAAACGTTTGAATCAGTTCTCTCCGGATTGCAGCCATGGTTTCGCCCTCCTTGAAATATTTTTGGACGTCGTCTATATACGACAACATCAGTATAGCACTGATTTTTCAAAAAAGTACATGGACAATGGACTAAAATGACATTTTTCACTTATCTAAGTCGAAATATTTGTACACGATTTTCTAAAATTACTCGTTACCCCTTGAAGCAGAAAACTCAAGCACGTGTTGAATGTATTCCCAGCTCCGTCGTGAAGCGCCGCCCAATTGCGCAAAAAACTTTCGGCTCCCCTCTTGATAACGGTCCTTGTCGTTTTCTGTCAATATTGTTTCAAAAAAAACTCGCATTTCTTTTGCATCATGAACGATCGAGCATAATCCGGCAGAAGTCAATTTCTCTGTTGCTTCGGTAAAATCGCGATAATCAGGCCCCTGACAAAAAGGGATGCCCCAGATGGCCGGTTCCATGATATTCTGACCGCCCTTCAGAGCTATCGATCCGCCTATGAAGGCAGCTTTAACGCAGCCATACAATTGAAACAACATACCGATACGATCAACGACAAGCACTTGCCAATCGTACATCGTACAAGTTGAAAGAAGCACCGCATTAAGCCCCACGTTAACTGCCTCTGTCTGGATAGCAAAAGCTCGCTCCGGATGACGCGGGACAATCACGAGGCGGAGATTGGCAAATTGCTTGCGAAGAACAGAAAACGCTTCCAAAACGATGGGCTCTTCACCTTCGTGTGTACTGCCCGCAAGGATGACCGGGGCATCGTCGGGCAGAAAACGCTTCACTTCGGAAACGTCGCATGAATTCTTACGCTCTATAAGAGCATCAACTTTGCAATCACCGGTAACAAGAACTTTTTGTGGTTCAACACCCAGCCCGATAAACCTATCGCGCTCGATATCCGACCGCGTCAAAACAAGTTTAAAAGCGTTGTACACCTTACTCCAGAACTTAGGGCAACGTGAGAGTTTTTTATACGTACTCTCCGACAATCTGCCATTCACCAAAAATGCCGGAATATCGCGCTTATTCAACTGATTCAACAACTCCGGCCATATTTCCCGTTCAAATGCAAAATATACTGTCGGATGTAAAGTATTCAGCGTTCGCTTTACAATGCTAGGAGCGTCCCACGGATAATAAATATGTTGCGCTAAATCTCCTACAAGCTGAGACGCCATCTTCTTGCCTGTTTCCGTAATTGTTGAAAGTAAAACAGGTCGTTCCGGCAACGACGTTTTCAACTGTTTAATAAATGGAGCCGCAGACTGGACTTCTCCGACGGAAACCGCATGAACCCACAGGGCACCACGAGCAATATCATTGGCAAAATGACCATAACGCTGTTCATTTCCTTCAGAGTATTTACGATTTAAAAATGGCCGAGCTAAGGCAAATACAGTTTCTGCTATAAAACCATAGTATGTCATCTGTTGTACCAGTTTTTTCTGACAGCAACGCAACGGGAGCAGCGGCATGACTTCAGGTAATACAACATCTGACGCTCCCATGCAAAGCCAAGGAATGTTGTTCTAACTAATGGCCGAGACCTTTCGCACATGACGGCAGACACGAAGTGTCACCTCCTAATGGAACTCTTAAGGACGCTTTTCTCATGAAGGATCTTGCTAATGATCTCCCAGTTTTTATGGGTTGCATTGTTGTTCAAGCGATCAAAAAAAACACGACTGCTTTCAGCATATTTCGACGTCGCATTTTCGTTCAGGACGTGCTCAAAAAACGAACTCATTTCCTCAACATCATGAACGATACTGCAGAGCCCAAGTTTTAGCAGTTCTTCCGTTGCTTCAGTAAAGTTCTGAAAATTCGGTCCTTGACAGAATGGAATGCCCCAAATGGCCGGTTCCATGATATTCTGCCCACCCTGAGCCGTAATCGATCTTCCGATAAAAGCAGCTTGGGCAACAGCGTAAAATGGAAACAGAAGCCCAATTCGATCGACGACCAACACGTGCCAGTCTGTGTTCGCATACGACGATACAAGTGTCGCTTTTAATCCCGACTCCGCGGCTTCTGCCTGGACCTGGACTGCTCGTTCCGGGTGTCGAGGCACGATTACGAGCTTGAGACCTCTGAAACGCTCACGGAGTGACAAAAACGCTTTTAAAACAATCGTTTCTTCGCCTTCATGAGTGCTCCCTGCAAGAATCACGGTCCCCTCGGACGGCAGGAACTGTTTTACCTGCGACAGATCGCACGATTTTTTACGTTCAATGAGGGCATCAATTTTACCGTCTCCGGTCACGATGATTTTATCAGGCACCGCCCCTAGCTTGATGAACCTATCACGGTCTGACTCTGAGCGCGCCATGATCATCGTATAGCAAGGAAAAACTTTTTGCCAGAGTGCACGAATGGGATAACATTGTTTAAAGCTTTTAAGTGATATTCGGCCATTGACTAAAAAAGAAGGAATCTGTCGTTTGTGTAACTGATAGAGCATTTCAGGCCAGCTTTCTGTCTCCATCGTAATGTACGCACATGGACGCAGCTTGTTCAAAGCTCTATTTATGACACTGGGCGCGTCCCAAGGGTAATAGATCTGACGCGCGAGCGGCCCAATCAGTTGTGTTGCCATTGCCTTTCCAGTTTTTGTGATCGTGGAAATCAGGATATCCCGTCCAGGCTCAGTTCCCTTGACTTGTTTGATCAAAGAATACGCTGACTGCACTTCGCCAACAGACAGAGCATGAATCCATAGCGAACTGCGAGGAACATCATCGGAGTAATAACCGAAACGTTGATCGTTGCCCTCATCGTATTTGCGATTCAAAAATGGACGCACTAAAGCAATAATAGTCTCGGCAAGAAAACCGTAATATCGCACTTTTATTTAAGCAACTCCGCTTTGCAATAACTCGTGCACGTGAACCATGCCGATAGGATGTCGTTCACTGTCTATCACGACTAGAACGGATATTTCCAGTTTTTCCATGACATGGACAGCCTCGGCTGCCAGCGCGTCAGGTCCGATCGTTCTGGGTGAGCGGATCATCACATCTCCGACACGACGGTCAAGACAAGCTATTCCCTCTTTGGAAATAAGTCGGCGCAGGTCACCGTCAGTGAAAATACCAACGAGCTGACCGTTGTCTCCGACGACGCATGTTGCTCCGTAATTCTTGCTCGTTATTTCAAACAAAGCATCCTTTACAAGCGTATCCTGAGTAACCACAGGCAAGGATCCACTTGTATTCATCACGTCGCAGACACGAAGCAGGAGTTTCTTTCCCAGTGAACCCGCTGGATGGAACAATGCAAAATCCTCTTTTTTCAATCCGCGCAGAAGTGTCACCATCGCACCGAGCGCGTCGCCGATTGCAAGCTGAAGCGTCGTGCTGCTCGTAGGAGCGAGCTGAAGAGGATCTGCTTCGCGCTCAATGCTCGCGTTCAGGAAGATATCCGCACCCAGAGCAAGCGGCGAATTTGCGTCGCCGGTAATCGCGATCACAGGTGCACCGATACGACGGAAAAACGGGATCAACGCGACAACTTCGGCCGTCTTTCCACTGTGACTGATAAGCAAGGCAACATCTTCATGTCGAACCATACCGAGGTCGCCGTGCGCAGCTTCACTCGATTGCAAAAAGAACGAAGGCGTGCCAAGCGAAGACAGTGTCGCGGCTACCTTGCGTCCGATGTGTCCAGCTTTGCCGATACCGGACACAACAAGCCGACCTTTGCACGACTCAATTAAACGTGCAGCCTGTACCAACTCCGAACCGAATCGCTCGGATGCACGGACGAGTTCTTCAGCTTCGTGGCGCAGGACTTGACGTCCTGCGTCAAGGAGTTCGTCGTCAGTAAGGTGTTCTGGCTGTCGATCTGTTGGAAGAATGGTCATCGTTGAATTCATTGTGCACACCAGTCCAAATCTACAGGTTTGATCTCAGAACGAACTACTTGGTCGATCGCAATGATCTGACTGAGAAAATCGTTCAACATCGACAAAGGTACCATGTTCGGTCCATCGCTCATCGCATTTTCGGGATTCGGATGAACCTCGAGGAAAAGCGCATCTACCCCGATAGAAACAGCAGCGCGCGCCAGCGGCAACGTAAAGCGCCTGTCACCACCGGAACTACTTCCTTTACCGCCCGGCATCTGCACACTGTGAGTTGCGTCAAAAACAACAGGCACACCAAGTGAACGCATAACCACAAGGGATTTCATATCCACGACGAGCTGATTGTACCCCATCGTCGTGCCGCGCTCACAGAACATGACAGATTCATTTCCCGCTTCGGTCAGCTTAGTGAGAACGGATTTCATATCCCAAGGAGAAAGAAACTGCGCTTTTTTTACATTGATTGCTTTGCCGGTTTTTGCAGCCGCTACAAGCAAATCAGTCTGTCGGCACAAGAAGGCTGGGATCTGAAGCACGTCAGCAACATTAGCCACAGGCTTGGCCTGCCAAGATTCGTGAATATCCGTCAGAACCGGAACGTTCAGTTTCGACCTGATCTCAGCGAGCCATTTCAAACCTGTGTCTATGCCAGGACCACGCGGACTGAAAATTGATGTTCTGTTGGCTTTGTCAAAAGACGCCTTAAAAATGTAATTCAGACCAAGTTTTTCACACAAGTTTTTGACATATTCGCCGATTTCCAGCCCCAGTTCGAGGCTTTCAAGCGCACAGGGCCCGGCAATGAGAGTTAGTTGCTCTCCGCCAACAGAATAATTGCCAATCTTTAACTGCTTCACCGTTATACCCCCTTCTGGGTATTGAGTCTATCGATAGCATGTTTCATGATCTCATACACTTTGCACTTTCGTCCCCAGCCAAGTTCGTGTTCGGCGTATGCAACAACAGCGTTAAGTGCGCCTGCACCACCTAAGCGTCTTTTTCCGGCCTCGCTCATGCGTTTAAGTTTGCATGGATCATCCAGCAGGCATAACGCAGCCTTCGACAGAGCGTCTACCGTGGGTTCGACGAGGAGCTCGGCATCGCCTAAAAGTTTCTTTTGCACTTGTTTCCCTTTTTCTTGGATTGACAGGACCGGGATCCCCATTCCGGCACAAACCTGATTGGCGGTTCCCGCCAGCCCTAAGAGCAACTCAGCACCTGCGGCGACCTCAGAAACATCACCGGCAAAAAGGCGCACGGAGACATTGTCCCGCAACAAGCTCTGCCCGTCAAAACGCCAATCCGGTGCGTTCTGTACGATTCTCTCGACACTGATACTCGGCGCAAGTACCATCACCGCGCTTACAGAACGCTGTTCGGCAATTTTCTTCAACGTTCCAAGCACGAGCTGAAGATCGGTGTATGCTCGATTGCGACTCCCGGGAAGAATAAGGATTTTTGTGCCGTTGTGCCACAAATCTTTTCTCTCACTCTCATCACATTGAAGATCCATGATGGGGTTTCCTGCAAAAGCCACATTGACACCGTAATCACCCAACTCGTTGGCTGTGGCTTCGTCGCGAGTCCAGACCTTGAGCGCGCCCTTACGATACAAAAGACTTTCAAGTTTCCAATGGCCATTGATGTACTTTGTTTTCGCAGTCGCAACAAGCAAGGCTTTTTTCCCTTGCCCCCAGAGCGTGTGGAAAAGCAGATAGGTATCACCGACGCACAAAACAGTATTGCAACGATAGCGGAGCTTTTTCCATCGGCGAAGTTGACGCCCAATATGACCAAACAGTCCAGCTTTGACCTCGGTCAAGAAATCTTTTATGTGGTATTTAATGATGCCGCCGGTTGGCGTATCAATAACAGGAGAAACAATCTCAATCCCATTTTTAGCGTACTGATCCCCACACCCAACCAGCGGAAACGAACAAACATCAGCGTAGGGAAAACGGTCTTTCAATTTTAGGGCGAGACGGACACCCATCGCATCCTCTCCGTAGCCGTTAGAAGCCACGATCAGGCGAGGACGTAACTGTTCAGCTGCGATACGCCAAAAACGCAGCTCGTCTTCAACGACTGTACAGATTCTAGGCACGAAGAGCGGAAGGCCCGGCGTGTAGTCTTTGGGAAGATTATAGATGTCCTTTTCCGTACAGCACAGCGCTAATGCACCGAGTGAGCGCGCTTTATCCTCAATTTCGTGAAGCTCTGTCGTCTCATAATGATGGTGATCCTTAAACTCAGTGTAAGAAACAACCTGTACGCCGTCAGCCGAGATTGTGGCAAGAAAACTGTGAGGATTGCCTATGGCAGAAAAAGCGGTCAGCTTCGTATTTGAGAAGTTTTCAAGAACCGGCTGCAAATGTCTGCCATCCCACCTGAACCATTCGGGGCGGCCCAGACGCGACAGAAACAGGTTGTTTTCCGGCGTCCAGCGAAGGATTTTCTTTTTAAGACGTGAAAGTCGTTCCGGGCGCGTTTGATCGACCTTGGTGATAACAACGATGTGGGCGCGTGCAAGTGAGTTGGGCAGTTCTCGAAGAACGCCGTCGGGCAGGGGCGCTCCATTCCCAAAAGGACAGGTTGCGTCGACGAGGACAATGTCAAGCTCACGAGCGAGCTTTCGGTGTTGAAAAGCGTCATCGGCGACGACAACATCAACACCATGCTCACGCAACGCACGAACATCCGCGATACGATCGCTTGAGACTGCGATGGGAACATCCTGTAGATGCTGCGAAAGAAGCAATGGCTCATCACCGACCGCTTCTCGCGAGCTTTCGCCGTATTTAAAAACAATCGGTCCACTTGTGTGACCGCCGTAACCTCGGCTGACGATACCCGGATGAAGACCAAACGACTTCAACCGATTCGCAACAAATTCCACGAACGGAGTTTTATTTGTTCCTCCTGTGGTAAGGTTGCCGATACTGATCACGGGTAGTACGGTTTCTTCCGAAGAATAAAGTCCATGATCATACAACGCGCGGCGCATTTTTATAATTCCTTTACCCAGCCACCCAGCAGGCTTGAGGAAGAGCCAAGGTGACAGGATCGTTTCACCACGAGTATACGAAAGATATGATCTGATGAACGAATTCATGGTTGCCCTGCTCCATACTGCAACGAAAACAGCTTTTGATATGCCCCGTTTTTAGCGAGGAGTTCCTGATGCGTTCCTTCTTCAACAATATGTCCGTTTTCCAGATATAGAATCCTGTCGGCGCTCATAATCGTAGACAGACGGTGAGCAATGATGAACGACGTACGTCCTTCCATCGCCTTATCCATCGCTTCCTGGATCTGATGCTCAACGGCGGCGTCAAGCGAAGATGTTGCTTCGTCGAGAATGATGATTCGAGGATTGCGCACAATCGCGCGGGCAATGGCGATGCGCTGACGCTGACCGCCACTGACCGTTACGCCGCGAATGCCGACCTCTGATTCATAACTACCCGGCAAGGTCTCGATGAAATCGGCGATCCCCGCAATTTTAGCCGCGTCGCGAATCTCATTCTCTGTAGCATGGCAACCGTAAGAAATGTTGAATGCTATAGAACCCTTCATCAGAACGGGATCCTGAGGAACGACACCGATTTGCGTCCGCAACGACTTAAGATCTACAGTTTTTACGTCGTGTCCGTCGATCAGCACTGATCCTTTCTGGGGATCGTAAAAACGTTGTACAAGATCCACCAGGGTAGACTTTCCAGCTCCTGTCGCACCGACAATGGCAATCTTCTCTCCAGGACGGACCGTCAGGTTCAGGTCTTTAAGAATCCATTGTTCCGGTTCATAACAGAACCAAACGTCCTTAAAGCAGACTTCACCGCTCAAACGTTCCAGCACGAACGCGTTTGGCGGCGTGACGACGCGGTCATCGTTATCAAGCAAGCTGAAAATTCGTTCGGCAGCAGCAAAGCCAAACTGAAGTTGACTAACAGCACGAGTAAAGTTGTTGATCGGCGACGCTAAAAAGCCAAGCGTACCAAGGAAGGCGATCAGCTCTCCGGGCGACATCGCGTCGGCAAGGACCTGACGACCGCCAAGCCAGAGAATCAGAGCCAAAGCGACAATCAGCAGTACCTCGACCGCACCGTTGAGGATAGCGTTGACTTTGACGCCTTGAATAATCACGTCGAAGTTCTGTTTGTTGCTCTTTTCAAAACGTGCCAGCTCGATCTCTTCAGTTGCAAATGCGCGAACGATGCGAATAGCCGACAGTGCCTCTTCCGCAACGGCAGATAGATCAGCCACGCACTGCTGCATATTGCGGCCGACTTTACGAAGCGTTTCCGAAGCCCGCTTGAGTACGAGCACGACGACAGGCAAGATGAGCAGTGTATAAAGCATGAGCTGCCAGTTAAGATACAAACAGTAAGAAAGCATGGCAACGCATGACACGCCTTGGATAACAAGATCTACAGCCACGTTCGTCACCGTCATCTGCAGCATGTTTGCGTCATTCGTCACACGGGAAAGCAACTCTCCAACGCGCTTATCATTAATAAACTTGAGAGAAAGAGTCTGTAAATGCGCATAGGCAGCCACACGCATATCCATGACGATACGCTGGCCGACCCATCCCATCAGATATTTCTGACCGTAACCGCATAGGGCTTTTATGGTAAATAGAGCGATCAGCGAAACGACGAGCAGATTCAGCATTACTGAG
>JAEEGI010027415.1_pt1 | contig 10903 bp, 6 predicted proteins | sample 8958751 | NCBI WGS metagenome assembly JAEEGI01 (sample SAMN16246545, study PRJNA631951) | gut metagenome | biome: gut microbiome; feature: rumen; material: KS-attached | host: Bos | place: Iran: Karaj | collected 2018-10 | reverse complement strand
GCTCTACGGCTGCATGCTGGTGATCTCCTGGCTCGGAGCGAAGCTCATCGTCTCCGGAGCCCTAACCACCGGCCTTCTCATGAGCTTCATCAACTATGTGATGCAGGTCCTGATGAGCCTCATGATGCTCTCCGGGATCATAGTCATGATCACGATGTCGGGCGCCGCGGCCAAGAGGATCGCCGAGGTCTTCGACGAGGTCCCCGAGATCGTCGACTGCGAGGATCCTGTCTTCGAGATCGCCGACGGAAGCGTGCGCTTCGAGGACGTCTCCTTCGGCTACGGCAGCGGGGCGGACTGCCTGAGCGGCATAGATCTCGACATCCCCGCGGGCTCCACCGTGGGCATCATAGGCGGCACGGGCTCCGGCAAGACCAGCCTCGTGCAGCTCATACCCAGGCTCTACGACGCGCGCTCCGGAAGAGTGCTCGTCGGCGGCACGGACGTGCGCGAGCTCGACCTCACAGCGCTCAGGAAGAGCGCTGCCATGGTCCTTCAGAAGAACGTGCTCTTCAGCGGCACGGTGGAGGACAACCTCCGCTGGGGCAGGGAGGACGCGACCGAGGAGGAGATGTGGGAGGCGCTGGACGCCGCGCAGGCGGGCTTCGTCCGCGGCTTCGAGGGCGGCCTCGACTACTGGATAGAGCAGGGCGGCGGCAACGTCTCCGGCGGCCAGAGGCAGAGGCTGTGCATAGCGCGCGCCCTGATCGCTCAGCCTAAGATACTCATACTCGACGACTCGACCTCGGCTGTGGATACCCACACCGAATCCCTCATCAGGGAAAAGCTCTCCTCGCTCAGCGGCATGACCAAGATCATCATCGCGCAGCGCATCAGCTCGGTGCAGGACGCCGATATGATAGTCGTGCTCGACGACGGAAGGATAAACGGCGTGGGCACCCACGAGGAGCTGCTCGCCGGCAACGAGATATACAGGGAAGTTTACGAGTCCCAGAATAAGGGAGGTGACTTCGATGAGCCTCACTAAAGAGAGAATCGGCGCCGCGCCGCAGGCGGGCATGTCCCGCGCCGAGCAGAACGTCGAGAAGAGGAGGCTGCGCGGAAAAGCAAAGGCCCCTGAGATGCGCGGCCGCGGAAGGGGAGCCGCGGGCGGCAGGGTCAGGCTCAACGCCGACACCATACCCATCCTCAAGAGGCTCTTCGCCTATCTGGGCAGCGGCTACATGGGGATGTTCGTCCTCGCGGTCGTGCTCATGGCGGTGGACGCGCTCCTAACGGTGAGGATCACGCTCTTCATCAGGGAGCTCATCGACGAATACATCAAGCCGATACTGCTCATGGACCAGCCCTACTTCGGCGACCTGCTCAAGGCGCTGATCAGGACCGGGATCATGGCGTTCTTCGTCGCGGTGACGGTCTTCACGAACGCGCTGCTGATGAGGAAGATCTCTCAGGGCGTCATCAGGAAGATACGTCTCGAGATGTTCTCGAAGCTGCAGAAGCTTCCCGTGAGTTACTTCGACACCCACCCCTACGGGGATATAATGTCGCGCTTCACCAACGACGTCGACTCCATGCGCCAGGTGCTCTCGCAGAGCATCCCGCAGGTGCTCTCGTCTGTCGTGACCATCATATCGGTCTTCGTCGCGATGATCTCCCTGAGCGTTCCGCTCACGGGCATAGTGATGGTCTTCGTGGTGCTGACCTACTTCCTCGCCATAGCCATAGGCGGCAAGTCCGCGGCCTTCTTCAAGCAGCGCCAGAGCGCGCTGGGCGAGATGAACGCCTTCATCGAGGAGACCATGAACGGCCAGAAGGCAGTTAAGGTGTTCTGCCACGAGGACGAGGCGGAGGCCGAGTTCGGTATACTGAACCGCACCCTCCGCGAGAAGACCACCAGCGCCAACATCTACGGTTCCATCATCGGACCCGTGATGGCCAACCTCGGCAACGTGCAGTACGTGGTCGTCGCGGTCTTCGGCGGCTGGCTCGCGATCAGCGGCAGGGCGGGGCTCTCGCTCGGCGACATCGCCGCCTTCCTGACCCTCTCGAGGAGCTTCAACAGGCCGGTGAGCCAGATCTCCCAGCAGATCAACTCCGTGGTCATGGCCCTCGCCGGAGCGGGCAGGGTATTCGCCCTGATGGACGAGAAGCCCGAGATCGACGAGGGGCAGACCGTGCTCGTTCCCGTCGAGGAAAAGGACGGCGCGCTCAGCGAGTGCTCCTCCAGGACCGGCTCCTGGGCCTGGAAGAAGGCTGACGGCGAGCTCATCCCGCTCAGGGGCGACGTGCGCTTCGAGGACGTGGACTTCAGCTACGTCCCGGACAAGCAGATCCTCTATGACATCAAGCTCTACGCCAAGCCCGGCCAGAAGATAGCCTTCGTAGGCTCGACCGGCGCGGGCAAGACGACCATCACCAACCTGCTGAACCGCTTCTACGAGCTGCAGGACGGCAGGATACTCTACGACGGCCTGGACATCAAGGATATAAAGAAGGACGACCTGAGGCGCTCGCTCGGCATGGTTCTGCAGGACGTCAACCTCTTCACGGGGACCATCGCGGACAACATCCGCTACGGAAGACCCGACGCCACCGACGAGGAGGTCGTCGCCGCGGCGAAGCTCGCCAACGCGCACTCCTTCATCGAGAAGCTGCCCGAGGGCTACGACACCGTCATCTCGGGCACCGGAAGCCAGCTCTCGCAGGGCCAGTGCCAGCTGCTCTCGATAGCGCGCTGCGCGGTCGCGGATCCCCCGGTGATGATACTCGACGAGGCGACCAGCAGCGTCGACACCCGCACCGAGAGCCTCATTCAGAGCGCCATGGACGGCATAATGGGCGGAAGGACGACGCTCGTCATAGCCCACAGGCTCTCCACGGTAATGAACGCGAACGCGATCATGGTGCTCGAGAACGGGCACATCATAGAGCGCGGGGACCACGACGATCTTCTGGAGCAGAAGGGTCGCTACTATCAGCTCTACACGGGGAACGCGGCGTCGGAGTAGAGCCGCGGGATGCCACTCCTCGCGTCACACGCATGAGGGACTTTTAGCGGGTCCTGCCGCTTGGTATCCCCGCGTCCTTACGCAAAACAGATCCCCTGTCCGGGAACGGGCAGGGGATCATTTTCGTTTCTGGCGCCTCGCGGCGGGGCGTATTTTCGGAAGCCCGCGGAGTGCCTTATTTCTCGAAGCTCGCGGCGGCCTCGGCGATGAAGTCAGGTATGGCTATGTGCTGCGGGCAGTTCAGGGCGCAGTTTCCGCACTTTATGCAGCTCGAGGCGGCGCCTCCGTTTTTCGTGAGCTGGGCGTAGCTCGGCTGTATCTTCCAGCTCTCGGCCGGCCAGCGGTGCAGCTCGTTGAGCATCTTGAAGATATCCGGGATCTGTATCCCCATGGGGCAATGGCTCACGCAGTAGCGGCAGCCGGTGCAGGGGACTTTCGTGTCGCGCTCTATGATGCCGCGGACCTGAGCGAGCAGGGCGGTGTCGTCCTCCGTCAGGGGCTCGAACTGCTCCATGTTCTCGCGGACCTGGGCGATGTCGTTCATGCCGGAGAGGCAGATCTCGACCCCGGGCAGTGACTGAACGAAGCGCAGCGCCCATGCGGCGGGGCTCCAGTCGGGATGCGCGGCCCTCAGCAGGGCTTCGGCCTCCCCGGGAAGCGAGGCGAGCGAGCCTCCCTTGACGGGCTCCATGACGTAGACCTTCTTGCCGTGCTTTACTATGGTCTCGTAGCACTTCCGCGACTCAATTCCGGCGGTCTCCCAGTCCAGGTAGTTTAGCTGGATCTGGACGAGATCGACCTCGGGGTGGGCGGTGAGTATCTCGTCGAGCAGGGAGGCGCTGTCGTGGTAGGAGAAGCCTATGCGCCTGGCGAGGCCCTTCTCCTTGAGCTCCCGCAGGAACTCGAACTCGCCGTATCTCTCGGCCTTCTCGTAGTTGCGGGCATTGAGCCAGTGCAGCATGTAGACGTCGAAGTAATCTACGCCGCAGCGCTCGAGCTGCTCCCCGAAGAATCTGCCGCAGTCCTCGCGGCTCTTGCACTTGTAGCCGGGGAGCTTGTCGCAGATCTGCACGGATACGCGGGGCTTGCGCCTGACGACGCATTCCCTGATGCCGTACTCGCTGAAGCCGTTCAGGTAGGTGTAGGCCGTGTCGAAGTAGTATCCTCCGCGGCTGATGAATTCGTCTACCTGCTCGTTGACGGCGTTCCAGTCGAAATCGTTCTCTCCGCCGCCTTCAAGCTTCTTCAGCCTCAGAAAGCCGAAGCCGAGTTTGTTCATAGTTCTGTTCCTTCCTTGTTTTTTCTGTCCTTCGAGTCGAAGTATTCCCTCACCCTCTCGGCGACCTTCATGTTCATACCGGGGGCCGCGGCGAGGGTCTCGACGCTTGCCTCCCTTATGGCGTCGACGCTTCCGAACTGCTTGAGCAGCTCCATGCGGCGCTTCTCGCCCACGCCCGGGATGTTGTCGAGCACGGAGCGGGTCATGTTCTTCCCGCGCAGGCGGTGATGGTAATCGATCGCGAAGCGGTGGACCTCTTCCTGTATGGCGCCCATGAAGGCGAAGAGGTCACTGCTCCCACGCAGGGGATGCTCTGCGTCAAGATAGATCAGGGCGCGGGTGCGGTGCTTGTCGTCCTTGGCGAGGCCGCAGACCGGCACGTCGAGCTTGAGGGCTTTTACGACCGCCTCGGCCGCGTGTATCTGCCCCAGGCCTCCGTCCATGACTATGAGGTCGGGGAGCTCCTCGAAGCCGGGGACTCCGTCCTTCGCGTCCCTGAGCCTCCTGAAGAGCACCTCCTGGAGGCTTCCGGTGTCGTCCGGTCCCTCGACCGTCTTTATCTTGAAGCGGCGGTAGGCCTTGGGGAGCGGGCGGCCGTCGTAGAAGACGACCATGGCTCCGACCGAGTCGACGCCGTTGATGTTCGATATGTCGTAGGATTCTATGCGGTGGATGCCGTCCGCCATCTCCTGCCCGAAGACCTCGGCGAGGCCGTTCTTGACGGATTCCTCGCGCTCGAGCTGCCTTCTGGCGCGCTCGTCGATATCGCGCAGCATGCTGTCGACGTCCTTCTTGACGAGCTCCATCAGGGCGCGCTTCTCGCCTCTCTCGGGGGCGATGAGGCTCACTCTGGAGCCCCTCTGCGCGCTGAGCCAGTCCTCGATGAGGGCGGCTTCGGCGGGGAGCTTCGCGAGCAGGATCTCCTTCGGGATCATGACGTTCTCGAAGTAGTACTGCTTGATGAACTCGGCGGCGCTCTCCTCCCTTGGCGCGCCTCCGGTGTCTCCGAGGAAGAAGCTCTCGCGCCCGGAGAGCTTGCCGTCCCTGACGGTGAAGAGCACCGCGTGCGAGCCGGAGAGCCCCTGGGTCATGAGCACTATGTCTAGGTCCTCGGGCCTCGAGAGCACGACCCTCTGCTTCTCCATGAGGGTGGAGATGTCGTTCAGATGGTCGCGGTAGACAGCGGCCTCCTCGAAGTCCATGCGCTCGGCTGCCTCGTCCATCTTCGCCTTGAGCAGGGCAGTGAGCTCCCTGTTCTTCCCGCTGAGGAAGTCCATGGCCTTTCCGACACCCTCCATGTACTCTTCGCGGCTGACCTCGCCGCGGCAGATCCCGCGGCAGCGCTTGATGTGGTAGTTCAGGCAGGGCGTGAAGCCCGGCGGGAAGGAGACCGCGGAGCAGCGCTTGAGGGTGTAGAGGTCGTTGAGCAGGGCGATGATGGTGTTGACCGCTCCCGCGTCGGGGTAGGGTCCGAAGTACTTGGAGCCGTCGCTGACGAGCCTCCTGGTCTTGAGTATCCTCGGATATTCCTCGTTCAGAGTGACCTTGATGTAGGGGTAGCTCTTGTCGTCGCGAAGGACGATGTTGTACTTGGGGGTGTATTTCTTGATCAGGTTGCACTCGAGCATGAGCGCTTCCATCTCGCTGCCGGTGTTGATGTACTCGAACTCGGCGATGTCCTTTACCATGCGCCGGACCTTGGGATCCTGGTGTTTGGACGACTGAAAATACTGCCTCACCCTGCGGCGCAGAGAGACAGCCTTCCCCACATATATGATCTGCCCGAAAGCGTCTTTGTGCAGGTACACTCCGGGGCTGTCGGGCAGTTTTTTAAGTTCTTCTTTTATGTCAAACATACAGTTCCTCGTCCGAGGAGCGCGCCGGTCGCGGGCGCCGGGATACCGAGCGGCAGGACCCGCTAAAGATCTCTCGCGCGGGTGACGCGGCGGGGATCACGGCTCGCGGTTCTTGCTCTCCTCGTACTGCTTTTCCCACAGCGCGCGGCGCCTCGCCTCCTCCGCCTTCTTCTCCTTGAGCCTGGCGGCGCGGCGGGCTTTCTTCCGGTTCATGTCCCAGCGCAGGTAGATGATGTAGCCCGCGAGGGCGAGTATGAGCAGCAGTATGATAATGATGATCCACATCACGATCTTCTTGGCGGTCGCGTCCTCGACGCCGAAGTTGGAGAGCACTCCGCCCTCGGCGACGCTCTCCGCCGCTATGACGTCGACGGAGCCTATGAGCACGCCGCTCTCGAATATGTCGACCTTGCCCACGGTCTGCCCCGCGGTCACGGGAGCCTTGATCGAGTTCTCGAGCTTGATCTCGGTGGTTATGATCTCGTCGGAGCCGTCCATCGGGATGGTGTAGTAGAAGTCGCTCGCGGAGACGGTGCCGACCTTGTTGAACTCTCCCTTCTTGACCTTGACGGTCCCGGTGTCGACGTCGGCGGCCAGGGCGTGGACGGTCTTGTAGTTCTCAAAGCCCCAGTCGAGCATCTTGATGCAGTCGGCGAAGCGGTCCATCGCCTCTGACTTGAGGGCGACGCAGAGTATCCTGGTGTTGTTCTGCTCGGCGGCGGCGATAAGGCAGGCTCCCGCCTCGGGGGTGTTGCCGGTCTTGACGCCTATGCAGCCGTCGTACTTGCAGTACCTGAGGTTGTTGCCCACGTAGATGCGGTTGACGTCCTTCTGGTCGTTGAGGAGCAGGTTGGTCGTCGAGACCGTCTTAGTGGAGCTGGCTCCGCCGGAGATGACCGCGGCGTCGTAGCTCTCGCGCGAGACTATTTCCGCGAAGAGCGGATCCTTCATGCAGTAGCATGCGATGAGCGCGAGATCCCTCGCGGTTGTGTAGTGGTCATCGTCGTGCAGCCCGTGCGGGTTGACGAAGTGAGTCGAGGTGGTGCCTATCTCGAGCAGCTTCTGGTTCATCATCTCGGAGAAGGCGAGGTCCGAGCCGGCCATCGCCTTGGCGAGCAGGCTGGCGCAGTCGTTGGCCGATCCTATGAGCATCGCGTAGAGGCAGTCCCTGACGGTCATCTGGTCGCCGTTCTTGAGGCCGAAGCGCGAGCCCGGCGTGGACGCGACGGTAGCGTCAGCCGTGATGATGTCGTCCATGTTGAGCTTCTCGATCGCGAGTATCGCGGTCACCATCTTGGTCGTGCTCGCGGGATAGCGGAGGCTGTCCGCGTCCTTTTCGTAGAGCACGTCCCCGCTGCGGAGATCTATAAGTATGGCCGACTCGGCTTTGAGCGTCGGGTATTCGGTCAGAGCGGACGCCCTGAGGGGCAAAACGCAGACAGTCAGACAGGCGGCCAGAAGCAGTGAAATCAGTCTTCTCATATGTCATTCCTCGATTGAAAAACGCCGGAATATATACTAATATTATGATGATTATATCACAGCGCAGGAGGAGGCTGATATGCAAATCGTAGCGGCTACTCAAAATCTTCACAAGCTTAGGGAGATATCCCAGATAACCTCGCAGTTCGGCATGGAGCTGGTCCCGATGAAGGAGCTGCTCGGCGATCTCGATATCGAGGAGAACGGCGAGACCTGCCGCGAGAATTCCCTCACCAAATCCCGCACCGTCTGCAGGCTCACCGGAAAGGCCGCTATAGCCGACGATTCGGGCATAGCCGTCGACTTCCTCGGCGGCGCTCCCGGCGTGCACTCGGCTCGCTACGCCGGAGGGCACGGCGACGATGTCGCCAACCGCAGGAAGATACTCGCTGAGATGGTTGGCGTCCCCATGAAGGACAGGACCGCCCAGTTCATCTGCGTGATAAGCTACGTCCATCCCGACGGGACCGAGATAGTCGCGGAGGGCATAGTTCCGGGCCTGATAAGCCTCGAGGAGAGGGGCACCGGCGGCTTCGGATACGATTCGATATTCATACCTGACGGCTATGACAACACCTTTGCCGAGATGCCGCAGGAGGTCAAGAACACCATAGGCCACAGGGCCCTCGCCCTGAAGAAGCTCCACGAGGAGTTCGAGGCATTATACGGAAAACAGGAGGAGGAACAGAAATGATCAGAGTAAATACCAAGGACGCGATGAAGCTCGCCGGACTCACGCCCGACATCCCCGCCGCTCTCGAGGCTCTCGCGACCCTCAAGGCGGGCACCGGCAGAGGAAACGACTTCATCGGCTGGCGCACCCTCCACGACGACATCATGGAGGATCTGCCGAGGATCAAGGCCTGCGCCGAGCGCATCAGGGAGGACGCCGACGTCTTCGTGGTCATCGGAGTGGGCGGCTCCTATCTCGGAGCCAGAGCCGCGCTCGAGTTCCTCCAGTCGCCGACCAGAAACCTCACCGAGAAGGGACCCATCGTCCTCTTCTCCGGCTACACCCTCAGCGGCGAGGAGATGGAGCAGATCCTGAAGCTCTCCGAGGGCAAGAAGCTCTATCTCAACGTCATCTCCAAGTCCGGCACCACCCTCGAGCCGGCTCTCTCCTTCAGGTTCCTCAGGGACGTGATCGAGAAGACCTGCACTCCCGAGGAGGCCAGAAAGCGCATAGTCTGCACCACCGGCATCGGCTCCGGAGTCCTCTACGGGCTCGCCCGGGAGAAGGGCTACGAGTGCTTCGCCGTCCCCGAGGACGTTGGCGGAAGGTTCAGCGTGCTCAGCGCCGTAGGACTGCTGCCCCTCGCGGTGGCGGGCGTCGACGTTGACGCTCTGCTCGAGGGCTGCAGGGCCCAGGCTAAGGAGAGCCTCTGCGAGAGTGCCGAGAACCCCTCGCTGCAGTACGCGGCAGCCCGCCAGGGCCTCTACGACAGCGGCATCAAGATCGAGATGCTCTCCTGCTCCAGAGAGTCCCACAGGTTCTTCGGAGAGTGGTGGAAGCAGCTCATCGGCGAGAGCCAGGGCAAGGAGCACACCGGCATATTCCCGAACTCCATGGTGCTCACCGCCGACCTCCACTCGCTCGGACAGTACATGCAGGACGGCGAGAGGATAATGTTCGAGACCTTCCTGAGGATAGGGGAGGATTCCCCGCTCAGGGTCAAAGCCATAGAGGGAGACCTCGACGGGCTCAACTACCTCGAGGGCATGAGCTACGCGGACGTCTTCGCCTGCGCGGCCGAGGGTACCAAAGCCGCCCACGAGGCGGGCGGAGTCCCCTGCATGGAGATCTTCGCGGACAAGGCCGACGAGGAGGAGCTCGGAAGGCTGATATTCTTCTTCGAGGCTGCCTGCGCCATCTCCGGCTACATGCAGGGAGTCAATCCCTTCGACCAGCCCGCGGTCAACGAATACAAGAACAGGATGTTTGAGCTTCTCAAAAAGCAGAAGGGGATGTGATGAAGGACTATCTCAAGACTTACGAGCTCTGGAAGAGCGATCCTTACTTCGACGAGGTCAGCAGGGCTGAGCTCGCCGCGGTGACGGACGAGAAGGAGATCGAGGACAGGTTCTACAAGGACCTCGAGTTCGGCACCGGCGGCCTCCGCGGAGTCATGGGCTTCGGAAGCAACCGCATGAACATCTACACCGTCAGGCGCGCCAGCGCTGGCTTCGCGGCCTTCCTCAGGGAGAAGTACGGCGACGAGGCCTGCAGCCGCGGAGTCGCGGTCGCCTGGGACGTGCGCAACAACTCCTTCAGCTTCGCCAAGGAGACCGCCCTCACCATGGCGGCCTGCGGCGTCAAGGCCTACCTCTTCGACGTGGTCTCCCCGACCCCGCTGCTCTCCTTCGCCGTGAGGGAGCTCGGCTGCGTGGGCGGCGTGGTGATCACCGCGAGCCACAACACCAGAGAATACAATGGCTACAAGGCCTACGACGACACCGGCTGCCAGCTGCTCATAGATGACGCCGAGGCGGTCATCGCAAGGGTCGAGGCTACCGAGATCACCTCCGTGATCCCGATGGAGATGGAGGAGGCCAAGGCCAAGGGCCTGCTCACCATCATCGGCCCCATGCTGATCGACGACTACATCGACACCGTCTCCGACTTCATGTGCCCCGTGAGCCCCAAGTACAGGTCCGCTGTCAAGATCGTCTACACCCCGATCTTCGGCTCCGGAAACCTCTACGTCAGGAGGGCTCTCGCCCAGGCCGGCTTCAGCAATCTCAGCTACGTCAAGGAGCAGGAGGGCCCCAACGGCAACTTCCCCGGACTAAAGGCTCCGAACCCCGAGAACCCCGACGCGATGCAGATGGGCATCGAGCAGGCCATAAGCGTGGGCGCTGAGCTCGTGCTCGGCACCGACCCGGACAGCGACCGCATAGGCATCGCCGTGCGCAGGGCTGACGGAAGCTTCAGGCTCTTCACCGGAGCCGAGACCGGCATGATGATCCTGCATTTCCTCATCGAGAATGCGGGAGTCTCCCTTCCGAGCAATGCCACGGTGGTCAGCACCGTCGTCACAGGCCTCATGGCCAAGGACATCTGCGAGAAGCACGGGATCGTCTACAAGGAGGTCCTCACCGGCTTCAAGTTCATCGGCGACATAATGAACCAGCTCGAGGCGGATCCCTCCAAGGGCAGCTTCCTCATGGGCTTCGAGGAGAGCTACGGCTACCTCACCGGCGGGCACGCGCGCGACAAGGACGCCGTCTCTACCGCCGTCGTGATCTGCTGCATGGCTGCCTTCTACAGGTCCAGGGGCCTCAGCCTCATCGACGTGCTCGAGTGGCTGTACAAG
>JAEEGI010027413.1_pt1 | contig 10904 bp, 6 predicted proteins | sample 8958751 | NCBI WGS metagenome assembly JAEEGI01 (sample SAMN16246545, study PRJNA631951) | gut metagenome | biome: gut microbiome; feature: rumen; material: KS-attached | host: Bos | place: Iran: Karaj | collected 2018-10 | reverse complement strand
TTGTCGGAACGGCACCTAACCCCTGTCCCCACGGCACTTTCACCACGTTCGCTTGGTTCCTACACCTTGTTAGAAGGCATCGGAAGGAGCGGAAGGAGGCACTTCTTCGGGGGCAAGACACGGCACCTTCGACTCGTTCCGATAATCCTTTTGGGGGGTAAAGTGCCATCGAAACGACTCGAAGATGCCATCGGAACAACAGCAAAGCATTATCCGCACGACCGATAGAAGGCATCGGTAAGAAACACTCGTTTTTTTTCACTTCGAGTTTACATAAACCTTTTATCCGTTGACGATGTTCAATCCTCGCTGCAAGGAACTGATGCGTTGGCCTTGCAGATTGAAGATATTACCGCTTACCTCTTCCTTCTTACCTGTTACCTCTTCAATGCCAGTCCCTTGTGCTTCAAATTCGCCAGTGAAAGCCTCCTGACTATTCTCCACGGTGACGGTATAACGGCCTTTGGGGTAGGTAGAGATGTCGATATTGAGGCCAACGATGCTGCCTGCGTTGATGGCTTTCTCGTAGACGGCATTGCCTGAAGTATCAGTAATGTGCACCATATAGGTATCGTCAATCGGTTCAAGATTGATACCTAACTGTAAGTTGTTGTACTCACCATACAGCGACTGCTCAGCACTTCTTAACATCGGCGCTTTAGGCTTTTCCTTGGTAGTATGGGTGAAGTCGAAACGACGTTTCTGGGCTCCAATGCCCTCAGGGGTAGTTCCATCCTCATATTCGTCGTTGAGGTAAATGACCTCATCGCCGACGGCACATGACATCAGGAACGTCCCTCCATGGTATTCCTTTCCATAATAGACATTGTATTTCGGACCTTCAATACTTCCTACGCCTTCTATCCAAGTGATATTGTAGTGATTTTCACCTTCTACGGACGTCATAACATCTCTATATACGCCCTTAAAACCTTTCATACCTCCGGTCTGCCTTGGCCCCAAAACGTATGGTGGAGCATACTCTACTATCTGTAGGGTGTCGTTGGCATCAACAGAGAAGTCGTACATGATTTTGAACTTTTTGTTTGTATCGTCGTAAACATACACCTTCTTATCCAATTCGTACCAAACCCCACTACGCTGTAACAATGGATACCGCATAATGATTTCATAATCTGAATGATCCGGAGTGACATAGCGCTGACACATCATCTGTTTGCAGGTCTTTCCGCCAATGATGGTGTCACCATCAAAGTAGTAGTACTCAACTAATTGTGTTGGATTACTAGAGCCGTATCCAACCTTCCACACCTTACCCTCTTCGACAAATGGGCGGTAAGCAATCTGTGGCGTCTTTTTAATGACAGGATGCTCCTCTCCATAATTGTCTACTACGATGTAGTTCATGTTGGGGTCGAATCCTGGAACATAGAAATCGGTGGTATGTAGACCCATACAATCTGCGACAGGCTCCACTTCTTGTATTTCAAACTCAATCTTGCGCACTAACGGGTTGTCAGTTGACTTCTCGTAGAAATAGGCATAGTTAAAAGGTCCACATTGGCTGTACACATTTCCATAGACATGCAAGCGGTCACCTTCCAATTCATAAGTGAGCTGATGGCCTCTTTTAGGATTACCTCTTTGTTCATTGTCTTCTCTGCCTGTGGGTAGGTTACAACCATGAATTTGACCAAACATGTCGAATATAGTACAAAACGAGAAAGGCAGATATTCGTTTTTCCAAAAGGGTGTAGACCAATTATCTATACTTGGTTTCCTTTCTACGTAAGACAAACAAAACATTACCCCATCCATAAATGGGCTATGGAACATATTTTTAAGGGCACCAACACCTTCCACCCATGTTGCAACCTCATGATATTCTCCCGTCCCATCGTCGCAACCAATAGTCCATGTGCGCAGTTTGCGATACTTGACATCCGTTGTACCTTCAGGTGTGGTGGAATAAGACGATACGATTTTCGGACCATCTTCCAACCACCCCTGCTTCAGTACCTTGCAGTTCACAGGATGATCAAGACCATATTCATAGATGAAAGTATCGCCTTCGTTGAGAGAGAAGTCATAGAGCATAATGTCCCTGCCTGATGCCTCATCGTACTTATATACGCGGCGGTTTTCTTCACGTAACAGTCCGACCTCTTCAACAAGATCTATTTCGTCATAAGGAAGATATGTGTAGATATATGTCTTTCCGTTGCGTTCCACTTCATTACACATCCAGTATTTTCCAGCACTATGTACATAGTTAGGATTAGAGACAATGACTACATGCCACTGCTTTCCCAATTCCACAAATGGAAGATAGTCGTTTGTTTCCTCTTGAGCAAACATCATCATAGATGTTAGCATGCACGCAATAAATAATAATGTACGTTTCATATCTTTTTGCTTTTTATTTCGTTAATATTTGTTCGAGTGTAACATCTGGATTGGTTTCACCAAACACGTCTTTCTTCAGTTTGAGCTTTCGGTGCTGGACGGCAGAGATGGTAATGCAATAGATGTTGCCGATAGTGCGGTTGCTAATGCCCAGTCGGGTGAGCAGACACAGACGGATGTCGTCTTCCTGCATTTGGGGATATTGCTCACGTAAGTTGGCGAAGCGGTTGTTGTCGATGGCATTGAGGGTACGTTCTACCTCGTTCCATTCGTGCGGACTGAGATAGATGAGCGAGTCACCGCCCTGACTGAGCTTCTGCATCGCCTCTGTGCGTTCGAGGATGAAGTTCTGCAGGAATGCCACCACTTCGTTGGCCTGATGCAGCAGGGTCTTTTGATGCTCTGCCTCTTTCTGCAGCTGACATTTTTCTTGACGCTGTAACCGCATCCTGTAACGCACCACCAACATAATTGCCAAAATGGCTATAAGCGACGCAACAATGACAATAAGGAGTGTACGGCCATACAGCTGTGAACGGTACTCCAATTGCTGGTTCTCCATTTCCTGGCGCAACGTCTCCTGATAGTACTGATCCTTCTGTTCAAGAGCCTTATAGTAGAAGCCTTCAATCTGTTCGAAAGCCTCATCCACGCTGTCTTCCACCTGTGTGGCACCCATCCGACGAAGGGCAATCTTTGCGAGGTTACTCTGCACGATATAAGCCAGATGAACATCAGCACCAGGCTCAATTTTTCGATAAACGGTTTCTGCCGAATCGAGCATATTGAGGTCGAGATAGCTGCGAGCCAGCACCTGCAATGTGCCAGGTCTCAGTTCGGCTGTTGCCACCGATTCTGCCTGATGGGCATAGTCGAGAGCCAGATGGTTATCTTCCTTTGCCCAAGCGATGTTAGCAAGGCTGGTAAGCGTCTGGCACATCAAGTCAGTCATATTATTCTTTTTGGCTATGTCGTATGCTTTGTTGATGAATTCGAGAGCTTCATCGTATGGCCCTTCTTTGGTAAAAGCCACTTGTGCAGCGTATGTACCGACATAGTCGAGCAGGATGACGTAGTTGTGCTCATCGTCAGGATGCTGCTCATAGATGGTCAGGGCTTTCTTCATCAATCGCAATGCCTCCTCAGGATTGCTCTGCGACAAGCTTAGAGCCAATCGCTGATATGCGATATAATTGGTGTGCCAATCCTTAGACTGTTCAGCCACCTGAATGGTTTTCCTCAGCAGAGTCTCACCCAAGCGGATGCTGTCGCTAGCCAAAGCAGCCTCAGCCTTCTCCAGGCAAGCCTTCGCTGTCTGTTGATCAGGTTCTTGTTGCTGGCAACCGTAGGCAATCAGCAGAACACCTATAATAAATATGTACCATCTTGTTCGCATACATACTGATTTTCGATGCAAAGTTACGACTTTTTTTTGAAAGCAGTATCAATTGCCCATGGAAAATATGCAAATAAGTCAAGAACGGAAATATCTACAAATCAGCAGGTTGCAAAACAAAGAATATAATAGCTTATGGAAAATTTATGTAAGAGGCATGGAATATTTATCATTTTAGTATACAGAAAAGACAACAGGATAAGGTCGATGACAATAATGGGACTTTCTCTCGATATGCTCGCTGGACCCTCTCATTATGCTCGCCAGAGACTCTAACTTTCTCCCTTGGAGAAGGTAAGATGCATCTCGGAAATAAAAGAAAAAGAAGATTTTTCTTTGTATTTCCCTCGATTTTCATTACCTTTGCACGCAATTTATAAATAAGGTATATGGAATTAGCAAGTAAATACGACCCAAAAGAGGTCGAATCAAAATGGTACCAGTATTGGCTGGACAACAAACTGTTTAGTTCAAACCCCGATGGCCGTGAGCCTTACACCATCGTTATTCCACCGCCCAATGTGACTGGTGTGCTGCACATGGGACACATGTTGAACAACACCATTCAGGACATTCTGGTGCGCCGAGCACGCATGGAGGGCAAGAACGCCTGTTGGGTGCCTGGCACAGACCATGCCTCTATTGCTACGGAAGCGAAAGTGGTAAAGAAACTGGCTGAACAGGGCATCAAGAAGCATGACCTGACACGCGACGAGTTTCTGAAGCACGCCTGGGCATGGACCGACGAGCATGGTGGCATCATCCTGAAGCAGCTGCGCCGTCTGGGTGCCAGCTGTGACTGGGACCGCACGGCCTTCACGATGGACGAGAAGCGTTCGCAGAGTGTCATCAAGGTTTTCGTCGACCTATATAACAAAGGCCTCATCTATCGTGGCCTGCGCATGGTGAACTGGGATCCGAAGGCACTGACAGCCCTCTCTACCGAGGAGGTGATCTACCGCGAAGAGAAGAGCCACCTGTTCCACCTGAAATACTATGTGGCTGACGAAGTGTCCGCTGATTCTCTCAGCGGAGAGGGCAACGTCGTCCACAAGGACGAAAAGGGCTACTACGCCGTTGTGGCCACCACGCGTCCTGAGACCATCATGGGCGATACCGCTATGTGTATCAACCCCAAGGACCCGAAGAACCAGTGGCTGAAGGGCAAGAAGGTCATCGTACCACTGGTGAACCGCGTCATCCCCGTCATCGAGGACCGTTATGTGGACATCGAGTTCGGTACGGGCTGTCTGAAGGTGACGCCTGCCCACGATACCAACGACTATATGCTGGGTAAGACGCACAATCTGGAGACTATCGACATCTTCAATGCCGACGGTACCATCTCTGAGCAGAGTCCGTTGTATGTCGGCATGGACCGTATGGACTGCCGCAAGCAGATTGTGAAGGATCTACAGGCCGCTGGACTGATGGAGCGCATCGAGGACTACACCAACAAGGTGGGCTACTCGGAGCGCAACCCCGACACAGCCATCGAGCCACGTCTCTCGATGCAGTGGTTCCTGTCGATGCAGCACTTTGCCGACATCGCCCTGCCTCCCGTGCTGAACGGTGAGTTGAAGTTCTATCCGCAGAAATATGTCAACACCTACAAGAACTGGTTGGAGAACATCCAGGACTGGTGTATCTCGCGACAGCTGTGGTGGGGACATCGTATTCCGGCATACTATATTGAAGCCTCCCCCAACCCCTCCGAAGGAGGGGGGCCACAGATTCCCGAAGGAGCTTTTGTGGTGGCAGAAACAGAAGAGGAAGCCTACAAACTTGCTGTGGAGAAGTTCCCCTCCCTCGGAGGGGCCAGGGGAGGCTTTACCCTCCGCCAGGACGAGGATGCCCTCGACACCTGGTTCTCGAGCTGGCTGTGGCCCATCTCGCTGTTCGACGGCATCAACAATCCCAAGAGCGAAGAGCTGGCCTACTACTACCCCACCTCGATTCTGGTGACGGGTCCGGACATCATCTTCTTCTGGGTGGCCCGCATGATCATGGCAGGCTACGAGTACGTAGGCAAGATGCCTTTCAAGCACGTCTACTTCACCGGTATCGTCCGCGACAAGCTGGGTCGTAAGATGTCGAAGTCTCTCGGCAACAGCCCCGACCCCATTGAACTCATCGAGAAGTTCGGTGCTGACGGTGTGCGCATGGGTATGATGCTCAGCGCCCCTGCTGGCAACGATATCCTCTTCGACGAGGCACTGTGCGAGCAGGGCCGTAACTTCAACAACAAGATATGGAATGCCTTCCGTCTGGTCAAGGGCTGGCAGGTGGCCGACGTCGAGCAGACAGAAGCTGCCAAGACCGCTGTACGCTGGTTTGACGCCAAGCTGAAGGAGGTCAACGAGGAACTGCAGGACCTGTTCTCGAAATACCGCATCTCGGAAGCCCTGATGGCTGTCTATAAGCTCTTCTGGGACGAGTTCTCAAGCTGGTATCTGGAGATGGTGAAGCCTGCCTACGTGAATGGTCAGCAGCAGCCCATCGACCGTGCTACCTACGACCAGACGCTGAACTTCTTCGACATCCTGCTGAAGATGCTGCACCCCTTCATGCCGTTTATCACGGAAGAGTTGTGGCAGGCCCTCTACGAGCGCAAAGCCGGCGAGAGCATCATGCGCGAAAGCCTCGTGCTCAGCGGTTTACCCGCTGAGGACAAGAAGCTGTTGGAAGACTTCGAGCTGGTGAAGCAGATTGTCAGTGGCGTCCGTATGGTACGCTCACAGAAGAATATCGCCCCGAAGGAGGCCCTGGAGCTGCAGGCTGTCAACCAGAACAACTATGCAGCCTTCAATGCTGCCATCCAGAAGATGGCCAACGTCTCTGCCATCAATATCGTCAACGAGAAGGACGCCACATCGTCGGCCTTCATGATTGGTGTCGACGAGTTTGCCGTACCCCTTGGTGCCCTCATCGACGTCGATGCCGAGATTGAGAAGCAGGAGACACAGCTGGCACACCTGGAAGGATTCCTGGCCGGTGTCATGAAGAAGCTCTCCAACGAGCGTTTCGTTGCCAATGCCCCCGAACAGGTGGTGGCCATGGAGCGTAAGAAGCAGAGTGACTCCGAAGAGAAGATTGCAGCGCTGAAGGAATCGATTGCTGCGCTGAAGGCCCAGAAGAAATAATGATTGTTTCATTCCTAAGCAACAGACGACAAAAACAACATTCGATATGACACAAGTGATTCAAAAGACTTTGAGAGATTCAGCAGCCATGCGCTGGACAGCCCTGCTGCTCTTGGCTCTGGCCATGTTCTGCAGCTACATTTTCATGGATATCCTCTCACCCATCAAGGACTTGATGCAGGAGACTCGCGGATGGGACTCTACGGCCTTCGGTACGATGCAAGGCTCAGAAGTGTTCCTCAACGTATTTGTGTTCTTCCTCATCTTTGCAGGTATCATCCTCGACAAGATGGGCGTACGCTTCACGGCTGTGCTCAGCGCTGCTGTCATGCTGGTGGGTGCCTGCATCAAGTGGTACGCCGTCAGCGAGAGCTTCATGGGCAGCGGACTGGAGACGTGGTTTACCAACAATCTGAATTATATCCCTGTATTCGACGAGTTAGGCGTCAGCCCGTTCTACGAGGGCATGCCTGCTTCCGCTAAGTTCGCAGCCTGTGGCTTCATGATTTTCGGCTGTGGCTGTGAGATGGCAGGTATCACCGTCTCGCGTGGTATCGTGAAATGGTTCAAGGGCCGTGAGATGGCCTTGGCTATGGGTTCTGAGATGGCACTGGCCCGTCTGGGCGTTGCCACTTGTATGATCTTCTCACCCTTCTTCGCCCGTCTGGGTGGCGAGGTGAGTGTCAGCCGCTCGGTAGCCTTCGGTGTGGTGCTGATGTGCATTGCCCTCATCATGACCATCGTCTATTTCGTGATGGACCAGAAGCTTGATGCTCAGACTGGCGAGGCCGAAGAGAAGGACGACCCGTTCAAGATCAGCGATATTGGCAAGATTCTCAGCGACAGCGGTTTCTGGCTCGTCGCCCTGCTCTGCGTGCTCTACTACAGCGCCATCTTCCCCTTCCAGAAGTATGCCGTCAACATGCTGCAGTGTAACCTGACGCTCACGGCTCCCAGTGCCGATTCGTTCTGGGCTGCTGAGAGCATCACCATCTGGCAGTATATCATCATGCTCATCGTGGCTGCTGCCGGCTTTGCCAGCAACTTCCAGAAGAAGAGCTCTACCAAGTTCACCTTGCTGGCCATCAGCATTGTGGCACTCATCACCTACTGCTACATGGGCTACATGCGTCAGACGGCAGAGAGCATCTTCGCTGTATTCCCCTTGCTGGCCGTGCTGATTACGCCTATCCTGGGTAGCTACCTCGACCACCACGGCAAGGCTGTATCAATGCTCATCCTGGGTTCGCTGCTGCTCATCGGCTGCCACCTCACGTTTGCCTTCGTCCTGCCCCTGTTCAAGGGATCGGCTGTGGGCGGCATCATCATTGCCTACGCCACCATCCTGGTGCTGGGAGCATCGTTCTCGCTGGTTCCCGCATCATTATGGCCCAGCGTACCCAAGCTGGTCGACGCCAAGGTCATCGGTTCGGCCTACGCCCTCATTTTCTGGATTCAGAACATCGGCTTGTGGCTGTTCCCCCTGCTCATCGGCAAGGTGCTCGACGCCACCAATCCTGAAGGCACCAGTGCCACGGAGCTCAACTACACGGCTCCGCTCATCATGCTGGCCTGTCTGGGTGTAGCAGCCCTCATCCTCGGCTTTGTGCTGAAGGCTGTCGACAAGAAGAAAGGTATCGGACTGGAAGAACCGAATATTAAGTGAGAAGTGAGAAATGAGAACTGAGAAATATGAACTGAACAATGCGCATGCCGAGATATTCAGCTTCGAGAACAGCGAAGTCAGCGAATATCACGTCATGATACATGCCAAGGCCGAGGGGCGCAGCTTCCAGCAGCAGCTGGATGCCGTGCTCGACGGCTACCAGCATCTGTTAAGCGAGAAGCTGCACGGAGCAACAGCCGTCTTCAAACGTTACTTCCTGAGCGACGTCGCCAACCAGGCCGACGAGGTGCTGCTGGCCGACACCAGCGACTGTGCCAAGAGCATTATCGGACAACCACCCCTTGATGGCAGCAAGGTTGCCCTGTGGGTATATCTGATGACGGGTGTCAGCACGCGTCTGACGCCCAGCGGACTCTACGAAGTGAGTCACGGCTCGCTGCGCCACCTGTGGAACGGCAGTGCCCACAACACCGCCAGCAACTCGGAATACCAGACGCGCCTGCTCTTCAACGAGTATATCATGCAGCTGGCCCAGGAGGGATGCACGCTGGCTGACAACTGCATCCGCACATGGCTCTTCGTCAACGACGTCGACGTCAACTACCCCGGTGTGGTGGCAGCCCGCAACAAGGTGTTCTTCACCCAGGGACTGACAGAGGACACCCACTTCATTGCCTCGACAGGCATCGGCGGCAGAGCCCACGACCCGAAGGTGATGACGCAGATGGACAACTACGCCATTGCAGGAATAAACAAAGAACAGGTACATTATTTATATGCTCCCACCCATCTGAACCGCACCAGCGAGTATGGCGTCAGTTTCGAGCGCGGCACGTATATCGACTATCAGGACCGCCGTCACGTCATCATCTCCGGAACGGCCAGCATCAACAACAAGGGACAGATAGAGCATCAGAAGGACATCGTCCGTCAGGCCCAGCGCATGTGGGACAACGTGGAAGCCCTATTGAAAGAGGCCGACTGCAGCTACGACGAGGTGAGCGTGATGATTGTCTATCTGCGTGACGTGGCTGACTACGGCGTGGTACGCCGTCTCTACGACGAGCGTTTCCCCGACAAGCCCTGCATCATTGTCCTGGCACCCGTCTGCCGTGCCGGATGGCTCATCGAGATGGAGTGCATGGCTGTCAAACCGATGGACAATGCCGACATGCCGGCATTCTAAGGTAATTGGAATCTGACAACGAGGGGCAGGTGATCGCTGAATCCCCGTTGATAACGATAACCGTTAAAGGTACGGAGAGGTTTCACCCCTCCGTATTTTTTTTCCTCTTCCAACAGGAAAGGGACATCGTTGACATACGCCTGCTTCACATGTTCCAGCAGGGAGGAACTGACAAGGACGTGGTCGATGCTCTCCCATTCGCCCTCATAGCGATAGGTGCCCTCAGCACCATGCGTTCCCTTGGCCCCACGACTGACGTTATGCAGTCCGTTCTGTTCCAGGAACACCAGCGACGGACTGTCGGCATAGTCGTTGAAGTCGCCAGCCACAACAACTTTTGCATCGGCAGGCAACAGACGGATAGCCCCCATCAGCCGATCCATCACCAGCTGGCGATTCGGACGTGTCGGACGTTCCCCACCGAACCGGCTGGGAGCATGGACCACGAACACATGCAATGTGTCGCGGTTCAAGGTTTCCCCCTGAACATAAAGAATATCTCGCGTAGGCCGCATGCCCTCAAGGGGTGTGACCTCCAGATAGTCATAGCAAAGAGGACGGAAGGAGGTGGGCTGATAGAGCAAGGCCACGTCAATGCCACGCATATCCGGCGACTGCGTCATCAGATAGCGATAGCCCGCATTGCGCAACAGGGAACGGCGTGTCAGGTCGAAAACGACGGAATCGTTTTCCACTTCCACCAGTGCCACCAGATCGGGCAGTCCTTCCTCCTGGCACGAAAGAAGCTCCTGGCCGATGTTATTCAGCTTTCGCCAATATCGGGCAGGCGTCCAATGACGTTGTCCGTCTGGCAACCACTCCGTATCTTGTTTCAGTGAGTCGTGCTGACAGTCAAAGAGATTCTCGCAGTTCAGTTCGACAAAGGTCAGCGACTGCGCCGACGCTTCAAGATGAGTAAAGAGTAATGAGAAATGAATAATGAAAATGAGATTTCTCATTCAGGAAACAGTCTGCTTGATTTTCCAGCCGATAGAGGCTATAAAGACACTCATCAATGGCGAGAGGTAGTTGAAGAAGCAATAAGGCAGATAGGTCAAGGTGGCAACACCAAGAACAGTGCTTTGCGTGAGACCACAGGTATTCCAAGGCACCAGTACGGAGGTCACCGTGGCACCATCCTCACAGCTTCGGCTCAACAGGCGTGGCTCATAGCCCCGTTCACGG